>OGPH01000166.1_pt1 | contig 77045 bp, 67 predicted proteins | sample 1552891 | NCBI WGS metagenome assembly OGPH01 (sample SAMEA2580272, study PRJEB22360) | human gut metagenome | biome: human gut; feature: human-associated habitat; material: faeces | place: Denmark | collected 2008/2010 | reverse complement strand
TACAGGGAGTCAGTGATTATGAGAAAAAAGTCATCTATCTGCAGGATGAATACCCCAGGCAGATCATTCATGAAATGGGACACTACATCAACAATAAATGGGGGTTCAGTTCCAGGGATGGCTTTAAGGAGCTGGCAGAAAAGGAAAGCAGCAGAATCAGCGTATATGCCGGCTCGAATGAGCGGGAGTTTTTCTGTGAAGCTTTCGAACTCTATATCAGGGATCCAATAGCATTGGCAACGGTTTCTCCGGAAACATATAATGAGATTGTTTCGGATCTTGTTTCTTTGATTAATAACTGAAAAACCTCCCGCATCTGCGGGAGGTCGCTTTAAAATCATACCGTACAAGCCTCCAGAACATAAGCTTCCGCTTCAGCTCTGGTCAAATGATACTTTCTCATGATTCTCTCAATAATAACTTTATCTTCTTTACCATCTTCACGGAGCATTTCTATTGCTCCTATAATGCCTCGACTTAAGCCTCGTTCAATACCTTGTTCGATGCCTTGTTTAACGCCTTTTTCATAAATTCCTTGGCTCAGGTCACACATATTTTGCACCTCGCTCTCCAATTCTTTGCTCATCGCAATATGGAATTCATCCTCCATAATGCGTTTCTTTTCCTTTGTTCCAGTGGTATCAGAAAGCAATACATTCATTAGTCGGAGAATCTGATTCTTAACAGGAGCATTTGCATCGCCCATATTAACGATTACTGCCTGCATTAGATCAATGTTCCCCTTTTCCAATTCTACGAGAGTCGTATTTTGCCCTGTCGCCGGAGGAATCAATCTGTCTCGCAAGCAAAGTTGGTTCATTTTCCATAATATAAAATCCTTTCCGGCAGGCTATGGTATATCATAATCTTTATCTACATGATGAGCGTACCATAACCCACAAAAAAAATCAAATTGAGGTAAAGAGTGGCACCACTGGCACCATATCCTGTATACAATTTGTCTCTGAATTTCCTCCGTCATGCGCTACAGGACAGAGTTTCTGTCAACCAACTTCCCTTTCGTAGATGTCCCAGTTGACAAAAAGAAGATTCCCCTTCCCGTTGTCGAACCGGAGGGTGAATGTCTGTGCAGGATTGTTGCATTTTATCCTGGTCACCGACATCTCGTCAGCCAATCCCAGCCACCTCGCATCGTCCCAATGCATGAGTTCAGCCTGGATCTGCTGCTCAACAAAATCACGGGCTGCTTCACGACTGGAAAACACTCCCTCAATGCGGTGGTAATCCTTACCCATAGCGCATTTCACAACTATAAAAACCTTCTGTTCCATACTTTTCTCCTTCCTTCTGCTACCTGCAGAGATCCTTTAATGCTCATTTTGGGAATGAGCACTGTCAATTGATACACTGAAAGTATGCATAGTAGGAGGATTATGTAAAAAAGGAGACAACGGTATTGCCTCCAAAATTCTGTTCATCTATTTGATTTTTTCCCATTGCACTTCGAACACAATACCTGAAGGTTGGAAGGAACCGTTTTCCCTCCCTTTGAAACAGGTATGATGTGGTCGATTTGCAGCCCGACCTCATCAGACATGTGTTTTCCACAGATTTGGTATGTATAGTTATCCCTTACCATTATCTGCTGGCGTAATTCTTTGGTCATTAAGCTTCTCTGTTTCCTGGCGTGATATTGGTTAAGCGTACAGGAATAATCAAAAAAGCTCATAATAACCTCTGCATGCTTTTCTGAATGTCTCAATAGACTTACCTCTATCCACGTCAAAATATGCAGGTTTGGACGGAAGAAAATTTCAAAAAGGCAGTATGAATCTTCTTCATGATCTTGCGGTCAGTTTCCTTCCGGATTCAGGCTGTTCCCAATTTTGCTTTCTTTCATATTTCCATTTGAGCTTAATACAGGGGACAGAAATGTGCTCGGAACAGGAGGAAATATGGCGACAGATAAGTATAATATCCAATATTCTGTATTGACTATCATCCAGAAGGGCTATCAATATGCCTTGGCCCTGATGAAATACCGTGCCCAGAAAGCGCGGCAGGAAGCCGAGATGAAGTTCTATGAACGCATCTATGGCCGTGCTGTAAAAAACCCGGATTCTGTCCGTATTGCCTACACACAGGATGACCTGACTCCGCAGGCACTGAAAGAACTGTGCGCGGAACGCGGGATACCGGTTGAAACAGACCCGTATGGACATAACTTTGTCATCTATGACGTACGGTACGAATCCAGAATCATGGAGATCGTATACGAAGCGGAACGAAAAGAGCAGAAGCTGTTCCAGGAAAACCACTTCCACGAGACCCAATACGGTTATCAGTGTTATTATTCTGGGGAATACATCCCATACATGGATCCGGAAACAGGAAGTTTTATTGACCAGGATGGCAGGCTGCATAAAGGGGACTGGTCCGGGGAGCTTGATGATGACGAGATCATAGAGCGGATAGAAAAAAGGAAGTTCAACCCCAATGCAGTATGGAACCGCGATTCCGAAGGACGTCTTGTCAACGAATTCGGCGAAATCCTTTACCCGGAAGATTATGACTTTACAAAGGATGAAACATTTCAGGAAATGGATACTGATGGGGAAACCACATCCCATGAAGATGCGTGGAAATCCGCTGACAGAACCGGCCCTGTTTATACCAGATGTCCGGGCGGTTACCGGTCAGAACATGATTTCATAAAGAACTGTAATGAATACGGCGATTATTATTCCCCGCAGGATAAACGTGTCCATTTGAACTATGCAAGCAGAGATAATGAAGAAGCCCGTATCCAGCGGCTCCTTGCAAGTGAAGTGAATCCGGTTAATACCGGGCACCGTTTTGTAAAAGCCAAAGATGGATCCCTGGTCAACCTGGAAAGCGGGACAGTGGTCTTCCTTCACGATGAGGATGGGTATAAATTCCCGGTTCGCGAATCATTTTACGAAGCGGAAAAAAGTATGGAGGCTGAAGCTGAGCTGGAAAAGGAGCTTGGTGAAGAGCGGCTTCCGGAGGGGTTCAACGAAGAGCAGGACGCTGAAACGCCTGATTCAATGGAAGTAAATGAAGATGGCACCAGAGAAGAAGGATCGGAGTGCGGTGGCGCCGCGATATTAACAGACGGAGCGGAGGAGCCTGCTTCTGAAAAGAAGTGGGACTCTTACAAACATAAAACAGCGGAAGATCATGTGGATGATTACCATGAAGCCGGATATGGGGAAGGTTCCTATTATGATGAGCCTGTCCATGATGAAACGGTCCCGGCAGGAGCAGCTGATTCTTCTCCGTCCAACAGCGGGATTTCTTACGAAAATGAGCAGGTACAGGAAAACTATCCTTACGAACCTTATCAGGAATCCACGTCTGCGAATACGGATTATACGCAGCAGGAACAGGCAGCTTTCCCCAATCAGGAGAAGGGATATCAGGAATCCAGGACTGAATGGTCTTATCAGGAAAACCGGGATTACCAGACGGCGCATGGGCAGCAGGATTATAAAGAAGCGGCTTCTTACCAGGAAGCGTCAGATCCCTATGCCGAAAAAAGCATTTCCGGAGAACCGATTACGGAAAACAGGGAGAGCACAACCTTAGCAGGAGCAGGAAGCGCATCAGGGGCATATCCCGGCACAGCTGATAATGGATATAAGGCAGAGGTCTCTTCTGAAAGCTCCCAATACAGCAGCCAGGGCAGCAGGCAGGACAACGGGGAACCCGCATCTTCCTCAACATCTGATTCCTACAGCCAGCGCCGCGCAGAAGAGAATGCGGCAACTGCAGAAAAAGCTGAAGCGGCAGCAAAGGGAAGCGAATGGGGAAAACAGCAGTATTCTGGATCTTACGGAAATACAAACCGTGACTCCTACGACCGTCAGCCCGCCCACAGCGGTTCTTATACTGGAACAGCCGCAGCGTATACTGCCGGGAAAGCCGCTTATGAACATTCTACTTCATTTAATACGGTGCATGCTCCGGCGATGGAACAACCGCAAAAGGATAAACATCCGACAGAAAAGGATTACGCAAGCGCTATAGCCCAGGCGCGGCCTTCTGAACTTGATTATCAGCCGCGGCATGCATCCAGAGGGGAGCGAACAGAGGCTGGGGCCAGGTCTCTTAACGCAAATGCAGCGCGGCCTTCCGGAGATAACAGCCATGTATTCGCCCATACACAGATGGGATCCGGATTTTCATCCAATGAACGTCCAGGATCGTCTGCTGGATCCTATGGTTCATCCGCTTCCTCACGCACAACCGGCACTCCGAAAAAAGAGGAGGCCCGTGAACTCCGGCATGATTTCGCCAAAATGAACCGCCAGACCGTAGAGGCAGGGGCAGGACACGGATATTCAAAAGCCACACAATCTACAGAAGGCGGAGCAACACATGGGTTCACAAAAGGCCCGGCATCTGCGTCCCATGAAGGGGCGAAGTCCACGCCTGATTTCAGACGGGGGACGCTTGGGAAAAGTTCAAAGCCGAATGGGATGGATGCCCTGAAGGAAAAAGCTTCCAAATATGGCTACCAGCATATGACCGCCCAGAAGAAATATGGCTTCCAGGCGATCAATCCCGGTAAGCAGCTTCAGGCAGTAAAGCCAAGTGCAGCTGGACTGATCGGGGCCTTTGGAGGCGCTTACCGCATGATCGTAACCGGGGCAGACCGGGAATCCAAAGTCCAGGTTGCCAGATATGTCCGCCCGATCGGCGCCGTATACAACATGATCGGCGGCGTTTCAGTATATAAGAACGCCGTCAAAACGACGGAAGAGATGCTGTCTACCCTCAATGCGAGCGGGAACCTGCGTTCCCTGAACAATATCCTGTCTGCAAATGGGCACAAGACTATTTCTTCTGTTACCCATGCAAATATCAAGGATCTGAACAGCAGTCTTGTCCGGCTGGGTCAGAGGGCTGGAGTTATCAAACGGCAGGGAAGCATGTTTTTTTACAACCACGACAAGATTGCCCTGTTCCGGATGGGTGCTACGACTGACACTGAGGCTGCTATTCTTGGAAATGCACTCAAGAATGCCGCTTCCTTCCAGAACGGTGCGGGGATGTTTAAGCGCGGGTTCCATGTAGCATATATGACGCTCCGTATGGCTGTTATGAACTCTGATGACCGTACCATGGGGTATGTATTCCAGGGGATGGACACTGTCCGGGTATTCAGGCAGTTCGGAAAGTCATCAAAAGAGGCCTGGAACAGCCGTCTGCTTAATAAGCCGTTGAAAGAACAGGCTGGAAAGGCCGCAGGCAGAACGGCATCCCAAACCGCATCCAAAACAGCTTCCAGAGTAGCTTCAAAGACGGCTGGGCGTGTCCGGACTGCGAATTTCCGTACGGATCCTTTCCGCCCAACCAAAATGGGTAACATTATACGGCCCAGCGACAACCTGAAAAAGAACGCCAAAGCTGTAAGGAAATATACAGAGCTTCGGAAGAAACAGGCGGCTTCCAGGCTTAACAGCGTCGGATCCAGGCTCCGCAATTCGGAACGGATCAAAGCCGTTGCTGACCTGAAGCTTAAGACAGTGCAGGCTCAGAGCAAGTTTGGAACTGTCATGAAGAATAAATTCAGCCAGCCCTACAACCGTTTTAAAGGACGAGTGATGAACACGAACATGGGAAAGCGGATCGCCGCATCCCGGAAAGCCGCAGCTGCAAAACAGGCGAAAAAAGCGGCTGCGAAGTCTGCCTTAAAAAGAGCAGGGCAGAAACAGATCAGCGCGTTCTTTGAAGCGGTCAGCAAAACTGTCAATGCGCTGCTCCATAAGCTGATGATCATCCTTGGCATATATGTCCTGGCCTGTATAGGTATCATGACTGTTGCGACGATCGTTATCGTTCCGGCTATGTTCCTGATGTCGGCTGAGACGGATGATACTTCTTTGGATGGCAATGTGGCGATGGAAGATGTGTATGATAAGTCACACACCATGACAGGTATTATCTATAATGAACTGAGGTTCATGGAAGTGGAGTGGGGAAGCCAGCTGAGAAGTTACGGGACGGAAGAGACTCCGCTTGCATTGAGTGAGCTGAACTTCACGGAGTACAATGTTTCTGCCAGGCAGTATGTCCTCAGCCAGACCGGCTCGGATGACCTCCTGGGGACATGGGCTTATGATTCGTCCAAAGAAGGGATATTAAGCGATAAAATGTTCGAGGGTGTTCTTGGTCCGGAACCTTTTGACGGGGCTGCGCCACAGGACCACAAGCTTCTGAGGGATATAGATGGTGGCAATACGCTTGAACTGAGAGGGAAGCCGCAGGAAGGGTATACTTCCAATGCGAAGCAGATCACGGCGATGGCATCCGTATTTTATTCACAGACTCTGGATACCTTGAACGAGGAGGCGAACGAGGCGAAAGGGCTTGCCAAATTTGCCAGTATTATGAAACGGCTCTGGAAGGCTGCCTGGACCTTTTTCGAAAAAGAAGAAGTCCCGATTTTGGGATGGGTAGGCAAACATACAGGGTGGTCATGGACCTCTGTGTACCGGAACTATGCTTACCCGTTAATGGAAGCCTCCCATCAGGAGAATTTTTACCTGAGTTCCTATATCTACCCAACAAAGTTTTCCTATGGGGCAACTGGTGCCAGATGGGATGGAGCAAAAGGTGGGAACCCGGATGAAAATGGCGACCAGACAGTAAAAATCGACCAGAAAACCGGCCAGGAAGCTAAAAATGGACGAATCGGAGTAGTCACGGAGGGCGGCTCCGGAAAAGTAACCAGTGATTTTAAGGTTTCCAATGAAACTTATCAGGGACAGGGAGACGAGGACTGGCAGTCTATCGAAATGTGCCCGGCGGATATGTATAACGGATATGGGTGCACTGCGCGGAATTCCTTTGGATACAAATATAACGGGCATTTCGCCACTGACAAGGACCTGAACGTTACCCATGCGGATGAACTTGCTTCTCTTTATTACGGGAGCGACCCGGACGAGGAAAGTGAGTTTAGTAATGTTTCTAATGTCTCCGCAGATGTTTCTCCCTGGGATACGGATGAAGAAAATGAACAGGGATACAACAGAGATTCCTGCATTATTAATATCCTTCAGCTTACCGATAAAGCAAGCGAATGCTGGACTCTGGAGAGCAGGGATTCTTTAACAGGTTATAATTTTGAAGAAGAAACAGACCTCCTCCAGGCAACATTTCACTCAGGCAGAATGAATGACGAATACCTGAACAGAGGTTTTGATCTGGAAGAAGATCTTACGATCCAGAAGGTGGAAGAGACTGAGGACGGATGCGATGTATATGTTTCCTATCCTTTTAGTGAAGAAATTGTATTAGATGGTGACGGAGAGCCAATTAGGGATCCTGATACTGGCGAATACGAGATGCGAACAGTTTACACTGGTGATGGATTTATTCTTCATTTCAAGCATACATGCCAGATGAACCATGAAGGATACTACTGTGGCGGACACCTGCAGCTCCGTACGCGGGGGATTGTATATGGATTTTCCGAAGAACAGTCGTACGCTGGCGTGAGTGAAGAAGAAGGTACCATTTCAGCATTTGCTCCGAAATTTCTGGATCCGATCAATTATGAAGACCCAAACTTTATCGAGGGCGCAGAAAACAGGCTGCCAAATGATTCAGATGCAACGGAAGAAGAGCGGGAAGCTTATCCGGATCTTCATGTCTGGAATGTGGATGAGCATTCATTGACAGGAGATGATAAAACACCACAAATTTTAGAAGAAGATCTTGCAACTCTTTACAGGGCAGAAGATATTTTTGACATTGACTCAGTGATACAAAGAGAAAGGGATAACTATCCTGGATATTCTTCCAACTCGAAATTGGAATCTTTTTTTAGCGGCACTGGCACAACAGCTCTGTCCAAATGGACCGGGTGGACTTATACGAATATGAGCCAAGCCGTCTCGTTAACGTATTCCGACTGGTTTGAAACATATGCATTGGCAGACACTCAGACAGCGGTAGGCGGAATATATGATAATACAGCCGCTGGTTTGAACAATCTGAGCGATGGAGTAGTAGAAAAAATCCAGGAGCTTCTGATTGGGGAGAATGAATATTTGAACCTGAACGCTGACCTGGATGATCCGGAAGCGACCAACATGGACGGGAGCATTATGACTGAGGAAGACAAGGAACTGGTGGACCGTATCCGCCATGTCATGTATGCTCTCAGTGCTGTTGGAGAAGTAAGCTATTCCCAATCTGCCCATGCAAATATGTATGGAAATGTGAAAGGAAACGCCACGGACTGTTCGGGATTCGTCTGCAACATCTACAGGGATCGTATGGATGCTACTTATACCGTAAATGGATTGTACAACAATGGGATTGTAACACCCAGGGAATACCATGGAATTGGTACGTCAGGGATCGAACCGGGAGATATCATCCTGGTTAATCCGGAATCGCCGGATGGCGAAGCGCATGCCCTGATTTATGTAGGGACGTTTAGCACTGCTGACCTTTATGGAGACAGCGAAGGCAGCGGGGAAGAACGGGTATTCACTGTGGATTGTTCGTCCATGGTCTTTAACCTGAACGACCTTGCGTCTCAGGAAGATACCCCTGTGAAGAGCATGTATAAAGATGAAGACGGCAACAGGCTCTCTTTATCGGATGGTTATGGTGATTCGCAGGTTGAAGACGTTCCGAAGGTCAGAAGCGGCAACGTCAGGTTTGCGGACCGCGAGTATATGAACACGGATACCGACAACATGTATTACCTGGATATGTCGGAATGGGAAAGAGTTGCAGGCCGTCAGCTGAATGGCGATTACTCGGAACTCGGTGATACGGCTGAATCCTTCTGGGAATCTTCCGCTATAGCGACTGATCTTACGCAGGTAAGACAGGAAGTGGATATCAAGTTCCCGGATGTCAGTAATGATTCGCTTACTGATCCTGTTGTGGATATAGAAATTCCTGAAGAAGACTGGAAACCTGAAATTGAAGACCCTGAAGATCCTATAGTAGAAGGTAAGAAAGTTGTACTCCAGATGAACCAGTTCATCCTGCAGGGAAACCAGCCATGGTCTGGATTGGTTAGGGGATCTATCAGCGGAAATTCCACAATAGGAAAGGCCGGCTGTACGGATTGCTCATACCTGATGGCAGTATCTTATTATACCGGAATATCCTTTGATGTCGGAGATATGCTATCTCAGTCGAAATATTATGACGGGAATGCTTTTAACTCAGGAGTTCTCCTCAGCGAATATGGACTGTCACAGAGCCGTTACAGTGGCTATGATGTAAATGCGATCAGGGATGCTATAGATAATGGCAGTCCTGTTATTCTGCAGATAGATGGATGGTTTTCTTTCCATCAGAGAGATACAGGCCATTTCATGGTTATTATGGGATATGACGATGAGGGCTTTATGATGTATGATCCTGCAAGTACGGATAATTCCTATAATTATTCCGGAAGATCTATTCCCTATGAAGCCTTTACCAGAGGCCCTGGCGATATCGTCAGCTACCGGGTAATTACAAATTAACACTTATGCAGAAGAAGGTTTCCTTTTCAGGAGGCCTTCTTTTTAATTTTTTCTGCGTAAATATATGCTATAATCAAAGAAAATGTGAGGAGGAGAATATGCAGGACATAAGTATCACTATCAGCAAGGCAAAGCAGGGTGACCAGGACGCTTTAAGTTTTCTGTATAAGGAAAATTATAAAACTGTTCTCTTTGCTATCCGTTCCGTCATAAGGGATGAAGATGAGGCGATGGACATTCTACAGGATACGTTCGTAAAAGCATTCAATTCCCTGGAGCAATTGAAAGATCCAAACAAGTTCACCGCATGGGTTAAGCAGATTGCAGTAAACAATGCATTACAGAACGTCAAAAAGAAAAGACCTATTCTTTTCAGCCAGATGCAGGGCAGCGAAGCCGATTCCGACTGGAATGTAGAGGACAGTTTCCAGGAAGAGTCCCGGGAAGGATTGCCGGATGTGGAAATCGATCGGAAAGAAACGGAAAGGCTTATAGGGGAGATCATGGATACCCTGCCAGAAGAACAGAGAATCGTAATCAACCTGTTCTACTTTGAGCAGATGAGTGCAAAAGAAATTGCCGATGAAATAGGAGTTTCTGTCACTCTGGTGAATACAAGGTTAAGCCTCGGCAGAAAAAGAGTAGAAAAGAATGTTCTTGAACTTGAGAAGAGAGGTACCAAACTCTATGGGCTTGCGCCGATTCCGTTCCTGCTTTTGCTTTTCAAGAATGTGGATGCACAGGCCGCAACTATACAGCCAGACAATTTGCTCTTACAGTCTGTCCTGAAAAATGTTTCGTCATCGCAACCTGTGCCTTCTGGTGTTGTGAAGGAGGAAATTCCGTCTGCTGCGGAATATTTTGCAAATAAGGCATCTAAGGCTGTGAAAAACGCGGCAATAAAATTTTCTGCAGCATCAACTACAACGAAAGCAGTGATCATCGGCGCTGTGATAGCTGCTGGGATACTTGGGGGTGTAATTTCTGTAGGAAAAAGAAATACTGTCGAACCTTATATAACAGCTCAGACAACTGAGGATGACCAGCAGTCTGATATCTTTGAATCATCCACTGAAGAGGAATCAGAAGAAAGCATAATTGATGATGAACACTTTTCCAAGGCACAATTTTCTTATATATTGAACGAATTTATATATGCTATCGAAAACGATGATTTCTCAAATGACGACCTTATCTCCAATGGATATAATGGAATCTGGTTTGACAATCCATATTTTGGATTTTTCTATTCTGACGAGTCTGAGGATATAGTTCCTTTACTGTTCATAAAAGGCGACACTGGGGATAAGGTTACAGGTTATCATGTCTATTACTACGATCCAGATAACCACCTTATTGAGTATGAAATGTGTGTTTCGGGTTACCAGCCAGAAACCAGGCAATTTCTAAGATATATTAAAGTAACAAGAGTATATGAAGAGTATTATGGCTATCTTCGGGAATTGTATGAGATAAGCGACAGCGTAAAGGATGGACAAAGAATAGTTACTTATCCTGATGGTAGCGAGGAAACTATTCCCGAAACGGAATGGAATGAAACCAAATCATCTTATGGGCTCGAAAATCTTCCAATCGAATGGATTCCTTTAACCAGAGAGAATGTAGAGGAAATGTTTGGATCTTATACATTTACTCCAGAAGAACAGGAATTCTGGGATTTTCACAGATAATTTGCATTGAAACCTATTTAATACAAAAGAGGAAATAATGATGGACAATAGAATATCGGAAGAGATTGATCAGGTAAAAAAAGGCGATCAAACTGCGATCAGTAAACTGTATCAGGATAACTATGCAGTCGTCCTGTTTGCCATCCGATCTGTGGTGAAAGATCAGGATGAATCCATGGATCTTCTACAGGATACATTCGTCAAAGCCTTTAATTCCCTGGAACAGCTAAAAGACCCTGATAAATTTACACCGTGGGTCAAACAGATTGCGGTAAACAATGCATTGCAATATGTTAAGAAAAAAAGGCCCATTCTTTTCAGCCAGATGCAGTCCAGCGAAGCCGACTCTGAATGGAATGTAGAGGATAGCTTAAGAATCCCGGGAGGGGCTGCCGGATGTTGAAATTGATCGTAAAGAAACAGAAAGGCTTATAGGGGAGATCCTGGATACTCTGCCGGAGGATCAGCGTATCGTGATAAACTTGTTCTACTTTGAGCAGATGAGTGCAAAGGAGATTGCTGACAAAATCGGAGCTTCAGTCACTCTGGTAAATACCCGGTTGGCACTTGGTAGGAAACGGGTAGAGAAAAAAGTGCTTGAAATGGAAAAGAGAGGAACGAAACTCTACGGTCTTGCTCCGATTCCGTTCCTGCTTTTGCTTTTCAAGAATATGGACGTCAAAGCAAGCAAAATTACCCCAGATCCAAATTCACTGACCTTCATCTTAAATCATATGCATGAAACCGGATTTCCTGGACATGCACCTGGGGATTATCATACCTCATTCGGAGGAAATGGGCTGGGCGGAGCTGATGCTGTAGCTGGTGCAGTTCATGCGAAAATCGCATTGCCGACTCTGGTAAAGGCAGCTCTATCTCTGGGCTGCGTTACAGTAATTTCTCTTGCTGGATATGGTATATTTAATTATGCTTCAGCAAAGACAGTGCTCGTTAATTTTGAAACCGAAATATCTGTAGAAACGGATATTAATGTTACTCAATCAGAGTACGCAGAAGAAATCATTGAAGAAACGTTAACCGAGGAAAACGAATCAGAGCCATTACCAGAAGAATCAGAAAGCCCAGTGGAGCCGACTGTCGAGCAAACTGAAACTCCTGCCGAGATTGAAACAGAAGAAACTTCAGAAGTAGAATCTGTTGTGAACGAAACTGAAACACAGGATATTTCGGGGTATCCGATAAGTATGTCTGATGAGTGTGCACAAAAATATTATGCTTTGATGCAATCATACTTTAATCAGGAAAAGACTTTTGGTAACGAATTTGAAGTGATCGGATATTATGGCGAATATCCAGATTCCATCAATCCTTATTTTGCGCTGATGGATATTGATGATACAGGAAATCCTGAGCTTTTTATAAAGACGAAACTGGAAGATGATTTTTGTGACGTATACACAATGAATAACACCGACTATGGGGTCACTGCCACTGGTTATGATGCTTCATCTGGATCAATAATTAGGTTCATTGACCAAGGGGCTGACGTTTTCCAGTATGCTAACGACTTGTGGCAAATTACTTACTCAATATATCTGCCACTAGAATCTCCTGAGGATTTGGCTGAATATGGGTTGGTAGGAGATCCTGCTTCAATAACTTATCCTGATGGAACTGTAGAAGAGTTGACTACTGAAAAGCAACGGGAAGTAGAAAATCAGCTGGGATCTTTGTCGTTGCCGGAATTGAATTGGATACCCATGAATCCCGAAAATGTTGAAAAATATTTCACAAAATAATCGTTTGTAGTACACCTATACTTTATATCTGCAAAAGGCTGTCCGATGACATGACATTTTCGGACAGCCTTTTCACGACCTTCAAACAATTCACCTATCAGATACATCGAGTTCATCCGTTTTCCATCCCTCATAATCGACAATCTGGCCTATTTCAGTGTATAAAGGGATACTATATCAGCCACATCCTTATTGGAATAGGCTGAAATGGGAGAGTCTTGGCTTGGGTTATCCTACGTCCGTATTTTATCTTTTTTCCACAACAGCCATTTTCTGAACCCTTATCCTATCAGAGGGAATACCACAATCTTGCCTCAACACCCAAACTTCATATTTCCAGCGTAACAATGATAACCTTTAATTCTGGAAAACAGGGAAAGGAGAAGTATGTCTTATAGAAGCTGCGAATACAAGGATTTAGATAAGCTGAGGAAAACCAGGAATGCCTACAACAAAAGGTATTACGACAGAACCAGGAAGTACCCTCGACGCCGCTGGACAGAGGAAGAACTTGATATGCTGTTCACGGCTGATATGACGGATAATGAGCTGTCAGCCAAATTGAAGCGCTCCGCAGGAGCCATACAGACGATGCGGAACAGGATCAGGAAGGAGAGAAACATGCCATGTTGAGCGGATATGTTACTTTCCTTCGGAAAAAATGCAGGATACTTAAATGCTATCCTGCATATTTCCATAGATGATTAGAAAGGTGGGAATACAATGAGAAAAAAGATCCTTGTACCAATTCTGGTATTGGTCATCGCCCTTATGGGTGCGGGGATGGCTGCATTGATAATGAACAGGGAAAAAGAACCTGATTCAGCAGAAACAGAGACGGAAACAGAACATGCCCAGGCTGAGAGTGCGGAAGAATATGTTCCAGCCGAACCATACCGGGACAGTAAAGCAAACCAGAAGATCCTCCCTGAAAGGGTGGAAATCTCTGATGCAGACGGAAATGTCTATATGACAGAAGAATATAACCCGGAAATCAGATCCATGCAGATCGGTAAATTCGGTGAGATTGGGTTATACCCTGAAAAGGTTTACCTGCATGATAAGGAAGGCACGGTTCTCCTGGAACAGCACGAATATGGCTACGATGAGGACGGCATGGTCATTTCCGACCAGTGCTATATTGACCCGAACCCATATGATGGGACAGAAGAATGGGAGCTTGAGAAAGAGTCTGTATTCACCTATTATGACGGGCTTCTGGCAAAAGAAGAATATTATTCCCATGATAATACCGGAGTAAAGACGCTGGCGAATTCTATCGTGTGGACTTACGATGATAACGGTTTTGCGGTACGGCGGGATATCTATACCGGTACAGCGCTTTCTTACTATGAAGATATAACCTGTAATTCAAATGGAAGCCCGGTTGAAATCCGACAGTATACATATAATGATGTCCTGACAGGGGTAAAAGAATATACTTATTCCGAAACCGGTGAGTTCCTTATCTATAAGGAATATTCCGGGGATAAGGAAACCCTGAACCTGGAGCGTGAATTCCACTATGACAGCAAAGACTACCTGCGGGAGATTGTGGAAACATACAGCGATGGACCTTATGAATATGTAGAGGGTGAAGAGAACGAACCGGTATATACCCAAGAATATTATACATTGATTTATCCGGATGATATGCAGAGCAAACTTGGCACATGGAATCGCGATACCATTTCGGAAGAATAATGCATATTTCCTGTAAGCCGCTGTAAGGCTGAAAATATTTAAGGAAGGAGGAAGCAGGGAATACCTGCAGCAGCAGGCACTTACCCCGTCTTTGTCCGGTGGAGTCCCTGCGAAGAACAAAATCATGAATGAAAGAAATCTGACAAAGACAGAAATCCTTGAGGACATCAGGGACCTTGAGAACAAGCTTGTTGAAAGGAAGCAGCAGTTAAAGGAGGCTGAGATCCGGGAGTATGACAGCGCTCTGAAAGGGTTCCTGGACCGGTTCTCCATCCATTCTGCAGAAGATGTTTACCGCCTTCAGAGCGCGTTGGAAGGGATCCAGGGTGCTGTAAAACATCCACAGGTAAATTCCCCCAGTGGACATGAAGCAGAAAAGGAATCAGGCCTTGTATCCAGCCAATCTGTACCGGCAGAGGACGAAGCAATCGTACGGGATGTATCTTTCCAGGATGTACCGATCCCTGTCCATGTAAAGGAGAAGGAACTGCCTGTGGACGGACCTGAGCTGGAATCTGAAGCAGTACACGAACCGGAGCCGGAACAGGAAGCTGTCCCTGAGGAATCCATTCCTGAAGAACCTTTTCCTGCGCCTGTCCAGGAGACATACGATGAAACCGCAGAAATAAAACCGGAAGAAGATATGGAGGAAATCAAAGCTGATTCTGCACCGGAAGCAGATGAGGATCCATTCCATATCGACTATTCCATCTTTGACCGATTCAGCGATGAAAATGGGGATATCCCTGTCGAAGTACCTGACGATAATACCGCAGCAGATTCTTTGATGGATTTTACGGATTCTATCCCCGCTGAATTTGACAACAGCGGGATCGATGCCGGGCTGATCATTGCGGTCTACAATCCCGATCCCTCAATCAGCAAATTCAAAAGCCGCCCCGCAATCGTTAATGCGGAAAAGATCCTTCTTGAGGCAATCGCTGAGGCTGTAAAAGAAGGCTGGGTCGAGAAAGGGGAAGTCATCGACAGATTCTTTAAGACAGACGGCAGTGCAGATGGTGATTTCTATGCAGAAGCTGAAAGTATTGTAGACCATCTGGAAAGCATCTGGGAGGAATACGGCTTCCATGCCGGTGTGTCGGAAGCAAAGCTGAAGGAGTTTATGACAATTCCTTTCCATACGAGGGCGAAAGCTGCCGCATGCGCACGGAGCGATCTGCAGATTGCACTTGCCTGAACAAACTGAATTATCATCTAATGCCGTCCATCCACCTGGCTGGGCGGCATTTTTTCGCTATCGGTTATCTCGTCCCAGACGGCCACAAGGGTAAGATTCTTTACGCCTCGTTTTCCTTGGTGGAGTTCCCTACATTTACAGCTTCCATGACAGCTGCAGCACTTAAGACACAGTCAATCCCTTCCTTCTGCCGGTGCTGGGATCTGACCCTTTTTGTATAGGGCACACAAACCAGGTAACGGCACAGCGAATCCCAATATCTGGGGTCAACCGTTTTATCCGGATGGTAGCCATTGTTCATCAGCCAAGCAAGAAAATCTCCGTATTCTTTCATGGAGCTGCATTCCACTGCGGCCAGCCCGCTGCAGAACAGTTCTTCTGGAAGGATCCCCGCCGGATTCCCCTTCTCAGGTGCTTTTCCCTGGATACCTGTTTTGCCGGAACTGGACAGGAAACTGTCTTCCTGATCCTGGAAGCCATGATCTCTGTTTTTTGTTTCACATATCTTATCCCATGCGTGATCTCTGAATTTCATCATTGGGGCACCCATTGCTTCCTGCTCCATAGTCGGGCATGCGATAGCGGTGATGTATATCTGCGCCAGGAAGGCGAAAACCAGCATATCAGGGGCATTCGTGATGATATGGTAATAATCGGAATCGTCATGGATCTGCAGAGCTATGTATATGCCCTCGACATCTGCTTCCCTTCCGTCTTCATGCGCCAGCCTGATCCCATCATAATCTTTTCCAACAACGAGGTCCGAAGCAATATGGAAAGTCATTGCATCTTCCAGTGTCTGGCTGAAAATTACCGTCATCTCCTTGAGGTCCTCAAAAAGTTCCTGATCGAAACAGCACGAAACTGCAAATTCCTTTTTCCTGCTTGTACTTACGGGATTAAAAGCGTATAAGACTGCTATATCGTCATATAAAAGTTCTCCATCTCTATAAATTTCCATAAAGATGCTCCTTAAGTGTATTTTTAGTTTCATCATACCATAAAAAATTAGATGTGAAATGGAAAAACCCAGCTTCATGGTTTTCTTGCATATTTCCATATATTAAGGAAGAAGGAGGCAGAAGCTTGAAAAACAAAAAAATAGAAAGGCCAATTCTGGTAACGTTCATCTGTATTGTTGCAATATGCGCAGTCATTTCAATCATCCAGATCATTTTCCCGAGCAGGGACAGAAAAGCTTCAACGTCAGAGGAAGCCAGTCAAACAGAGGAGGTTTCCCAGGAAGAACCAATGGAATCCCAGCCAGCTTCAGGTTCAGGCAGTTCCAACAGCACAGACAGCCAGGCCGGTTCAGACGAAGAATCAGCTGAAGGTTCCACGGGAGAGGATGTCTCACTGGAATTCCGTGAAGAAGATTTCTCTTCCATCAGCGAAACTCAGATCGGGAGCGTCACTGTTAAATTCCATACAGATGATGCGATGGTCGGAGAGGGGACGGTGCTCGGTGAACAGATGGATTCCATCCTGTTCCATGATGGAATTGAAGAAGATATGAAAGGGTATATGTTCGCGACTAAGGTTGATTATGACGGCGGGACGATCGATTCGATCGAAGCGGCTCAGTCCTCCGTAAGCGAGTATATCCCCGCAGGCAGCGGGATTACTTCCAACTGGGAGGAAACGGAAGAGTATTTCATCCGGAAAGCGACAGGCTACGACAATGAAGCGGATGGTGCATTCATTTTTTATACTGTCATTCCCAAAAGCGACAGGTCTGACCCGTTTTTCTACAGCATAGTGGCTGTTGGTTATGAAAACGACCTGATTAAGGAAAGCTCCTATGATTCCATGATGGATGCCATGTATGGGCATATACCGGACAGCAGCCTGCTCGACCTCACCTGTGACGAGGCCTGTACGGAACTGGAGGAGACACTCTATAACCAATCGGGAGCGGGCGAAAAGCTGGGCATGAATGGCGTGGATGAATTAAGGGACGCAAATATGCAGTGGTATCACGATGTATATGGCGTAGACAATATGGAAGAGTATGAAGCCATGTCAGAAGAAGAAAAAAAAGAACGGTATTGGAAGTATAAAGACCCGGTTGGCTATGCACAGATGCACGAAGAGGAGATTGCCGCAGAAAAAGCAGCCCAGGGTTCTTCAGAAGGCCCGGAGGATCGGGAAGAAACGGCTTCAGCAACGGACCCTCAAGGGGAGATCGATGGAGAGCGTCAGACGGATGAGGATAATCCGGAAAGAACGGCAGCAGGATCAGGCACGGACGCACAGGAAGAGGAAGCAGAAGAAAGCCGTTCGGATAGCAGGGCTGATACGGCTCTGGAGTCTGGGGCGGAACAGTAATCTGTTCTTTTTCCAACAGAAGGCAATTTCATGGTGTAGAATATATTTAAGAGAGAAGAAATTCGATACATAATTATGGAAAAGGAAGGAGGGTTCCTGTGTTCCAGGATATAGATAAAAAGCAGAAAAAAGAATACATAAGGAAAGGGATCACGCAGGACGCTCACCTTCGACGACTATTTCCCAATAAATATAAGGATTATACCCATCCATATCTCTTAAAAGACGCCCATATTCCAAAGGAAGGACGGGATATTGCCGTATTGGCATCTATCCGGGAGGTTTCCAAAAAGAAATCATCAAATGGCATCCCAATGCTTGTTGTTAAGGCTACCGACCGGGATGGTACACCGTTTACCGCAAGGTTTATGGGAATGGTCAGGCTGCATTCCCTTTTCAAGGCATATATAGGCAGTGAGATCATCATGATGGGGCAATTCCAATATGACCCCATTTATGGATTTTCGGTGTTCAGCCCGGACTTCAGCCATAAGATCGCAGAAAACATAAGGGTAAAGCCGGTATATGGAACGATCAAAAATATCCCCGCAGCTGCGCACATGAGGAATATTGACTCCGCAGTGTCCGAAAAGGAAGTAGACACCCTGCCTCCTGCCCTCCGCGGGAAATACCCGGAGATCAATGAGGCATTCCATATGATGCATTACCCTGATTCATTGGAAGCGGCGGCAGCTGGGCAGGCCCGCATCCTGTTGGACGACATCCTGTATTTCAAACTCAGGCTTATCTACGAACAGGCAGGTACGATGTCAAGGTTCCGGTTCGCCAGGCACTCTTACATGGATGGGCAGATCAGCAGGTTCCCATATCAGTTGACGAAAGATCAGATGGACACCGTCAATGGGATCCTTGAGCTGGCAGAAGGCGGGAAACGCATAAGGGCGCTTGTCCAGGGGGACGTAGGGAGCGGAAAAACCGCAGTCGCTTTCTGCCTGATGTTCTGTGCGGCTGAGAATGGCTTCCAGTCCGTGCTGATGGCCCCTACCCAGGTATTGGCAAGACAGCATTATCTGGAATTATGCAGATATACAGGCCCGGAGGAAGCGGTGTTGCTGGACGGGACCTCCAAAGGACGGGGCCGTGCTTCGCTTGAGAAGTCGATCAGCGAAGGAAAGGTAAAATATATCGTAGGCACCTCAGCAGTCCTTTCCGCCGTGATTGACCGGGAAAAGATCGGGCTTGCTGTGATTGATGAGGAACACCGTTTTGGGGTTGTGCAGCGTACCGGGCTGTATAACGACCAGACCCATGTGGTCACAATGTCAGCCACCCCGATCCCCCGTACCCTTGCACAGTCTGTTTATGGGAAAAACACCGCAATTTTCCAGATCCGCCAGAAACCGGCGGGACGGCTCCCGGTGAAGACCTATTACGACAACGGCGAAAAGGCTGTTAAATTCCTGTACGCCCAGGTCAAAGCAGGCGGACAGGCCTATGTGATCTGCGCCGCAAAAGAGGACTGCGGGCAGGGTGCCATGGAAGGTGTACGGAATGTGGAAGAGGTATACGGAGAGTACAGGAGGCTTTTTGAACCGCTTGGATTTCCCGTCGGTATGGTGACCAGCTCCGTCAAGCAGAAACAGAAAGAAACTGTACTTAAGGATTTTTCGGATGGTAAGATCCGGATCCTTATATCCACCACGGTCGTGGAAGTCGGTGTGAATGTACCGGAAGCCACAGTCATCATGATCCTGAATGCGGAACGGTTTGGGCTTGCCACCCTCCATCAGCTCAGGGGCCGTGTTGGGAGAAGCAGTCGGCAGTCCTACTGTGTCCTGGTTTCAAACGAATGCGGGCAGCGGATCCGGACTATGTGCATGACAAATGATGGGTTCGTTATAGCGGAAAGGGATCTGAAAGAACGCAGAAGCGGAGACCTGCTAGGGCTGAAGCAATCCGGAAAGAATAAATTTGTGGAAGAAATCCTTGATTACCCGGAGATTGCCCAGGATGCCGACCTGGCAGCAAGGCATATAGATTTCCAGTCCGGTATCAACCACATCGGGAAATACCGGATGATCTACGGGGATCAGTAACAGGGAATGGCATATCATTATTATTTTGGGCAGAGCACCTGCCGGAAAGGAGAGAAAATGTTTAAGATGTTCCATAACGGAAAAGAACCCAATATGAGGGAAACAGAAGAATGGGGTAATCCCGATAAAATCAAAGAAGTCCTGTCTTTACTGGAATTTGATCTGGACAATGCGCCGGAATGGTTCCTCTCAGAAGATGACCTGGAACTGAGTGAGGAGGATACGGCTGAATTCCTGGCCGAAAGAAGGAAGGAAAAGCCCGAAGTCCACGGGAGGACAGAACGGCATGAACGGGTTGTCCTTCTGAAGGACAAGGAAGATGAACGCAGTTTTAGAGAGATTGCAGGAAAAGATAAGGAGGGACTCCGGAAAGAAGGGGATAAGGAGCCAAAAATTGCCCTGGTAGACCGCGACAGGAATGTCCGCGGCGCGGCACCGCTTCATATGTATCTTGAAAAGACCGGTCTTGACAGGATTCTTGCGCAGATTGATTCCGGAGAACTGTCGATTACCTATTCCGGACTCCCGGAAGCGATGTATTATAATGTAGAGGATGGAATGGACAGGGGACGGAATGCATGGGCGGGTACAATCAATGGAGAGGCTGAGATCAGTGTGAACCGCAATATGGACCTCACCATGGCAAATTTCGTTCTGAGTGACAATGTACATGTATATGAAAATGCATTATCCCCTGAGATAGAAGCGAAGATCACCGAAGCCCGTGAGGAAAGGATCGACCAGCAGATAGGTAACGACTATTACACTGGTGATTACAGGGGCTGGGATGATCCGGATTATGAACCTGAGGATGAACTGATGCATGAATATGGCTCATGACCAGTCAGCAGCTTGATTTTTGCAGACGGGAATCCCGTCAGGAACGTCGGGAACCTTAAAAGGAGGCAACTATGAAATATATCGAAGATTTATACAGTGGTGACCTTTATCCAGCAGAAAACATCCCAGAGGCAAAGGAGTACGCCCCCACGGTAAGGGAATATGTCCAGAAATACAATACCTTTATCAAAGAAAGAGAACCCTCCATTTTAAGCGCAGATGATGCGATAAAAGCCCGTATCCAGCCCATGGAGGAGGAGCTGAATCTCAGATCCTTCAAAAAGGGGTTTCAGAAGGGAGCCAGACTTGCAGCAGCAGGGGAGTGCCTGGAAGCGGACCAGGAGAGAACTGCAGAGGAATTCAGAACATATTATCAGGCTCTTTTGGAAAAAATCCTGACTGAAATGGATTTTAAATCCTGTCTGGAAGCCCTTGAGGAACGGAAGCAGCTGGGCTTACTTGAGGAATTGCTCCAGATGAAAAAGCGGCTGGTAGAAATGGAGTGTGAAAGTAAATATCTGCAGGGGCTTGATTTGGGATATGGGCTGGTGAAGGAGGGGCTTGCATGATTGTACTGACTGTTCTATCCTATATCCTGTTTCTCATTGCGGTCATTGCATCCGCAGCCAGGATTATCATCCGCAGGAAGAACGTTTTTGATCATAAAAAGCGTGTCCGGATCGACCTGATCGTCCTTGGACTGTATGCACTGGCGTTCCTGATGCATTACATAGGAAGATAGATGGCATTGGCTGCCATTTCAGCTGGATCAGGCTGGGATGGCAGCTTTTTTCTGCCCAAAATGAAAGAAGGCTTTCGGAAATCATCCTGAAAGCCTTCTCCCGAATCAGATTAGTTGGCCATAAGTAATAATAAATAATTATTCATCAAATGTCAAAATTGATTCACCAAAATTTTAATCATTATTCGTCAAAAAAAATCATCTATGTTTCTCAAATTTCTTCTTTTTCATTGGAAATAACCCTGTCCTCCGGCAGAAAAATATCATACTTCCTGTAAGCGATGGCCCGCTTCTAAAAAATACAGAAAGGAACGAAAAGAAATGCCGGAAATTATTGTATCAAATGAAACAGGACAGAGTAACGACACATCTAAGGATATCAATGAGATCAGCTTTGTTGGACGCATGGTATCCAGGAATGAAACGCAGGGATGCCTTACCATGCATTTCCGCACGACCACACCCAGAAAAGAAGGCGCAAAGCCTTTTACAAACACTTTGACACTCCTGTGCTTTGACGACGAAGCAAAGGGTAAAATTGGGGCCTGCCGCCTGATGGAAACCGTAAGGGTGAAGGGGTACATTTCCTCTTCAAAGAAAAGAGACACAGAAGGTGGCGAACCCAGAAGAAGAGGGGGCCAGGAACAGCCTGCTGCAACGGAAGGATTCAGCCAGACGGCGGCCCAGGCAGACGGACAGACAGCTGCGGCCCAGCCTGCGCAGAATGCCCAGCCCGCAAGAGCTGCCGCACAGTGGGATCCTGAAGACTTCGAACAGATTTTTGTTGTGACTGATATGGAAACGGCAGAAGGCCATGCTGCCGACGAAAACAGCCTTAACGTCACAGGAACGGTACTCCGCGCAAGGGTAACCCGCAAAGGAAGCGTGGTTTTTGTAATCCGTACCTCCGGACGTGATGCCAAACACAGAAACTGCCTTGTTAAAGCAACAGCCTCCCCTTATATCAGCTCTGACATCATTACCATGATGCCTGCTGGAACCAGGGTATCCATTCAGGGACACTGCAGCGGACACAGCATCATTCGTGATGGCATGGTAACTTATGTTGAATCCATTGTGGTCGATGGGATCCAGAGGGCTTGATTTTTTGGAGGGATTTCAAAATCCCTCCATTTTTGAAAGGAGGATCTTATGGCTGAAAACTATGGGCTCAGTGCGGTATGCATAAAAAAGCTTGAAGATATCAGGGCAGTAGAAGACAAACACAGGGGCAGAGAAATCAGGGAGATCATCCGTCTTAAGGACAAAGACCAAAGCTGGATGGGACGTTGGAAGGCGAAGTTTGATTATGTAAAGCCGGGCATTACCAACGACAGGGTATATGCAATCGAAGGCACTGCATATCTGAATGGATTTCCGGGTTCTACGAACGAAACATTTATAAAGGAAACATTCAGGCTTATTTCACAGTGGTTTGGCGGAAAGAATATCCTGTCCTTCTGTTCCTGGCAGGAAACGGAATCCTTGAACTGCCACTTCCTGATATTCCCCCTTCACGGAAGGCAGTTGATGCCTGATCCATGGATCGATTCACGGTCAAAAACGTTAAAACGGGAATATCTCAAGGAGTTTTACGATGTTTTATCGAAAATGGGGATCGACACGTCAAACGAAGCACCTGAAGATAACGGGCATACACGTTATCTGGATGAGTTCCCGCTTGTGAACACCTCGAAGGAGGATACGGAGGAACTATTCTACAACACAATTTCGAAGGATGATCAGGTACATACGGACTGCCCGATTGATGAGATCCGCAGGATTTCAAATGAAACAATCAAAAGCTTTACAATCGGTGTGGATAAAGGGACATTTATCAAATTCAGCAACAATGATATAACCCTGAATCAATATCTTGCAGAAGTGTATGCCTATCTCACCCGCGTATACCCTCAGTTATCAGAGAGTGATAAGGAACTGATCCAGAGGAAAGTAAGAAGTGCAGCTTCCGGGTTCTATGTGCTGGATGACCTGATTGACGACAGCAGGATATCGGATATCAAAACCATGTCTCCATATAAAATCCGCGTAAAAGTGGAGGGGAACCGCAAAACTTCAAACCTTCATTTTCTGGATGCGGCAGACTATAAACGATTTCTGGATGGACTGATTGTGCGGTATGGGCTTGACCCGGATAAACAGATTCATGTGTTCACGGACACAGAATCCAATGAGAATTATATCCTGAGGTGCGATCTTACCCTGGAAGAGATCAACGCAGGGTTCCCGATCATGCATATCCGGAAATTCCCGAAAAACAAATATACGATTGAACAGCTGATCGAATTTGGAATGATGGATCCGGTAGTAGCCAATTACATGATATGGGCGGCACGTTATGCCAAGGGAATCGTGTTTACCGGAAAAGGTTCTGCTGGAAAGTCAACAATAATGAATTCCCTGCTGGAGTATACGCCGAGCAATGCTTCCGGCCTTGTTATCCAGGAATCCAATGAGCTTTATTCCGACAAGCCGGAAATGGTCTTTGAGCAGATTACAGAGGAATACGACCTGAAAGCACTTGCCAAAAACGGCCTGCTTACTGATATTGATTACTTTATTATTGGTGAGGTGAAGGGCGAAGAGGCAATGTATTTCATTAATGCGTGTGATACCGGTAATAAGGCCTGGTGCAGCGTCCACAGCCCCAGTTCTACAGAAGCAATAAACAAACTTGCCGATTATGTCATGTACGCATCGAAATATAGCCATCAGGAGGCGCTATATATGTTAAAAGAACTCCAGGTAATCGTGTTCATGAAGAATTTCAAAGTGGCTGAAATTTCGGAGGTGATCGGCTGGGATGAGGAGCGGAACAACCTGAAATACAGGACAGTATTCCGCCGGAAAGACCTGGTAGAACAGAACATCCAGGATTCGTGAGGAGGAATATAAAGTGCCATGGAACAACCGTCCTGAAAGAAGGACAAACCAGATAAAGATTGACAAAAAGAATGATATCACAAATAAAGCTGAAGGAGGAACCATGAAAACTCAGGATTTCCGTACACGGACAATGATGATTGATCATAAGAACCCTGCCTGTGGAAGGGCATGGGGGATCGGAGTGGATGTTGGATATTCCGGTACAAAGCTTTTTTCGCCTAACCGGGTTGCCTGCTTCCCTTCCTATGCTACCCCGGTAACAGGAAGCCTTCTGAACCTGGACACGCCGGACGACAGCACTATCTTTTACAGGGACAGTGAAACAAGGAAGGTCTGGCGGGTAGGCCAGTCTGCACAGGACAGTATCTCACTCCAGGATCCGGATCAGAACTCAGAGTCGATCTATGACCGCCAGCGCTACCTTACGCCTATGTATCTCGTGGTTGCACGGACCGCAATGGGTATCGCATGCTCCAAAAACGAATATGGAGAGCCGGGTAACAGGAAAGTTTATCTGCAGACCGGCCTTCCTAACCAGTACCTGAAATCCGATACAGAGGATATGGTACGGGTTCTTGCCGGAAAACACAGTTTTGACCTGAAAATCGGCGGCAGTGGATGGCAGCATTTTGACATTGAACTGGATACGTCCACGATTGATGTCATGGCCCAGCCGACCGGAACCCTGATCTCTGTATCAACCGACAACAACGGTGCACAGACACCAGATTATTCTGCTGTTACAAGGGAACCTGTCGTGCTCCTGGATCCTGGCTTTGGTACGATGGATTACTTTGCTTTCCGCGGCTCTGAAATCGTCCGGTATGATACCTCCCAGGATTTTACTATGAAAAGGGTACTTACGGACACCAGTGCGAAGATCTTTAAGCAGTATCGTGTGGAGATCCCTATTCCAGCCATGCAGAAATATCTTTCTCAGGGATATATCACCCAGTTTGACAAAGCAACCAGGAGAGGATACAACTACGATTTTTCCGGAATTCTGGAAGAATGCAACCAGAATGTCGCAAAGGAAGCGATCGACTATTTCTGCGAGCTTTTCAACTACTTTCTTGAGTATCGGTACCTGATCCTGACAGGCGGAACGGGTGAAGCGTGGTTCCCCTATTTCAAGGAGGCCCTTGCCGGTATCCCCAACCTTACCGTCCTGCCGGGAAATAAAGGGACAGAAGGTTTTTTCCAGGATTCGGATGGAAATGGAAGTCCGCTCCCGTTCTTCTTTTCCAATGTGCGGGGTTATTATTTTTCCCTCCAGCTCCGCCTTATGCGTGACAAAAACCTTGTATAAAGGTTTCTTTTGAATGAAGAGAATTTTTAAAATCAGGCTCTACCGTATCCAGGAATTTGACCTCTACACCCTTTATTTCGATCCTGTATTTGACCTTCGGGCAGCAATGACACAGGCGGTGACAGCATTCGCAGAAGGCAGGCCCGCCCCGCGGATCGATGCTTCCCAGGTGCGCCCGCTGAAGCCGGGGAAACCAATCTCTATTGTTATGTCGATCACCCTGAGATCAGAAAATGCAGTACGGATAATGGAAGCCGCTTCCCAGCATGGGAGGAATGCTGGGAATCTCGCCAAATTCCTGGTGCGCAGATGCCTGACCGGTATGGAACACATCTATTTTGACAGCCCGGAGGCAATGCGACAGGTAACGGAAGCTTCTTCTGAATGGGAGGAATCCCTCCTACACAGGACAGAAAGGGTGCGACCTCCGCAAAACCCTTCCGGAATGGCGGCAAAGCAGCGCAGCTTCAGGAAAGAAGATGGAGTCAGGTCTCCCATGGGAAAACAGGAGAGCAGAGCGCCGCATTATGGACAGCAGCGGCCGCTTACTTCCGACAGCAAAGAAGAACAGGTAAGCATGAATTCCCCAGTTCACACAGCTGCTGAAAATGGGAATGCCATGCCCCGCCGAAAATCTCCCCCTCCGATGCCGGGATCACCAGCATCCCTGGAGGAGTCCGTTAGAAAGACAGAAAACGGCAGTTTTGCTGCCGCTGGGACAGGACAGGAATATTCCTTGGGGGAAGGCAGGACGCAAATGGTCGGTCCATCCTATCTGCCCCCTGTCATGGAACGCACGGCTGATGCAGGGCATAGCCCCGGCTTTGCTATGGATCAGGATATTCCGCCAAAGGCGCCTACTGGATATGCTTCAACTGCTCAAGACCACCCTGTCCAGAAGAACAGACCGGACCTGCCCGATGCTGCCGTGCAGCATGATGCCGATACAGGCATGAAGCCGGATCAGGGAGACGTGATGGAAGATACCATGCCCGCAAACAGCGGCGGCATATTTGATTTTGTAAGCAATCTGATGGATGGGTTCTAGCCCACAGAAAGGAGGAAGCGCATTCACCTCCCCTGACCCGTAGGTCAGGGGGAGTCTCCTGCGCAAAAAATAATGAATAAAGAATATGCTACTTTTGATAAAAATGGAGTTTATGAACAGGAAATTGCCCCTCTTATAACAGAACTGAAACGGATTAGCAGTGAAAACAGGATCCCATTCTTTGCTGCGTTTGGAACAATGATGGAAAATGGAAAGTTTGACAGGGGAGTCGGGATAAGAAGCACTGCCGTCATCCCGGAAGTCCTTGGGCTGGCTTCCCAGGATTCCTTTTTCCCTGAGTTCATAAATGTTGTGAACGGCGCCAAGACATATTATGATGTCCAGCAGGAAGCCGCACCGGAACTTGTAGACCCTCTGGAGAAATTCAGCGAGGATGGTCAGGCGTAAATCTCTGTTAAAGTATAATATAAGCGGGCTGGAAACAGCCCGCTGTTCTGTTAATGTTCGTCATTTTCAAATTCCTCACGGTTTTCCAGCCCGCTGGAGGGCAGCTTCTCTTCCAATAAGATATTTCCCCTATCATCCAGCCTATTGGACGGCTCTGCATTCGTATATTCCGCAGCTTCTGTCCTCCCACGCTGCGGCATTTGTGAGAACATCTGCTTCACTTTTTCCATTTCTTTGTCCATCATAACCCGGATGAGTTCATCTTTGCGGTTTTCGTATTCCTCACGGGGAATGTTGGTAATTCCATCGGTTCTGTTGCTTGAAACATACACATACGATCTGGCCGAGTCTGCCAGTTCTCTGGATTCTTTAAAATAGAATGCAGAATTGCCAAGAATGGTATCCATCGCATTCTGCACATATACATAGCTTTTTGAACATTCTACGATATACGGATCATTGAGCGGTTTGTGACTGCGCTGCGCCATCCCTGCTTTTATTGATGCCTGCATCGACAGATAATACCTGAGTGACCTTCCATTATTATCGGATGCGCCTTTTTCGTGGGACGCATGGGCATCATGTACGATTCCAGCCTGTTTGTCCATACCTCTCGTATTGCTGGATTCTTCCCTGTTTACCCTGGCGGCCTGGGTTCTGATGGGTTCTTTCTGCATATGGATGTCTTTCGGCCCCATCTCTTTCTGGTCGTGGACCACAGTCTTCGGCTTTTTTACAAAGGCATCGCTACTAATGGGTTCATCAATGTATCTTATAGCTTCCCTGATCAGATCTTTCTTTTCCTGGGAAATCGAGTTGATCTGGCTTTGTGTTACCTCAGCCGGTTTTAATCTCTGCTCCGGCTCCTGCTCCCTTACATTATCCCTGACCTGGTCCATAAACCGCCCAAGATTGACTTTAAGTTCAGCGTTACCCTTCACGAAGAAGCGTTCAAAATCACGGTTAAAGCTTTCTTTCCGCTGTTCAATGCTCTTTTCCGCAGTTTCCCTGCTTCCGGCATCCTTCAGGGCAGACCGGAACTGTTTCGTGATATTTCCCAATTCCGCCTTACGGTACTCCTGGATCTTCTCATCCAGATGTACCTGGATATCCCTGAAGATACCATATGCATTCTCCGCCGGTGATGTCTTGACTGCCCAGGAAAAGAAGCGCTGCTCAAGCAGGGCATCCCGGTAGAGCTTTTTATCCATGTTAGAGTTGTTCCCAGTGATCCCGTCCATATATTCCCTTGCTTCTGCAGTGATCTGGAATGTTTCATTATAAAGATGGAGCCTTGCCGCTTCATCGGCAGGGATGAGGACAAAATCTTTGGAGAAGTTGTCAACCAGATTCCGCACCCTGTCTTCAAATGCGAGAGGATTCTCAGAACGGGTAATCCTGGTTTCATTTCCATCCTTCGTGATATGCGTTACGCTGTCCTTTCCGAAAACGATTCTGTTGCCTTCATGCTTCGGATTAGCGTCCACAATATATCCGAGATTTGTCCTGACGCTGTTTTTATCTTCTGCCCAGACCTTTCCGAGATATTCCCTGACACGTTCCCGTTCGGACTGCCGGACTTCGCTGGCCCGATCCAGGCCCGCTTTATGGCTGTACCCGGAAGTCTGCACGATGGATTCCGCAAGCAGTTTTTCCGCATACTTCCTGCCTTCAGAAAGGAACATCACCTGATAACTCCCTTCTTTATTTTCCGAGATATAAACAGGGAAGTGTTTTCCGGAAGCAAGTTCATACATTTTCCCAGCTGCTGCCTGGCTGAGTCCCTCATATGTGACTGTATTCTGTCCGGTAATGGATGCCAGTGCCTGCAGGGATTCTTCCGACCGGATGTTGTCGATGGAACGGCGGCAGAGCTCATATTCCAGAAGTGCTTTTGTCCTCGCTGCCGTATCAGGGTCAAATACATGGATGAAGCATTTCCCTTCATTCCATTCATGGTAAAAGCCGACAGCCGGATATCCCTGTTCCCTCAGCTGCCTTTCTACGGATGCGGTGATAACAGGAGCGCGGCTGTCATCGATGTCTACCTGGAATACATAAAACGGCTGCCGCTCTGCATTTGCTTCTTCCATGGCATTTCTGTAGGAAGCTTTGTATTCCATTTTTTCTTCTTCCGGTATATCGCTTGAATCCACAGCATCTTCAAAGCTTTTCTCGGATTCGTAATTTCTCCCGGCGTTTACGCATCTGTCCATGGCGCGGGCAACCGTTTCTTTTATATTATCCGGGAATCCGGAGCCATCCGCCATTGTCCGTTCTATTGCAGCCATGAACATTCCCGCCCTGGCTTTCTTTTCTTCATCTGGAGCGTTGATCACACCTTCCGCTGAAGTTCCGAACCGTCCAAGGATTTCATACTGCCTCTGCAGGTTCCTCTCATTTGCCATGGAGGCCCTCGTCTCATTTATTTCTTTGATAAATTCCAGCAGGCCAAAATTAATACCAAGGCTGACAGTAGTTAAAAAACTGCGCCATGTATCTTCAACATTCATCCCTTTTTCCTCCATCCTCCAGTTTATTTTCTGGAAATATGCCTTCTGGCAGGGCAGCACAGGCCAAAAAATGGGAAAAAACAGGAATACACTGCCTTTTTCCTTTTTTTATGGAACCATTTGGAAAAATTCTTTCATATTTCCCATATCAGACGATTGGAGGTGCTGAAAATTGTTCCATGTAACTACAGTTTTGTACGAATACACGGAGATCCTGCTGGGGCAGCGGAGAAATTACTCCATCAATTTTTTCCATTCTGGATCCAGTGAGGAAGATGAAGAGAATGCCGTTAAATTCATCCGTACTGCGGTTCGCGCATTCCTTCGCTGTTACAGCCTGGAGGCGGCATATGCTACCGTGACGCCGGCCCTGATCAAACGGATGAAACTGGAGACAGCCATGAACCATATCCACGTCCCGCAGTTCGTCCTTCCTGGGAAACGGACAGAGTACCGCATTGCGAGAGTCTTCCAGCCGGGGTTTAATAAAGAACACTGGATTGCTGCCCAGTTGTGCGAGGGTATTATCCAGAAGAAGGTTACGAAGTTCCCCAAGTTTTATATGTCCGATTTCGAGGGTTATGAACGTGCAAAGCAGTGCCTGAACTATTTCGTCAGACATGACATGAACATGGCCCTTATCAGGATCTGCGACCTGTATAAGTTTTCTGCCACGCCGCAATTCAATACATTCCTGCGTGACAGGCTGCTGCAGAATGTAAGGATCAGGTTCTTTGACTCACCGGTGGAGTTCCTGCATGAATCGCTTTCAGAAGACTGTCAGAACGACGCATATTACCATATGTATGAAACAATCTACTTCGTGAACAACAGGTACGTTACAAGGCATTTCCCGGAATATGACCTGAGCCTTATCTCAGATGGACAGAAAGAGGGCGCCATATCTGAAGAGGAAGAAATGGTTCAGGAGGCGTTCCAGAACATGGATGAAATGCTGCTGGAAGGCAGACTGGATGAAGCCGATGAGAGAATGCTGGAAGAAGAGGAGGACTGAAATGGATCATAATAATACGATAACCACAAACCATACTAATTACCCGGAGCCGGATGATGTAGTAAATGCGATCACAGGCGCAACCGGTTCCGTACTTCTTTACCTTGTCACAGGTACGAATGATGATAACAAACAGGCAGACACTGTCATGGGAGCAACTGTTGCGATGGAAAAAGGGATCCGGTCCCTTTATCTTTATCTTACCCTGGATGAGGATGGCAGCCGTATCCTTATCAACCATATGGACAAATACGCAGGTCATCTCAGGGAATATATGGAAGATCCATCCGCCGGTAAAGAGCCTTACTTCATGATTTCCTGTGTACCCCCGGAATTTGGCGGTGACTGGTTCCTTGGATGTGGTGACCCGGATGCTTATTTTCCCATTGCTGACAAGCTGGGAGAGCCTGCCAACCGGATCTGCATCGTTTATAATGAGGAATCTGTAGGCGTCTTTGAATCCAACGTCAGAGGTGGTGAGGAAACGGCAGAAGAAACGGAAGAGACTGAGTGGTCAATGGAAATGGATTTGGCAGAAGGACAGGAGGATGATGATATTGAAGAATAAAGGGCTTATTATCCCGGCCCTGTCCCTTGCAGCACTTGTCGTAACAGGCGGCGCCGTATTCGGGTATGCTGTGTATGACAATTATACATTCCTTGCAGATAACAATGTCCAGTTATCTGCTGAATTATCGAATGTCAGGGTAGCAAGGTATACAGCTGTTGGGAATATCAGCGCAGGAGATGAGATCGTCTATGAAGGAGAGGGAAAGAATGTCGAATTAAGGCAGGTGTACTGTTCCTATCCGGAAGAATTTTACATCCTCCCCAGTGCGGATACCGGGACCCTGTATGCGCAGACTGACATCCCTGCAGGGAGCCCTGTGCTGGCAAGCCAGGTGGCAGAGTCGGAACCACTCCTGACCCTGGAGCCGGAAAGGGTCGTAGAAGAGATTCCCGAAACATATGATATTCCTTATACCATCACAGCCGTACATATGGACCGGAATGGAGTGGAGCTGCATGAGAATACCCAGATCCAGCTTTCTGAAGGGGTGGGGGAGCAGGCGCTCGCTGACTTCCAGGAAACGATTGACGGCTATTATCTGGATTCCGTAAGGGTCAACGGGCGATACGTCTTCTCTATTGGTGCAGTACGGATGGACGATGTGGACGGCAGGAAGATGTATTATTACTACACGGAATCGGATGGGCTGGAAAGGATTGAGCTGACTGGAGATCTGGAGATCCGCTTCACTTACAGGCAAGGCGAACTTCCTGAGGAAACGGCATCCACAGGTGCGTTTACCGGGGTTCCGGAGACAGCGGTACCTATGTCGGAAGTAGATCCGGAAAGCCCTATCGTATTTGAGAACATTACAGGAGAAGAAGAGGAGGATTTCAGCATTGAAGCCGAAGAGACAGACACCAATCCTTGACCATGAGACCCAGGCAGCTTATGCAACACACAAAGGATATATGCTCCTGGAAAGATCAAACGGATGGATCGATTATTCCATTGCGGACCGTGACTACTACCTCCAGGAAGAAGGGCACATGCCGGATCCCAGGGAACGCATGGAAACCATTGCTGAAAAGCTGGCTGATGAGAGGAAGCTTGGAACGCTTAAAGCTATCCCTTTTGAGACGGCCATGATGGATTTCGTAAATACCAATATTGACTGATACAACTGACGATCAAAAGGGCTGCAGAAATGCGGCCCTTTTTCTGCTTACCTGTCTGCTGATAATATGCATATTTCCTCAAAAAGAGGAGGTGCAAAATGGCGGATAAAAAAGCCAAAACAAAACAGAACCTTGTGATAGCCCTCGTAGCATATCTATTCCTGCTTTATATGGCTGTCTATTTCCTCTCTACCAGGAATATCTGTCCCGAAGGAACATCGGTCCTGGAAGTTTTCATCCTGATGTCAAACCGGATTGCTTCAAACCCGTTTGCAATAGGACATGCGTTTGACGACCTTATTTTTGCCCTGCAGGTGATCGGGGCGCTTTCAGCGGCTTATCTGGTTGCGGCACTCTATATCTGGTCGGAATCAGAGAGCAAAAAGCATGAGGATTCCCGTACTGCGAAAGGCAGCGCTTCGTTTAATCAGGATTATAAGGGGTTTAACGAAAAATATTCGCTGAAAAAACCAACTAAAGCCCCAGGGGATCCAGACCCGAACATCATCCTCGGGAAAGGGCTGTACTATGGACTGAAAGAAGGGCGCAATACCAATGTAATGATCATCGGAAGTGCCGGATCCGGAAAATCGTTCGGCGTCATCAAGCCAAACCTGATGCAGCTTAATACCAGCTATGTTATCACAGACCCTTCCGGCGAAATGTTCCAGGCAGAAGCCAAACTCCTCCTGGAGGAAGGTTATGTCGTAAAAATTTTTTCGACATCCGACATGGTATTCAGTAACTGCTATAATCCGTTCGACTATTGCTACGACGAAAGCGGCGAGATTGATGAAAACCGCGTATCGACCATGATCAACCTGTTCCTCCAGAATGCGGCTGACCTGAAAAACAACCGAGGAGACCCGTTCTGGGAGAAATCGAGCCGGGCGCTTCTGCAGGCATGCGCAATGCTGCTCCTGGAATTTTTCCCGGAGGAATACAGGAATATGAGAGAAATGCTCATCCTTGTCCAAAAAGGACGTGTGAGTGAAGATAAGAACGCAGCACAGACAGAGCTCGACAAGATATTCAGCGCTGCGAAAGAAATGAATAAGGAAGCGCATTGCTTTACTTCCTATAATACATTCAAACTCGCCCCTGCCAGGACAGCGAATAGTATCCTGATCAGCGCGGCAGTAGACCTCAACAACTTCAACCAGGACAAGGTACGGAATATGACAACGACTTCTTACCTTATAAAATCCAGAAATACCAGAGGACATATCCGGGAGTATTTCAGAGATAAAGACGGTAAGCTGATCCGGACGGAAGACAACATTGACCTGCGCACCCTTGGAGAACAAAAAACCTGCCTGTTTATAAACATCCCGCAGGCAAATAATACTTATAACTTCCTGGTTTCCATGTTGTACGCCCAGCTGTTTGAAACACAATATGGGCGTGCTGAGAAGATATACCCGACGAAGTATCTTGTCACGGATAAATATGGGAACAGCATTATCTCCATGCTGGAATCAGAAGAAGATGCGGAACAGGGCGTGAGACTGTACAGGGATGCTGAAATCATCTCAAAGAACGTAAATGGGAAAAAGATGTATTTCCTCTATAACAGGGACGCAGACAGGAAATTCTGTCTGCCGGGTTATGGCCGCGGGATCCTGAAAAGGGTTTATTCCCCCGAAGCTGGGAAGAAATTCCAGCAGAAACTGGATGGATGCAAGATTGTGCATGGAAAGAACCATCTGCCTGTCCACCTCCAGTGTCTACTTGATGAGTTTGCCAACATAGGACAGATCCCTGAGTTCCCGGAGAAGCTCGCTACGATGAGAAAGTATGAAATCTCCTGTATGATCGTCCTCCAGAGCCTTTCCCCGATCAAGGAACGTTATGACAAACGCTGGAATGACATCCTTTCCAACTGCGATTCCACCATCTTCCTTGGCTCTACGGATCCGGACACCTGCAAATATATATCCCAGGACCGCCTGGGGAAACGTACTATACGGATCAGGAACAATTCCAGGAGCCATTCCGGCAAAGGCAGGAACAGCTCCACTTCTTATCAATTAGATGCCAGGGATCTTGCTACCCCTGATGAAGTCTCCCGGCTGGACCATGCCTACAGTTATGTTATGGTAAGCGGTGAGCTTCCTTTCCAGGCGAAAAAATATAAGGCAAGCGACCATCCGAACTGGAAGCGTACCGGCGATGTAGATCCCAAAATGCGGATGTTCCCTGGTGAACTGGCTGTATGCAGTGAAAAGAAGGACTCCAAGGGTGAGGACACGGAAGCAATGATCATGCTGATCAATTATATCCCTGTCTCAGAGAATGGACGAGTGAAAACAGTTTCTATACCACAGAAGAAAAAGGACATGAACGAATCCACCGCAGAGAACGGGCCAGCAAAACCGGTGGAAGAAAAGGTCCCCAATGATGCCCGCAGGGACTATCAGGATGAGTTTATGGTAAATGATAATGATGTTACGGATTTCCTGTCCAGTTTAGGGGATTCTGATCACTACTCCGGCAGCAGCTACACGGGCAACGTATCAAGACCCGGAGGAGGCGGAAAGAGCGCTTGAAAAAAATTGAAAGACTCCTGGATAATTCCGGGAGTTTTTTACTGCCATTTTTGTGTTTTTCTATTTCTCATAAAAATCATACTTTCTTACGAAACAAGGCGTAGGCCGAAAATATTAAGGTTTTGAGAAAGGAGGAAGCCATGTTACATGACATGGCGAGACGAAATGGGCAAAAACAATTTAGTGAATGCCTTTGGCAGCTGCCGGGAAAAGGCAAGAAATGGGGTGCTTAAAGTATCCGACAAAGTAAAGGCTGGGGTACTTTCTGCTGCTCTGGCTATGGAAATGGCTCCTGTACATGCAACAGGCGGCGGCTCAAACTTTGAGATCCCTGAGGTTACAATTAACCAGGACATGGATGCAACAAACCTTATCAGCCAGTTCCTGGGCATTGTTATCTGGATCGCACAGATGGTCGGTATCTTCTTCATAATCTGGGGTGCTGTCATGTTGGGACTTGCCCTGAAAAATGATGAGCCGGAGAGCAAACAAAAAGCCATTATGGTTATCGTATCAGGCGTTGTCCTCTTTGGCCTGCTTACTATCCTGAAAGCTGCCGGAATCATCGGGTAACCCTACCCTGCGGAAAGGAGGACACAGGTTTCCGGTCCGGGTCTTTCCTGGGCCGGTTCCTGTGAATTTTGCGTATGAATATTCTATTTGGATGGATATGGGAGGCTATTGGAAATTACGGTCTTGGTTATAATATCCTATATCAGCTTGCCAAATCATTATGTACCTGGTCAGAAGGCACAGGTACTGAGATAGTTTCTACTGTATATAATTATATCCAACCCCTGGGCGTAACCCTGGCATTATGTTTTGCAATACTTGAGATTCTGGAAGCTATGACCAGAGCCGGTTCCAATAATATGACTGCAGAAATCATCGTAATGCCGTTGTTTAAATTTGTCATAGCGTACTTGGTCATTGCATATGGAATTGAACTCATTGGACTTGTATTGAGTGCATCCAATACCTTCTGCGATTGGGTAGATACCAATTTTTCTGATTCTCTTGAAACAATGGAAGAAGCATCTCTTGAGATACAGGGTATACTGGCTAAAATACTTATACAGTTTATTCCTTCTATGTTGTCCCTGCTTTCGCAAATCATCGCAGCTCTTGTGATCGGAGTACAGTTAATTACGATCCGGGTAGAGGTCCTTTTAAGGGCAATCTTTCTGCCAATTGCGGTTGCTGATATTTCTTCAAAGGGGACAAATAGTTCCGGAATGCGGTACCTGAAAAACTTTATTGGAAATATTTTCCTGCTTGGGGCAATCCTGATTGTAATAAAGCTTACTTATGCAGTATGTGTTGATCTTCAGGATTTTGCATTAGCGAGTACAATAGAAGCAGGTATTTCAGAAGCAGGAGCGGTAAATCTGGTAACCGGAATCTATATGGGTGTGTTTAACGGCCTGATTGGACCTTTTGCCTGTGTCAGCGCTGTTACGACTGTTAAGTCCCTTATCAGGGAAGCGTTTGCAGGATAAAAAGTAGGAGGACATGAAATATGATTGAGATACCTGTTCCAAAGGACATAAGGGACTATGAACCCACGTTGGTCGGTCCATTTACTACACGGCATATCGTATGTCTCGCGATTATGGCTGCCCTTGTGTATGCTGTATATCTACTGGAAAAAGCCTGCGGCATTGAAGACCCCCTGCAGATGCCAATCTTCCTTATTTTTGGTATCCCGCCGTTTCTTTTTGGGTGGTATAAACCATATGGATTACATTTGGAGGTTTTCCTAAAAAAGGCGATCAGAGAAAACCTTCTTTCTCCTGTAAACCGTCCTTATAAGGTCGAGAACATGTGGGAAGGCATCGTAGAAGAAGAAGATAAGGCTTTTGTTTCAGAAATGCGGCAAAAAGGGCTGCTTAAGGAAAACGAGAAAAAGGACAAGCAAAAAAATACCAGTAAAAACTTATCGGAAGAATTTATCGCTTATAAATAAGAAGATACAGCTTCCGCAAATTACTGGACTGCTGAAAATGGAAAATGTTCGCTTATGGGCGCTTCTGATTGGGAAGCGTCCATTTTCATTGAAAAAATGTCCTTCCGCTTTTTTGGGAAAAATCATACTTCCTTTTGAAATCACCTGGTATCCCCAGGACGAAAGGAGGTTGATCCGGGAAACCCGGATTAAAAGAAAATGGCGAAAAAAGCGGAAAAAGAAAAAAAGCAGAAAAAGAAGGAGGTCAAAAAAGTCCCTCGCACCGTCCAACAGACCATACCGTATGAGTCTGTCTATACGAACGGTATTTTTAAGGTAGGTCCGGGCAAGTTTTCCAAAACATACCGGCTGTCTGACGCAAACTTTGACATCGCGGAAGAACAGGAACAGGCAAATATGTACCTTGATTATGAGGGGTTCCTGAACAGTATTGATGTCAACATGACCGCGCAGATCACGATCTATAACAGATCTGTTGCCCAGGAGGTTGTGAAGAACCGCGTACTCTTGAAGCCCAAGCCGGATGCCCTGAACGAGTTCCGGGATGAATACAATACGATCCTTACTGAAAAAATGTCCGAAGGCCGGAATAACCTTCAGAAGGATAAGTATTACACCGTGGCACTTGATTCCCCGTCCATCGAAGAGGCTTCCGTTGCCTTCCGGCGGATCGACAGTGATGTAAATTCCAAAATCAGCAGGATCAATAAGAAAGAGACGCCGCCCCTCTCTGTGGAACAGCGGCTGGATGTCCTGTACGATATCTTCCATGAGAATGTGGAATTCCCTTTTTACAAAAAAGTAGAAGGACTCCTGAACGGGGATGGAAAGCTTGACCTGAAATCCCTAAATGCAGCCGGGCTTTCTACAAAAGACCTGATCGGGCCTGATGGAATGTCTTTCCATTCCGATTACTTTACCATTGGGGAACTGTATGGAAGGTCTTTATTCCTTGATAACCTTCCGACGATCATGAACACGAATATCCTGAATGATATCTCAAATCTTCCATGCAACATGATCGCAAGCGTGATCTACCGTCCGATCCCTACGGATAAGGCATCCCTGATGGTGAAGCACCAGATCACTAACATCAATGAAAATGTGGTCAGGGCACAGAAGAAGGCTGCACAGGGTAATTATTCTCAGGACATCATGCCTTCTGAGCTGAAAAGGGCTCAGGCAGAAGCGGAAAACCTGCGGGCTGATATGCAGTCCCGTAACCAGAAGCTTTTCTATGTCTGCATCGTAATCACTCTTTTCGCTGAATCGAAAGAAGACCTGAATCGGTATACGGATTCCCTGAAATCAGTCGGAATCTCCCATATCACCCAGGTGAAAACCCTGTTCTACCAGCAGGAATCCGGATTCATTTCTTCGCTTCCACTGGGACTGATGACCGTTAACCTGGACAGGGTTCTTAATACAGAGGCATCCGCAGTATTTATGCCTTTCTCTGTAGAGGAACTTTCCCAGTCGGGTGGAATTTATTATGGGATCAATGCGGTTTCCAAGAACCTTATCCTTTATGACCGCCTGAAAGGGGACAATTACAACGGGCTTATCACGGGACGTTCCGGATCCGGAAAATCCTTTATTGCGAAATCAGAAATCATTTCAGCTTACCTGGGTACACAGGGTACACAGGGTACACAGGACTATGTCTATGTGATCGATCCCCAGGGGGAATATGCCCCGATGGCAAAGGCTTTTGGCGGAGAGGTGGTCAAGATCGCCATTGGCTCCGATACCCATGCGAATCCTCTGGATATGGATATTAATTTCGCCGGTGACGAAGACCCCGTTGCACTTAAGTGTGATTTTCTGACAGCCCTCTGTGAAACAATCGTAGGACAGGGAGAACTTAATCCGATCATGGTCAATGTAATCCATAAAGCCGGAAAGAAGATCTACCAGCCTTACTATGAACACATGGAGAAAATGGTTAACCGCCGCGATAAAAACGGGAACAGGATCACCTGTGATAGACAGGCAATGCCTACTCTGGTTGATTTTTACCAGGAGCTTAAGAATGATAACGACAATTTCGCACAGATGCTTGCATCCTCGATTGAAATGTACTGCGTCGGCAACTATGATCTGTTTGCCAAGCAGACGAATATCAACCCGGAAGCGCGTTTTGTCGTATACGATATCAAGGACCTTCCTACGGGCATGAAAAAGCTTGCCCTTCAGATCTGTACCAATGATATCTGGAATCGGACGATTGAGAACAGGAGAAAGAAAAGGATCACAAGGTTTTACATGGACGAATTCCATGTCCTGCTCCAGTCCAAATCCTCTGCGGAATTTATCCAGCATATTTACCGTACTGCCCGTAAATTCGGAGGAGCGCCCACTGGAATCACCCAGAACATCGAATATATCCTGTCCTCGGAGGACGCAAGGGTTATCCTGTCGAACTGTTCATTCATTATCATGCTGAACCAGTCCGCTCTTGACCGTGCGGCACTTTCCGAATTGTTCTCTATCAGTGAGAGCCTTCAAGATTACATTACGGATAAACCGGCAGGTACCGGCTTAATCTATAACGGCAATACGATTATCCCCTTCATCAACCAGTGGCCGAAGGATAACCGCCTGTATTCGCTGATGAATACAAAACTCACGGACGAATTTGATTGAGGTGGGGATAAATGAAAGGAAAACAGCATTTAGTCCTGGGGATCTGCGCCGGACTTGCAGTGGCTGAAGTGTCACAGGGCGGGGTAGGGCAGCGGTTTGCCTTCCTTGCCGCCTGCTGCATTGGTTCTCTGGCTCCAGATATTGATATCCCCGAGTCAAAAATGGGATCCCTTCTCAGGCCGGTATCTTTCGCCATTAACCGAGTATTTGGGCACCGTGGTTTTATCCACTCCATTGTGTGTGCAGCATTTCTCTCCTTTATGGCCTGCCTTGTTTTCGGGAAGTTGCTGCCTGATGCTCAGATACAGATAACAGCCGGATTCCTTTCCGGGTACCTCCTCCATCTGGTGCAGGATTCCTGTACCAGGATGGGGGTCAGGCTACTCTGGCCGGCCCCGAAATATTTCCATATACCGTTTCTGACATCCTATCAGGAGAACCATGTCCGGTATTGGATCTCTACAACGGTTATTTTTATACTTTGGTGTGCAGGTTGTTTTTTATACACAGCAGCTGTATAGCATACTTTGTCTGTAATTTGAAAACCATCAAAATCGGAAAGGAGAAATTATGAACAAGGTTATTTTAATGGGAAGATTGACGAGGGATCCTGAGGTAAGGTATTCACAGGGGGAAAATCCTTCTGCCATTGCCAGATATACTCTTGCAGTGGAGAGACGTTATGGACGTAAGGAAGGTGAACAGAATGCTGATTTCATCAGCTGTGTCGCCTTTGGAAAAGCAGGCGAATTTGCAGAAAAACATCTGCGGAAGGGGACTAAAGTCGCCATCGTTGGCCGAATCCAGACAGGATCCTATACTAACCGGGACGGTGCGAAGGTCTACACAACAGATGTTGTGGTTGAAGAGCATGAATTTGCTGAGAGCAAAGCTGCTTCCGGGAATGGAAACGGCGGCGGTCAGCAGACACAGGGCTTTGCTAATTATGGCGGATACCAGGGAGAACCCGCAGTGGGCAACGACGGGTTCATGAATATCCCGGACGGGCTTGATGAGGAACTGCCGTTCAACTGATCCGTCCGAATCGTAAGACATTTGACAGCACAGAAAGGATTGCGGGCGCTTATGCGTCCGCTTTTCTTTTTGTAGAAATAATGTGTTTTGTTCGTCTGGTAACTCTCATATTTCCATCAGCAAAACAGCAGAGGAGCAGGAAAGGAGGTTAAGGCTCCTGTGTACTCATTATCATTTTTGAAAGGAGGATGGCCGAATAGCTCGCGGTCAAATAAATATGAAAAAAGAGTGGAAATTCTTAAAGAGGATCATGGCTCTTTCCGTGTCAGCGATTCTCGCAATTCCTGTAGCTGCACCTGTTTATGCACAGGGGACGCAGGATTTTATCAGCGTGGAGGCTGATAAGCAGGCGAATGACCTGCCTGATAACCAGTCTGGGGACCAGACAGATATGCCGTCAGAAAATAAGAGGGCAGCATCCGGCAGTGAGGCAGTCTTTCTGTCCGGTACGAATTTCAATGCCAGGATCAAGGAGATTGCCGGAAACTCCGGTGCGAATTTTTCCAGTGAGGATTCTTCCATAAAGGCTGTTGTATGGGAAGATCCTGCCAGCATCCCTGAGGAGGCAAAGAACGAAGAAAATAAAGTTTCTACTTCTTCCTCTGAAGTCCCGATCTATTCATGGTTTGACGGAGAATCCGGGACACTTTCCATTTCGTCCGAAGCGGATACGACTTATCTGAATGAAGAGTCAAATTTCATGTTCTACCGTCTTGGTGCGCTTGAAGAGCTTGAGATGATCGAACACGTCGATTCCTCCAATACTTCCAGCATGATAAATATGTTTGGAGAGTGCGGGGCTCTGGTATCCCTGGATCTGAGTGCAATGACGATCCAGGATGACGCGGATATGAACGACATGTTCACCGGATGCGATGGGCTGACAAACCTTACCCTGGGTTCTGGATGGCAGTTCGCGACTGCAACAGGTATCCCTAAATACAATTGGGCCAGCAGCAAAACCGGAGAAGTATGGACATACGCAGCTCTTGAAACGAGGTATACCGGTACGGATGCCGCTGATTTCACTGTAACGCAGGATGTCGCAACTGTTGAGCCGGAAGAAATCCTTTATGAAGGGACCGGGCTAGGCGAAAACAATATGTATCCTGTAGACGACCCTACCCAGAAGTTTACCGGTTTCTGCATCAATGATGAAAACCAGGATCCTTATGGTTATTACAGAAGGGTGGAGATCCCTGCAGGTGAGTCTATCGGAGAAGAATGGTTCCATTCCAATAATTTTGGATATGAACCGATTGGATCCGATATGCGCGAAGCGCTTATCACCCTGGCAGTGGAAGGAACCGCAGCCATGGAAGCTGGTACGATGGGGTATAACGACCTCCAGAAAGATATCTGGCATTTCACAAACCACTATTCCGATGCTTTTGACAATGAAAGCTTCTGGGCCGATAAGAACTTTGAAAATATCGAAAATCATGAAAATATGAAGCTTTACCTTTATGAATCCCTTGAGGGCAAACAGAATGTGCTCTCTATCGAAGGGGTTGAGGTGCCTGAACCTGAACCGGAACCCGAAACATTCTCCGTAGTGATTTCCAAACAGTCTGAAGATGGCATTGAGATTGCTGGCGCACATCTTGTATTGTCCGATGGTACCGGGAAGCATGTAGCAGAATGGACCACTGAAGAGAGAAAGAGCTATACTGTAAACGGGCTTCTTCCGGGCAGCTATAAATTATCTGAGCTGGATGCACCGGAAGGATTCCTGAAAGCAGATGCTATTTCTTTCTCCATCAGCGAGGACGGGAAGATCGTTGTCAATAACAAAGAGGTCTCCAAGATAGTCATGATTGACGAAAAGGAACCGGAGGAAAATCCCCTGTTCGATGTGGAGATCAGTAAACAGGATATTTCCGGGGAAGAGATTGCCGGTGCGCGTCTTACCATTTCTGATTCCCAGGGGAACCATGTAGAAACCTGGACTTCCGTTGCTGGGGAAAACCATATTGTAAAGGGTCTCCCCGCTGGGAATTATAAGTTATCAGAAATCACTGCCCCTGATGGATTTGAAAAAGCGGAAGCGATTTCTTTCTCCATTGATGAAAAGGGCAATGTGATGATTGGCGGCGAGAAAAAAGATATGGTAGTCATGGTTGACGAATATATCGATAATTCCGTCGTGATCAGCAAGCAGGATATTGCTGGTGAAGAAATCGCAGGGGCTGAACTGACCGTGACCGATGAGGATGGAAAGGTCATTGACTCCTGGACTTCTGAAGCAGGGAAATCCCATATCATTGAAGGCCTTACCGAAGGGGAATTTACCTTAACGGAAGAAACTGCACCTGAAGGATATGAGAAAGCGGAAAGCATTAAGTTTACCCTTTCTGCCGATGGTACTGTTACTGTAAATGGCTCCGAGGTTGATAAGGTCGTTATGACTGATGAATATACGGAGAAATCCGTTGTGATCAGCAAACAGGATGTTGCCGGGGCGGAGATCGCAGGGGCTGAACTTGCTGTGACTGATGAGGATGCGAATGTAGTTGATTCCTGGACTTCCGAAGAAGGCAGGAGCCACGCCATTTCCGGTCTTTATCCTGGTACCTTTACATTAACTGAAAAAACTGCACCGGAAGGCTATGAGAAAGCGGAAAGCATACGGTTTACGATCCTTGCGGACGGCACTGTCCAGGTTAATGGGGAAAGCGTAGATAAGGTCGTAATGACTGATGAATACATCCCCGTGGCGGTTACAATCCGTAAGATCGAAAATACCAAGTCTGTAGAGACCCTGATCACTGGTGCTAAGATGAGCCTGCTCGATAAAGATGGGAAAGCCGTTGTTTCCTGGACTACTGATGGCAAGGAAAAAGTCGTAAGTCTTGATCCCGGCGAATATCAGCTGGTTGAAACAGAGGCCCCTGAAGGCTTTGAGATCGCTGAACCGATCAAATTTACTGTAAATCTTGACGGTACTGTTACCCTTGAAGGGGAAAGCAAACCTCAGGATGATGCAGTCATTACAATGGTCGATGAGGTGTCTGATGGAACCAAGACTGTCAAGATCCTGAAAACCGGAATGGACGATAAACCCCTTTCCGGTGCAACCCTTAAGGTCAGCCATGAGGAAGATGGACATACCAGGATTGACAAACAGTGGAAGACTGACGATGAAGAGGTGACCCTTAAGCTTGTTCCTGGAACGTATTTACTGGAAGAGGAATCCGCTCCTACCGGATACATTGCTGCCGATGATATTGAATTTGTCGTACAGCCGAGCGGCAAGATTTTTGTGGATGACACTTTTGTTGAGACGATCGTTGTGAAGAATGAACCTACACTGGTTGGCTTCTCCAAGGTAGATGCAGATACGGATGAACGGATTTCCGGAGCCAGACTGCAGGTGATGACCAAAGATGGTGATGTGCTGGAAGAGTGGACTTCCAATGAACACGTCCATCATATCACCGGAAAACTTGGTGCTGGCGAAACATACATCCTCCACGAGGCATCTGCACCTGAAGGATACGAAGTGGCCGAAAATATCGAATTTACCGTTAATAAAGATGCGTCTGAACTCTCTGTGAAGATGAAGGATAAAGCGATCCCGGTAGAGGAAGTTGAATATGGCACTCTCCAGGTATTTAAAAACGTCGAGGGAAGTGGCGCCGACACTTCCAAAAAGTTTGCATTTGTCGTTGCTCTGATGGACGAAGATAATGAGCCGTTCACGGGATCCCTTCCGTATGTCATGTCCAATGGGCTGAACGGGGATCTGAAGTTTGATTCCAACGGAAAGGCAGGATTTGAGCTTTCCCACGGTCAGTACATTCTTTTCAGGGAAGTCCCCGCAGGACTGTATTATACGGTTACTGAAATGGACTACACCAAAGAAGGATATACCCCTTCTGTAAGGGACAACGCTGCCGAGACTAAAAAGGGTGAAAATATCATTACCTTTGTAAATACCTATGGCACGCAGACGAACGGGTCTGCCGTCGGCACGGGAACCGGAAGTTCTTCCAATTCGGCTTCCGGTACGGTAACAACCAGCAGGGATACTGGTGATGCATCCTATCTTTTTGTATGGATCGGCATCCTTGCATGTGCCATTGTTGCTGGTGCTGCCGGGATAATCGTTTACCGTAAGAAGAAAAGATAATTCAAAAACTCAATAATTTTCATTAGCGGAGGCTGCAGATGTGCGGCCTCCCTTTTTATGTACATATACCAGTGATCATACTTTCTTTGTAGTTTGAAAGACGTTAATTATGGTAAAAAAATGAATGAATATGGTGCACCATGTTCAGTCATTTCCCAATGCAGTGCGTTGGGCGATGTTATGTGTTGGCTGAACATGGGATGCGTAGCGCTGCGCTGCCCCATGAAGGTTGCATATTTGTATGCAACCTGTGAGCGGAGCTTTTATGATCGTGCAGTTCTGCACCATAAAAACTTTTTTGTATAACATCGGTGCCTGAATACGTCTACATACTGCTGCCCTTAGGTAAAGGGCTATGTATAACGGATAAACGCAGCTCTAAATGTTGTTGTTTTTATCAAAATTGTTTCTATCACCGATGTAACTCTTAAATGGACTAAAGAAGCCTGTCTCTGGTAGGGGCAGTGTAAAGAAAGGGAAAAAATGAAAAATTTTAAACATTTGATTGGACTTGTAGCAGCAACGGCGATGTTCGCATTTGGTGGTCATTGCATCAATGCTGAGGAAATTTCTATTCAGCCGGAAACGGCAGTAGTAGAGGAGGCCGCAGAGGATCTTTCCGTGGAACAGGAATCTCCTGTTGTAGAAGAAATATCTGCTGAAGAAGAAGCCCCCGCTGATATGGAGATATCTGTTGAAGCAGAAAAACCTGCTGAGGTGGAAACCTCTGTTGAGAAGGAAGCTTCTTCAGAGGTAATTCCTCCTGTAGAAACAGGGAACACTGTTGAGGTGGAGAGCCCTGTCGAAGTGGAGACGCCCGTTGAGGCAGAGACTCCTGTCGAAGTGGAGACGCCTGTTGAGGTGGAATCTCCTGCAGAGGCCGAAACTCCTGTTGAGGTGGAGAATCCTATCGAAGTGGAGACGCCCGTTGAAGGAGAAACTCCTGCCGAAGCGGAAACTCCCATTGAGGGAGAAACTCCTGCAGAAGTGGAGACCCCCGTTGAGCTAGAGACTCCTGCAGAAGTGGAGACCCCTGTTGAGGTAGAGACTCCTGCAGAGGCGGAAACTCCCGCCGATGCGGAATCCCCTGCTGAGGTTGAATCTCCCGCAGAGATGGGAACTCCCGCCGAGTTGGAAAGCCCCGTTGAGGTAGAAACTCCCATTGAGGTAGAGACTCCCGCCGAGGTGGAGACCTCCGTTGAGGCAGAGTCCCCCGCTGAAGAGGAAGAGCTTGGCTCAGGGGAAACCGAAGTAACTGTGATCGACCTGGATGGCTATCGAACAGTTACCGAAAAAACAAAAAACAGTGATGGCAGTATCACAGTAAAAACAACCATCTATTCTATTTCATATGGAATGGATGGAGAAATTATGAAATTAATTGAACTGTCGGTTGAAGAGGAAACTTTCCCACCGACAGACGAACCTGAGGAGCCTACGGTTCCTGAAGAGCCCGATGAGCCTACAGTTTCTGAAGAGCCCGATGAGCCTACGGTTCCTGAAGAGCCCGATGAGCCTACGGCTCCTGAAGAGCCCGATGAGCCTGCGGTTCCTGAAGAGCCCGATGAGCCTGCGGCTCCTGAAGAGCCCGATGAGCCTGCGGTTCCCGAAGAACCTACGATTCCCGAGGAGCCTGTAGAAGAATTCCTGAAGGTATTACCCGTTCAGGTTATTGAACTTCCACAGGAAGAAGTGGAATTTCCGAAACTTCCGAACGAGAACACAGAGGAGTTCTATCGGTTGGATGAAATTCCCCAGACCGGAGACGCAAGCCAGATTGTACTTTACATAACTCTGCTTGTGGCTTCAACCATTTTGCTGGTTATTACCAGCAGAAAGATCCGCCGCTAGTTGCGGCAACTCATTTTAAATCGGTGATAGAAAGAGGGCAGCCGTGTGCTGCCCTTTTTGCTGTGTTTTTAAAAAAAACCTCATTTTCCTATGTTAAAATAGAATTATAAAGAATTAGGAAGGAGGAGCTGTTCAAATTGGACAGCAATAAAATTATGAAATTAATAAAATTTATTGGCTTATTAGCCGGAACCACTTTACTTTTCGCAACTCAGATGAATGTCTTCGCATCCGAAAAGGACTTTGAACTACCTGTGTCGACTTATGATTTTTTAAACAGTGTCGATAACACCCAGGAGATGCTTGACAGGGCTGGTATGGTGTGCCGTCTGTATATCCCTGATTGCGATATTAACACTGCGCTATTCAATGTCACAGGCATGAAAAACGTGGAAAAACAGCCTATTGTCGACTCGGCGGACAGCGGCTTATGGCAGGAGAGCACGGACGTTGTTGTCGTTGGAGATCATGCTTACGAGGGCTTTTCAACCATTAAGGATGCAATTCCAGGGGAAACGGTCATGTATCTTCAGGTTGGAACGGAGATTCAGGAATTCGTATGCGCAGAGGTTGGGCTTGGCTGCAATACGACGAAAAAGCTGACTGATATGGAGGGCAACAGCCTGACGGTTTCTCCTGGTCATGCGATCTTGGCATACGCCTGTGCCGATGCGACAGGTGACCATATTTATTACGCATATTGGGATCCTGTATCTGATGGTTCAAGTGATATTGCAGCCGAGGGATAAAAGATGCTCAGGCCTTCATGGGCTTCCGATATACCGGTATCCCCGAAACTGGAAAACCTTTATATTATTTTGCGCATAATCCATCCTATATGCATATAAAATATGATGCTTAACAAGCGGAAAAATTACTGGAAAGGGGCAGTGAAAATACACTGCCTTTTTCTTCGCTTTTCACCGGCTTTCATGCATATTTTATAAAGATAAAAAGCGGAAAGGAGGTACCAGAATGGCGAAACTGGATGTTATCAATAATAAATCCGTGTTCTGCCAGGAAATACCATTATGGCGCAATATAATAATGTCCATTTATATGGAGCCGTTTGCTCCAATGTAAACGTTGTCCGAGATAAAGACAGCGGTAAAATTATCAACACTACTTTCTACCTGATCACCTTGACTTCAAAAAGACGCTATGAAGGCGGTAATGAGGAAAACTATCCGGAACAAAACCAGGTACTGGTAAGGTCTGGTGTCCCTGAAATGGCTGAGAAAATGGCGAAATTGAGGCTGCATGATATTATCACAGTAAAGGGAACCTTGAATACAAGGAATGTCCCTCTTGGGATTGTATGTCCTGTATGTTCTGAAAAATATAATGCAAGTCCAAAGTCCACAGAATATACTGATGCTTTGAGTATGATCACTTTCGTCACTCCGATAGACATTGACATCCGTGAGACCGCAATAGGAGATAAGAGCAGCATCAAGCTTTCCAGGGGGCTTCCCAACGAGGAACTTCGGGGGCTTCTTGAAAGTGACAGGAGCGAAACCCTGGAATATATCGCTGCTCACCGTGAAATGTCCAATGAAATCCAGGTGGTTGGAAATCTGTGTACTGACCCGGTCAGATGGGAGGAAGGCCGCGCTACGGCATATCAGGTAGGTATTAACAGAAATTACTACCTGAAAGATGATTCCCCTTCAGCCTACAGCGATTTCCCTTATATCCGTTCCTATGGACGTCAGGCAGATGAAGATATTACGCATCTCCAAAAAGGAACTCTTGTCCTTGTCGATGGATTCATCCGCCTCAGGAAGTTTCAGCGTAAATCTGTATGCCCGAACTGTGGGGCTGAGAAAGATTGGAAGCATACAGTGCTTGAAATTGTGCCCTATACAGTACAATATCTTTCCGATGTAGAAAAGAGACCGTATTTAGAAAATAATGATGGAAGAGGTGAATATTGATCATGGGATCAGAAAATGTTTTGGTCATTAACCCTGTAGACCACAGTCTTGTCCTTCCGGCAATTTGCCTGGTGCTCTTATTTTTCTTCTGTATTTACTAGCTTGCCCGGCTGGTTATCATCATCCTCAGGAGGAAAAAATTATACTCTGCAGCATGGCTGATTATAGATGGTCACGACCGTCTCGAAAAAGACAGCCGTATGGTTACTGTAGATGGTGAAATACTGACAAATGATTTTGTGAAAAAACAAATATCCAAAAACGAGGAAAAAATCGAAAAGATCCGGAAGAAGCACAGGGATACTGATGATACTTTTGATAAAACGGATGAAGAAATCACTGGCAGGACATCCACTCCCGCAGTATCAAATGCCATAAAAGCAGATCAACAGGTAACAGCTGAAGCTTCTGAAGCAGTATCTGCTGATAATAATGCTTCTGAGGTTAAAAAGGCTAAGAAGGAGAAGAAGAAAGCTGTTGCTGTGGAAACAGTCCTGAATTCCATTTATGAAGAAGATGATCTCTTTTACGATGCCATGCATGCATATTATGAGATCAGAATGCCGGAAATTTCTGATGAGACCGTCAGGATACAGGTCTTAAGGAAATCTCGTAAAAAGAATGCTTCAAACAGCCGGAAGCAGAAGCAGATGAAAGAGCAGTTTGAAAAATACAGCGTTTTTGATTAAATTTACCAGGGAGGTAAGCATGAATACAAATACAGATCTGATCAAGGTAATTAACAGTTATTATACGAATACCCTTCTCAAAATTGGTTCGCAGAATCGGGAAAACACGGAAGACGATAATCTTTATTATCTGTCTTTCTGGGGGCTTTTGCGGTGCGGATATCCCTTTACTTTGGTAGAAAATGCAATAGAAGACCAAGAGTCTGATAATGCCGGTGAGAAAGCTGAAGGTTCTGAGGCTGTCACGGAAAAAGTTGTACGCATTTCGCTTGATGACAAAATTTTCTCATGCGGGATAGATGCACTCAAAGAGAGGTTCGGGACGAAAACAGTCAGTGTCATGCTGGATGATAGACCGGGTATCGGCAGCGTAGAAGAGAATGGGGATGATGATGAAATTGTTCTTCCGTATGCTGATTTTGGAGACAAAGATGATACTTCAGTGAATGGAGAACACAAGGAAGAAGCGAAGCAGAGGGAAGCAGAACAGCCCAAAAACCTTATCCCTTATATTCCTTCTGACTCCAGATATCCGGATGATCCCGTAGACAGGAAGGAATACGATACTTTCCTTTTCAATTCACACTCCATCGATATTTCTTTCCATGACGGAAGAAAAGCACATTTCGAAGCAGTTGTATACCCGGTCTATATGGACGAATCTGACTCGCTTGCTACAGATATCTTCGTTATTGTAAGCGATGAGATTGGAAGGATCCGCAGCGGAATGTCGGATATGGAACAGAATGGACAAAAAGGAGTATCTGTAGAATTCGAAGGTCTGCGTCTGATTTTCCGCGGTGAATGGAAGGGCGGCAGGTTCCAGACAAACTGCAAGATCATGTCCTATATTGACAGTACAATGAAATTGTCCCTTAAAGAAAAAGTAGTTTATGTGGTGCCTTCTAATAGAACTTCATCTTATTATCTCCGCCACAAAGGGAAGGATGGAACATATATTAACGTATTCCCCCTGAAGGTTCTCAAAAATGATAATGTAACAGGCCTTGTGCCTTCAGCACTGATCATAGAAGATGGAAATTCAAGGAAAATTTACACTTCTGATTCGAATATGCGCTATCTTCTCGGATATGATGGCCAGCAGCAGATTATTTCAGTATTTTGGAGAGGACCTTCTCTTCATATTTCCCTTGATAATCAGAATGACCTTTAACACTCACCCGGACGAAAAGCCTGCCATTCGGCAGGCTTTTTTAGCGCAGAAATTTTTTTGCTGTTTCCATTTTATGCTGAAGTTCTTCCAGACACAGTTCCTTTAATATATTATCCGGCACATTCTGTTTTAAAGACCAGATCTGTTCCCTGTATTTTTTGCAGGCCTCTTCAGCTTTTGGCCTTACAATGCTCCAAAAAGCAGACTGCGAATCAAAATAAATATCCTTTATCGATATCCGTGCTTTACGGCAGCAGAAGAGTACCATCCGCCTGATAGGCAATATCGGTAAACTTCCTTGTGCCAATCCCTCTGTTATATGCTTCATACTTAGAAGAACTGGTTCCGACAGGCAAAAGCACGTCGGTGGTGTGAATACCGATTGACGAAAAATCTGCGTCTGAAAAAGGACATTTCCTTCTGCGGGTCTTCTTTTTATTTTCATCTTCCAGGAGATGTGGAGCCCTCCTCTCTGCAAGCCAATCCGTGGCCTCACAGAACGACAGTCCTTCAACAGCCATAACCATCTCAATGGCATCGCCGCTCCCGTTGCAGGCATAACAATAGCATCGGCGCGCATCTTTGGAAATCACGCAGTTTCCAATATGCCGGTCAGGCTTCCCAATCATTTTTTCGTGGAAAGGACATTCCAGATATACCTTCCCGCTTTTTTCTTTCATCATAAGCCCCAGCTCAGTGGCCGCATCAATGCATGACACTTCATCCAGAACCCGTTCTTTATCAGCATGCATCCTTTTTTCTATCTTTTTCATTCCCCTGTTCCTTTCTGAAAACTGTCTGTTTACAAGAAAAATATGGTATGCATGTGTCTTGTATAAAAAATAAGGAGGCGGTGTTCTGCCGCCCCCTGGAAGGGAATTATCATTGTATTCAGTTAAGGAATCCCTCTTTAAAATAATCAGCAAGGGTAATTTGGACAAATTCCATCTCTTCGAAGGAAAGAATATTTTCAAAAAGATAATCCTGCTTCTTTTCCTGCTTTTCAATAACTTTTTCCCGAGCAGGCATAGCAGAAGGATTATTGCGGCGTTCGATTTCATCCTTGATTTTTTTCTGGGCAGATGCCAGTATTTTGGCAACCTGGTGTCTGGGGATTCCGGTTAATGCTTCGATCTGTTTATTGCTCTGCCTGCCTTCATTTCCAAATCCGTAAACCAGCCAGATTACATCCCTTTCATCCTTCGTCAGTATCGACTTTATCTTTTTATCCTTATTACCAAACAGCATATCGTTGAGTTCTTCATGCCGTAGTTTATCCATAACCTGAGTCTGCGGGTCAGTGTTGTAATCGGAAGGTATTTCTTTATACCGTTCGGAAGAATACAGGGAAACTGTTGAGATTTCCTGCATGGCAAGGCATTTCTTTATTGTTTTTATAGGCAGGCCGGTTTCCAGATAGATGTCGGTTTCGGTATACCCCAGTCCTCTTTTTGCCCTCTTATTTATGCATTCAGATATTTTCTTCCAGGCATTGCTGTAATGCTGGGAATTATTAGAAAGCTGTGTCGTATAAGCGGTCAGTTCATGAAGGATATATTTGGAAAACCATGTAGTAGGTTTGCCCTTATCCGGATCATAACCTTCCATTCCTTTCATCGCACCGTAATATGCCTGTCCCAAAAGGTCATCCATGTGTTTCTTGGTGAATGTAAAATATTTTTTTGTTATCAGGTTCAGGATATATGATTCCAATATCCCCAGCATTTCTTCTGTTGCATCCTTCCTATCCGTCTCACTGCCTTCTTTATATTTCCTCATGATTTCGTGCAGCTGTTCTTTGGTCGGATTGGGGTTAAGTTTTAATGAGTCATGGACCCTGAATGGACCACGGGCAAATGGATCTTCTTCATCAGGTGATATAAACTTGTCTGGCTTTGCCGGGTGCTCTGGTTTTCTCGGTTCTTCAGATAGGTAATCAGAATCCCCCTGCTCATCGTCATAGGGAACATCTCCTTCATCCCATTCTTTGTCCAGCGGATCGTCTTCGCTATCATAGCCCAGTTCATCCGGAGCCGGATCCCAGTCGTCCATGTCTGAGAATTCATAGTCATCGTCGTAATCATAATCGTTTGCCCGCATCATTTTTCCTACCTCCCATTATACCTAAGAACAAAAATAGTCAACGTTTACATGAAAATAATCAGCCAGGATTATTAATTTTTCCAGTTTCGGCTTAGATCTCCCCGTTTTCCAGTAGGAGAGGATGCTTGGAGAGATCCCCGTATCCATTGCAACTTTATACGGTGTCACATTATTTTCCTGGAGCAGTTTTTCGAATTTTTCGTATTCCATGTTTACTCTTGTCCCCTTATATTTACATTGAAAAAGTCATTCCACAAAAGACCCAGTTTTTATGAATATGCTGTCAATGTTACATTTGTAACATTATCATGCTTTCTACAATAGATATAGTATTATAATTGCCTATTAAATTTAACATTTGTTAAATCTCCCTTATTATACAATCGTAGAATGGATTCGTCAAGCGCAGAATACAGAAGCCATAAGATTTAAACAGCCTTATCAATTTATACACTGCAAAGACTGATACAGGCAGAGCAATCACATTGCGGGAGGGGAGAAACAACATAATAATGAATATTCCCAAAAGCTGCCGTTTATTGTAATATGATACATGCAGGGTATGTTCTTTTACTTCTACATATAAATTGTATGGTAAAATGAACTTAACAATAGTAGGGATAAGCTTATACTACGGAAGTGATATTTTGTTGATTTTTACCGACAAATTCTAAGAGGAGGAAAAGGTATGAGAAACCCAAACTATGAACTATTCGATCATTTATGCGCCACACATGAACTAAATCCAAATGATATAGCGACTGAACTGAAAATAAGCCATTCGACGCTTACACACTGGAAGTATCAGAGAAGTATGCCGAAATACGATGTAGTGGCAAGGATAGCCAACTATTTCGATATACCAGCGGATGCTTTTTACCTGAACAAAACATTTGACCTTGGTGAATATGTTAGTAAGGCTATAAAATTGATGGATCTGATGCAGATAACTACATGGAATGGAAATGTCATGACAACATCTCAAAAAGAGTCTTTCAGGGCGGTATTCAATCTGCTGAATGATGGGTGTAATAACATCTGTTCTCAAAACAGTTCCGACAGCTGAATATGCGGCTGGGTCTACCAGCCGCATACAGTATTACAGAAAAATAAGGACTGCAGCCATCCCACAAATCGACAACGACATACAGACGATTCTGGCAAAAATTGTCCGTTTCGTGGCGTCAAGCTCCTTCAGGATCTCAGGAAGTCTGTCTGAATAGTAATGATCATAATTGGGGTCGTACTGGAAGCCCCTTGCGTCCCGGATCAGTGCCTTGTTCCTGGCGCGGATCATAGCTTCGTCCCGGCTGCCGTCTGGAGTGACAATATCTTCCATGTCTTTTGCGGATTCCTTATAGTCGTCTTTCACAGCTTCCCTTTTTTCTGGTTCATAATGACGTATGAAAGAAGCTGAAGTATCGGAGTAAGGGTATTTCGTCAGTTTCTCGTAATCCTCGCCCAGAATATCCCGGAGCGCACTGTCTTTACAGGGATAAGTTGTGTTCCCGAGTGTTATTACATATTTCGGATATCCATCTACATCCATCTCTTTACTGTACATAACCCCTGTCCGAAGAGCCCCTGCAAACGCATTATAGTATATCCCATACAGCTGGGCGACAAGGTTTTTATCCGCATCCCCGCTTCTTTTCGCAAGATAGAGGAGTTTTGCGGTATCTTTGATTATTTCTGTATAATCATTTTTCTGTGCCATAATCCCTTCCTTTCTCAGGTGAAGTTCCCGATGATTTCGTTGATATAAACCACTACATTGTTTATTCCGTCTGCGGCAGTCTGCACTGAAATGCCCTGGACAGCAGGACCGATAATATCATCTCTGGTGATAAAAAAACCGTCCCTGCTGTCTGGACCGCAATCCCTGTTGTCGCTCAGGCAGAAATAATTTCCAGGCGGAATGGAGAATGATGAAATATCCGATTGCAGGATGCCTGACGCATAAGGTTCCGTACAGGCTTTCCCGTCAATATAAAGAACGCCGTCACGGATTTCAACTGTTTCGCCGCCGAAAGCAATGATCCTTCTCTGAAGAATTTTTTCTCTGCCTCCTGCGTTAATGCGGCATGTTATCGCTTCCCCTCGCAAAGGCTCGCGTATCATGGCAGAAAGCCTGTCTGTGACGACCAACTCCCCGCGGTTTATGTACCCAGCCATCCCGTCATCAACGCAGAAACTGAAATTAAAAAACAGGCTGCATACCCCTGCTGCAGCAGCAATAGTACCTGCTGTCCATAACAGGAATCCCCTGAATTTACGGAGCCATTGTTTCCGTTTAAATTTTTTGCGGAACCGTGTCTGCCCCACGCCAAGCTTATAAGCATCTTCCTTTTTCAATTTGCGTGAACTCCTTTCGAAAAATTGTCTTATATAAAGTATGATATATTTTTCTTTCACCAGACGCTTTTTTACCAAAAGAAACGGCAGCAAACAGCCGCCGCTTCCTGACAGTTATTCAGTTTCCATTATTTTGCTTCGATTTCCGAAAGGATAGACATCTCATCAAACACCAACCCGCATGCGTTATAAGCTTCCTGCAGGAATCTGTTAAAATGTGGTTCCTTTTTCCCGCCATAAGCAATATACTTCCCGAGCACATAAAGCTCGTCCCTTGCCCTGGTGGATGAAACATAGAACAGCCTGCGTTGTTCTTCGATTCGTCCGGGATCGGCTTCGACATCTTTATCATCATACTTAGTAATAACGTTGTACACGACCGGGAATTCCATCCCCTTGCTGCTGTGGGCAGTGGTCAGGACGATTCCAGGATAAGCTCCGGAACGTCTCATTTCTGCCTTTTCGCCAAAGATGGAGAAATTTTCGCAGTAGGAGAGTGCCGACTGCAGATCCGGTTGTTTTTTCAGGATCTTAGAAAACGCAATATAAATCTCATCATCTTCATTGATGCAGTCGAGCATCTGGATGTATTCCCTGAAAGCCTCTTTTTCGGGTTTCTCTTTCATTTCCAGGATCTTTGCCTTTAACTCCACTAGGTATTCGTCAGCCTCTTCGTTATCAAGGCCGAACAGGCTTCCACCTAAAGATGCATTCAGGTATACCAGCGCGTCTTCGCCTGATTCAGGGTTCCTGAACAGCCTGGAAAGGGAAATCGCAGCAGCTACCCTGGAATTATCCAGGTAATGCTCCGGCAAAAGCTGTATGGAAGGGATGCCGCATTCTTCCAGAACGTCTGCCATTTTCTGCAGTTCCGTCCTTGTGGCTGCTATGACAGCGATATCCTCGGCCCTGCATCCATCCTTGCATCTTCTGGCAATATCAGCAGCAATCCATTGGAACACATCATTAGAATCTTTAAAACCTTTGGCTGTGACTTTTTTTCCGCCGCTTCTGTTCGCAATGATTTCTTTTTCTACCCTGACAGCATTGGATCCGATCAGGCTGTTTGCAAAGTGTATGATCTCAGGGGTGCTCCGGTAGTTGTCATTCATGTAGAATTTCTGTACCACACCTTCCGGGAGGGCCATCGTCTTTCCAAACTGCAGAAAGAATTTCGGTGTCGTGTCACGGAACCCATAGATCGACTGGGAGTCATCACCGACGACCATCAGCGATTCAAAACTGCTTGTGCATGCCATATATTTCAAGATCCGGAACTGGTTTTCTGATGTATCCTGGCATTCATCCACGAGGATATGACGTAAGCCATACTGTTCAAAGTAATAAGGGTCTTTTTCCAGCATATCCAGAAGGAGCATTTCCTGGTCTGCATATTCCACAAGGCATTCTTTTTTCAACAGGGCATTATACCTCCTGTAGAGGGAAGCGATCCTGCCGGCTGCTTCAGGCCTGCAGAACCTGCCAGCCCTTTCCGCAATGAGTGCTGCATCCGATTCGGACAGCCTGTTCTGTTTCATGTAAGCAAAACAATCCGCAACAACCGACAATGCACCTTTGCAGTTTTTCGTATCCATCAGAAAATTCCTGTAGTCAAGCCCTTCAATGGGATATTTATCCAAAAGGGATGCTATAATGCTGTTCCTTTCCACAGTGTCAATTACCTGCGGCGGTTTTCTGAATCCCAGTTTCCTGAATTCTTTTTCCAGAATTGCCTGTCCCAGTCCATTAAATGTACAGGCGGTCATACCGTCTACCGGCTCCCCGCTGCCGAAAACATCATTATAAACCGTAATCCTTTTCTTAAATTCTTCCGCCCCGGCGTTCGTGAAGGTGATAACGGCTATCTCTTCCGGACGTACACCGATATTCATCAGGCCGACGATCCTAAGAGCCAGAACCAGAGTCTTTCCGGCCCCAGGTACTGCATTGACCAGCGCGTAGCCGGAGAGGAATTCCTGAATCTGTGTCTGCGTTGCGTTCAGATTGATACTGCCTGGCGGCGTAACCTTACCGACGCCAGCATCTGTCCTTACAGGCGGATGCTGATAATGACAGATCCTGTCATATATGCAGTTCCCGCATTGCGCCAATGTACAGTCTTCCGGTTCTTTCCCAGGCATATAGCTTTCCAGCATTGCCTTAAAAGCGGTATCCAGATCCGATTCCTTCATATGTCCAGAAACCATCTCGCCGGAAATGACTACAATATTACCGGTGGGCTTCCCTTTGTCGTTCACAAACAGGTTCTCGTCAAAGTGCCCTTCCGCATCCTGCAGGGAAGCCGGTTTATCGGTAGGTTTCCGGAGGAATATATATCCAGCTTCGATTACCGCATGGCTTCCTGTCAGCAGGATCTGGTCGGCAAGCTGCTGCCCATAAAGGTACAGGGCATATATTTTGAGATCCTGGTAAGCATCCTCCCTGCTGTATTTTGTCCCATCCTCTTTTACGGGCCTGCCTGTCCGGAGACGGTAGACCCGGATAACAGTATCTTCACCGCGGTTTTCCCGTGCAACCAAATCCGGTTTTATCCCCGTGATGATAATATTTTCTCCGCCAGGGAGGGCAACCTCCACATCCATTTCCGGAGTACCCTGGAAAATTGTCCAGCCGGAAGGGCCGGACGCCAGGGTGGAGATGGACTGGAAAGCCCTCTCAAGCCTGGATGCAATTTCCTTTTCCTGGATAACCCTCTGCCTGGCACTCGTATATGGAATACCAGTTGTCCTTTTATGGAGTTCCCTTTGAAAATCCCCACTGAATGTCCCGCAAAGAGCTTCAAGCAGAAGCGCTTTCTGGATAGAGGCCAGGGATTTCTGCATGTTTTCGGTAGGCTTTACATTGTATTGATGCTGCCGCCTCCTTCGACATTCATATGCCCCTTTTAAGTGATAAAAATTGATCCTGTTTCCCATTTCTTCTCATCCTTTTCGTACACAGTGAAACAGCGGCGCTGATGATGCTTCCGGCCATTTCACGTTATTCCATCTTATTGAGCAGGCTCATTGCCGTGTCCATGACCCTGTCCCAAGTCACCCTGACCGGATCCCCGGTAAAATCATGATCGCTTTTCATCGGGTACAGGAATACTTTATCCGGCCAACATTCCCATACATTTGTAATGCATACAGAAACACGGTATGTAGAATCCGGCTTTTTAATCTGTGCGCTGAAATCATCCTGTGTCCCGGAAGTATTAATCACACCCAGCCCATGCTCCATTGCGGAACCGATCAGATTCATGAGCAGGGCCGCACACATAAGATCCCCAGAACACTTTTTCATACTCTCGCTGGTTATTTTTGTTTCCTGACTTTCCATAATGTCTCCTTTCGAATCTAATAAACCTTCATTAACACTCCAAAATATGAATCGTAGGGCCTCGTCTAAAAAAACGCGGCATACGGTTATGTATCCTGGATGTTGCGTTCTTCCTTCTCCCGAGCATGCTGCCGTTCCTTTTTCTTCGCCTGCTCTTCAGCCCAGGCAATCAGCCGGACAGCATCATCAGACACCTTGGCTGCTGTTTCAGTATCAGGATAATGTTCAATCCCTTCGTTTAACAGTTTCATAGTCCGTGCAAGCCTGACAGCCCCATTCGAGGAACCAAATTCCCGGACCATCTGTTCTTCCTTCTCCCTGTATGCATCTACTTTTCTGGTAAGTGAGGTGATAAGCCTGTCTTTATCTGGATCCGGTCTGTATTGGGAACGTATCTCCGTGATCTCTCTGTCTTTTTCCTTCAGTTCCCTTACATGTGCCGCACGTTCGTCTCTCCATGCGTCCTTCAGCCGGTCAATATAGCTGCTATAGTTTTCACCAGGATTACGCACCGGCATTTCGGTCCCATAGACAGCATTATGCAACTCCTTATAGAACCGCTTGGGAGGAGAATGATGGGCTGGCGTTTTCTCTATCCCTCGCTCCAGTCTGTTCTCCTTCATTGCCGCAGCATAGGAATCCTGAATCATGGATAGCTTTGCCTGACCGTTGGTGTAGTAGGATGCATTTACTTTTCCGGAAGGGTCAACAGGGATTACAAAGGCATGCCCATGTATGGCGCCTCCTTCAGTCCTGCCGGCTTCATCGTAATGAAATACCACGCTGACCACATTTTCTTTCCCAAAGTAGCTTTCCAGCCATTTTACGTTGTCTTCTTTCCACTTTTCCACATCCAGCCAATTATTTGCCTTGCGTGAATATGCCATCAGGCAGTCATACCCCATAACCCCATTGGAACGGAAGTTATGGGTTTTATAATAATCCAATTCCTGAAGCCGTTTATCGAACGCCTGGATAAAGTCCCCTTTCGGGACTACCCGGTAATCATTTTCTTCCTTCATATCTTTATCAGCATTCGGGCAGTCCTTGATTCGGTAGTGGTGTTCATACATCTGCCTCAGCATCGTCTTAGAATGGACTTTCTGGGTGGAAAAGATTGCATATGCCTTATTGTCTGCCATTTCAACCAGTCCTTTCTGATGTCTCCTTAAAATATGATAGAAATCAGCTTTAATAAAAAGCGTACGTAATTTAAAAAGCGTAATGAGTTATTATTTTTTTCACGTTTATTATGTGGTCGTTATAACGAATAATTAAAATCCATAATAAAAACACATCAGGATTCGACCATGGAACTTATAAAAGAGAAAAAGGGACCCAAACAATGAGTAACCAGAGGTTTTTCATTGTGTTTCTCCATGCCTATGAACAGGGAGCAAAAAACGGCATAAGCGGATGGTTGACGGTACGGAAGAAAAAAAAGAGGATAGAAACCCGAACAATGAGTAACCAGAGGCTTTTCATTGCACTTTCAGCCCCTCCACGCAGACACAAGCCACATGCAAGGAGGAGCAAATAAACGAGATTACGAAAAAGAAAGCATAAAAGCTTTAAGCAATGAATATCCAGAGGCTTTTCCATCGTACTTTCTTTCCTATCAGCCCAGCAGTTGAGCAGCCGTACGGGGTAAAACGGGCATCAGAGATGGCTGTGAAAACAGAAATATGGAGAAGGATAAAAATAAAGGAAAACAAAAAAGCAAGAAGATAGTATAAAAACAGGAGATATAAAAAGAAAAGAATAGATTATGAGAGAAATATAGAATCATAAGGTTCAAGCAATGAGTGACCGAAGGCCGTTCATTGTGCTTCCGAAACAGTTAATCTTCGGAAACATGAGCGGAGAAAGGATGTAAACTGGTGGAATAGACAGAAAAAGAGAGAGAAAGGACTTACAATGAGTATACAGAGGTGCTTCATTGCCGTTCCTTTCCTCTCAGTCACATCCAAGCCGCTCCGGAAGAGCCGTATCCAAGCTCGATCAGAAAAAGCCGCATCAGACGAAAGGGATGTCAGAAAAGCAGGAAAAAGACGGAGAATAGCGGAATCTGGGAAGGGAGGAGGGGAGCATTGACGAAGCGGGAAGAGAATGAAGGGGAAAGACGATGATTGACCGAAGGCGCTTCATCGAGCCGCAGCCTCATCCCAGGCCCAGCCACTGATCATACCGGGAAGCCGTGAGCAAACAACTCTGGATACAGAAGAGGAGTGCATGTGATAGCGTTGACAGACTAAAGATGGCAAAAACGTGGACATGATAAAGAAGTCATAAGAAATGGACAGGTTAAAGTTGTCTAAATTATGGACACATTAAACATGTCAAAATGCGTTTTTTTGTGTAGAAAGAGCCGTGGACAGGTTAAAGATGGCGAAAATAAAGACAGGTTAAAATGTGTCATAGACGAGGACAGTATAAATATGTCAAGGATTTGGACAATATAAATGTGTCGAAAAGATGGACAGATTAAATATGTCAAAAAAGTAGACAAATTAAACAAGTCTTAAAATTGGAACACTTAACATGGCAAAAATAGACAAAATATAATTGTCAAAAAGATGTCACACTTAAGTTGTCAAAGTCCTGGACAAGTTAAACATGTCAAATCCAAGCTCAGGGAAGCCTTCAACCCTTTAGCCGCATCCGGTATAAGCCAGCATAAAGTAAGAGTTATGCGACATCGTGGAATTGAAAAAAAGAGAAGAAGGGTATAAAACACAATGGGAAAGTAAGACGGGAAATGAGATTAAAAACGGATGGAATTGGCTGAATGGTTGACAGAGATAGGATACGCCAGAAAGATAATCCGATATTTATTGCCCGATCCCAGCTATCAGCTCATCCCAGCCCATTTCAATCATTCCTTAATCATCCGCCTTCAATTTAATTCACATCAGCCCAGCTCCCATCAGTCGATAAAATGCAGGGTTAATAAAGAAACTGGAATCCTGCCATCTGAGCGAAGGGCTTCAGAAAATACTCAGGACAGAACATCGAGTCATATAAATCATGAAGAATGATGATTGCGTCGGAGTAACTCTGTCCTGAACGCCAAGCCATACTCAGCCCAGCCGCCCGGGAAAGGAATTAATATTATGGCGGAAACTTTTGTCACATAAGAATGAGATACTGTGAAGAGAAATTGAGTAAGGATGAATAAACTAAGAGCAATGAAATGAAAAAAACGAATAGAACTGGCGGGAGCGGGAATGATGCTGAATGCCCTGGACCTTCCTATGGTATTGCGAAGACCATTTATGATTATCTGGAAGATGGGCTGCGGTGCAGAAATGCGGGTTGACAGAACGCCCAGTGAGTACATACCTGATGTGCTGTATGGGCTGTGCGGCTTGTTTTGGCTGGGGTTGGATAGGGTGCCTGTATGCAAACCCCTTTTTCAGGGCACTGTTGGGACTGCCAACTGAGTCCATGCCAGCTCAGCCGTTACTCGGAGACATCAGCGTTCAGCAAGGAAAACGTTTTCCCTGTTTTGAAATAACCTCCTGCTACAAAAATAAGAGAGGAGTCCTTTCGCCCGCATACCCTTCCCGTTCAGCCAAAGGCGCAACGAAGCCGATAGCCCCTTAATAAAGAATCCAATAGGATTCCCGACTGGGAGTTATATTGAGTAAAAAAGAGCAAAAGGGAACCGCCAGGCCCCAAACAGTTGAAGCCGGCGGCAACCTTTAATATATATAGGGTAACACAAAATCACTGTTTTTGAAAGGAGGTAAGAGGAGCTTTACAAAAGGCGGACGTATTGTTTAACGTCCGCCGGTGCAAAAGAAAGGAAAAACTAACCATCCGCCGTGAAGGCGGTAGAGATGAATTAATGTCTCTATATTTATACTACCACTTTTTACATCTCTTGTCAGGAAAAAACAGAATCTTTATATTTTTTATATCATTCAAATTCAACATCAACACCCCTTTTTCCCAAATGGACCAATTTTAAAACAGACCTGAAATTCGATTCCTGCAATTTTCCTTTCGTGCATATTTCCGGCAGGAAACGAATATCGGAAAGGAGGATGCAGGGATTTTAATGCCCTGCAGCGATGCATGGAGACTGAAAAAAAGATTAACAGAAAGTTATGGGCTGCAACTGGGATACTGGCCGCGGCATCCGTTGCTCTGTTCCTGAAGGGAAGGGCAGATATAAAAAAAGCTGAAAAGGTAAAACGCAGGGTGGCAAAACTCGCCAAAGAAAACCTGGCTGTTACAGAAATCGCATGCGATGGGCTGGGGATTCCCAGGACGTGGAAGGACGGGAAGAACAGGAAGCTCCCGATTGATTCCGAAGAGGCTGCCGGCTATCGTATGCTCAAGTCAGTGCAGGATGCGGAACGTGCCCTTAACCGGGCAGTCATAGCCTGTGTTTCCAAGCTGGAAGATGAAAAATGCAGCCTCGAATTTATCAGGGAGCTGGTATGCGGCGATTATAATGTGACCTCAGCCACCCCAATCAGCGTCCAGCGCAGGAATGCGGAAACCACAGTGGAAATCGTGGAAGAGTGCCTTGGGTCACTGAAGGATGTCTATTTGGATGATATTTCCCACGAAACACTCATCAAAGCGGCTGTACTCCTGGAGAATGATATTTTGTGGGCTGTCTGGAGGGGGAGCAGATGAGGGTCGCAAAGGGCAGACTGTGCCGTCTGGCAGCCGCTGCCGTAATTTTGCCGTCACTGGTCATGCCGAACATCAAAGCCCAGGCTATTGAAGCCGGCTTCTATTATGGAAGTGCCTTTTCCAGCTGCTATATGTATGAAGACGCAGACAGCAGCTCAGAAAAGATTGCTTTCCTCGATGAGGGAGCCATCTGTCGTGTACTGGATGAGGAGGGAAACTATCTGAGGGTGTTTTCTGGCGGATATACCGGATACATCAGAGCTTCCGTCCTGGATTCCAGCACAGAGACGATGGAAGAGGTAACTTCTAAAATCGGTGTATCGGCGGATACAGATATCAATATCTACTCCGAAGCCAGCACCAGCTCAGCCATCATTGCGGAACGCCTTGAGGGAGCAACAGAAGCAGTCTGCACTGATAAGGAAAAGGATGGATGGTATTACATCGAATTTCGAGCAGACAGCAATGGCGATATGGAATATGGCTGGGTAAAGGAAGATGATGTTACTCCTGCTCGGATCGTCCTGGATGCGGAACCTTATCTTGGTGAGCCTGACAATGAAGGGATCATCATTGCAGACAGAGAGGATTTCATCCTGGAAGAAGCAGATAGGCTGAGAGAAAAGGCAAAAGACCTGGCAGGGAAACTGACTGAGAAGGATGAAGAGGAAGAAGCTCCCGTACAACAGAAACCGAGAGTGGAAAATATAAAACCCGGTGTCCTGAACAGGCAAAATGGCACAGTTATGGGCCCCAGCGGGAAAGAGACCTACTACAACCTGAATATGAGTGGCGTGGTAAAGATCATGCGGCGCCAGGGATTCTCCGAAGAGGAATATCCTTACTGGGTACGCGAAGACGGCTGCAAGATGCTTGGGCCGTATATCATGTGTGCAGCTGACCTGGCTTTACGGACAAGGGGAAGTCTTGTGGAAAGCAGCCTTGGGACATGCATTGTGGCTGATACCGGTGACTTTATATATGCCAACCCTACCCAGATCGACATTGCGGTTGACTGGTGACTGGGTACGGTTGAGAGAGGATGTACTGATATGGGCTTCAAACTATACGGCGTGGACAGGGTGATCCTTACCCTGTTCATTTTCTGCGTAACAGTTGGCGTGGTCCTTGCTGCAGCAGACATGCGCGAAAGCAGTTATTACACGTACGAAACCACCGTCACTATGGTTGGATATGCTTCAGATGGAAAAGCACCAGTTTGGTCATATAATGTCAATGGGGAAACCATTGTCAATTATCCAGGGGCTTCAGGGAGAAGAGGAGAAAGAAGAAATGATCTTTTTTGTATTAATTTTCGTTCTTATGGCAATAACAGCAATCACCATCGGAGCGATCATTTTGCACACAGCGAGAAAACACGAAAGGAGATGTACCGGGACAGCAAAGGGAAGAGTCGTTGCCATGAACAAATACCGTCCTCCGTCCCGACATAGAGGAGAGGTAAGGAGTTCTTACGCCCAACCCATTATTGAGTTTACAGACCAAAATGGAGAGATCCATCAGTTTCCGCTTAAAGTAGTATCAAATCCTCCGAAGTATGTCCCTGGAGATGAGGTCGAAGTCCGTTATAACCCTCAATATCCGGAAGAAGCATATATCGGAAAACATAGCCAATATCGTCTGGCTGCGATCATCTTTATTTTTGTCGGGGTGGTGTTTATCCTTTTTTGGGCACTAATGTTTGCTATTACACTGGCAGTCTGAGTCTGTAAAGGCGGACAGGGATATTTTCTCTGCCCGCTTTTTTGTTAACCTCTCAGCCACAGCTCCTCAAAGCCACTCATCCCGCTTTCAATGGATATATATGCGCTTTGCACCCAGATTTTCCTGGATACTCTTTCTCACATATTTCCTATGTAACTATTGACTACGTGTTAAGAAGGATGAGAGTGTATGAGTAATAGTACATATCGGTACAAGCTTCTGAAAAAAGTGATCGACCTGTCGGAAGGCAGCGAATGGGACAGCGCCGTCAAGGAGTGGGAGATTGACGGCGTGGAGGAGGATGAGGACTGTTCTGCGACCTGCGTATGCGGGAAAGAGAATCTGAGGTATCTGTTCACAATCCAAAACAGCAAAAACGAAAATACCCTTTCCCCAATCGGAAGCTCCTGCATCAAGAAATTTGGAAGATCCGACCTAAGTGAGGAGACTGGTGTCCTGGAGAAGCTGTTCCAACTGTACCATGCGATTGAGAACGGGGAATTCATTACATTGTCACCGGATTTCTTTTCCAGGAAGCTTCTGGCTTACCTGTACGAAGAAGATGTCTTCCAGCCCAGCCGGTTCAACCACTATGACGGGGAAAACGATTACGATTTTCTACTGAAAATGTTCAATAAGCGGGATAAAACTTCAATCACGCAGCTACAGCAGAAGAAGATCAATGCAATCATCATGACGTCCATCAGGCCCTACCTGGAAGCAGTGGTTCAAAACAGGATCCGGAAGGGAAATGGACAGCCAGGAAAAGCCGCAGGTAAAGTTGATACCAGGATGCGGTATGCAGAAAGGGAGGGAAAATGAGCAGATTTGATGTGGAGGAATTTGGTTTCTGTGCTGGCGATTTCGACCAGTTAGTCGTAAACGCCAAAAAATATACGAAAGAGCAGACGGTAGAGATTTTTAACCGTGATTATGAATATAAAAGGCTGAAAGCCAGGCTGGAGGATGTTGGAAGCGGATATGTCCGGTATTTTGTACGCCCGTCACAGGATATGTGCCGGGATACCATGGATGGAGTTTATGGCTTTGTCGATGGACCAGGAAAGGGCGCATTTCCTGTCTGGATACTGACTCTGGCTGAGCTTGAGCCGTCGTCGGATGCGAAATAAAAAGCCTCTGTACCTGTGCTTAAAAATGTTATTCATATCGGTGCAAACAGGCTTAGTATATGAGGAGAAAATGATGAGAAAGAAAATATTGTATCCATTACTTATTATAGCGGAAATAATCGCTGCCTTCCTTTATTATTCATACCAAAAATGTAAGTATTCCGAAATTGCGCGTGAATTCTTCACACAAAGCAAGCCAAGGAAGCCCCCGGTTTCAACCGTGGGGAGGAATTGGCACATACCCAATATTAAGAAAATCATAAGAATTTTTCTGCAATTAGAACATATGTTTCTGATAGTAATTAATTGTATGAAAAATATTTGATTTAATAGGTATTAGATTATGGATTACTCTTCTGCTGAGAAAAAATACCGTACATCGGAACATCTGACATACAGCTGCCAGTACCATGTAATCTTCTGTCCCAAATACAGGAGGAAGGTGCTGATGCCGCCAATCGACCAGGCCCTGAAGGAGCTATTCCTCGAAATAGCTGACGAATACGGATTTTCCATCCCGGACATGGAAGTCATGCCCGACCATGTACACCTGATCATTGACTGCAGCCCCAGGTTCGGTGTCATGAACTGCGTCAGGAAACTGAAGGGCATCTCCTCCCGCAGGATGCGAGACCGGTTCCCGGAACTGAAAAGCAAGCTCCCTACCCTGTGGACAAGGAGTTCTTTCATTTCCTCCGTAGGGAGCGTATCCCTGGCAGTCGTCCAGCAGTATATAGAGAACCAGAAAAACAAATAGCCTACGAAAGGACATCCCCCTATGGCAAAATCTTCCACACCCTCATATGTCGTGACACGCCGTATTTATGTGGAGCCCTGGCAGGCTGAAGTGATCAACCGGAAAATGGATCTTGGCAACAGGATGTACAATAATGCCGTGCGCCACTATAAGCCCATCGTCGAAGCGCTCCGGCAGGACGTGTGGTTTGCCCACTGCCTGGGGGAATGGAAAAAGCTCCCCGATGACAGCCCTGCAAAGAAGGCATATTCAGACGAAATCAGCGTGTGCATGGAAGCTTACGGCCTCAGGGAATATGACATCCATGCGTATATGGGTGCCGGGAAGCAGGTTTCGTACCCGACCGGGCTGGGCATCAACATTGTCCAGAAGCTGGGCACGGCCCTGTACAAGTCTGTCAACAAGTCAGTCTTTTCAGGTACGGAGATCCATTTCCGCAAATACGGCACGACGAACAGCATGGAAGATAAGGCTGCCGGCAGCGGGATTATCTATAAGCCCCTGACGGATACCGTCGGCTTTGCCAAAATGAAACTCCGCCTTAAGCCCATAAGGGCTGCGGACACCTACCTGCAGGAAGCCATGCGCGGTCGGATCAAATATTGCCGTATCGTAAGGGAGGCCTTCCACGGCGGGTACCGCTATTTCCTCCAGATCATCATGAAGGGCCGTGCCCCGGAGAAGATTACAATCGGCACCGGCTCCGGCGGGCTTGACCCCGGCGTAAGCACGATGACCCTTACAGGCGATTTCGGGGTTGATTTTTACATCCTTGCTGAAGGAGTTGAAAAGTACGAGCGGATGGTCCGTGACGCAGCTACCAGATATGAGCGGCGCAGACGGCTTGCAAACCCGCAGAACTACAACTCGGACGGCACCATAAAAAAGGACACTAAAACCTTTAAGAAACACTGGAAGCACACAAAAGGGATGGACCGTGCCCTCATGGAACTCAAGGCCGCCTACCGGAAGAAGGCTTCTTTCATTAAAAACAGCCACGGCTACCTGACCAACAGGATCGTGGAAACCTACAGCCTGGTCGTCAAGGAGCCCATGGAATATGCCGCCCTTGCCAAAAGGGCAAAGAACCTGGCGATGCAGGAGAAAGCCTCTGAAGTAAAAAAAAAGGACGGCATCTTCAAAACAGTCCATAAGTATAAGAGACGGAAACGTTTCGGTTCCAGCATAGGCCGGAGGTCCCCTGCGGCCTTCATTAAACAGCTTGAATCAAAGGAATTACGCTACGGCGGCCTGATATACGACGTTAATGCATCGGTTTACCGGGCAAGCCAGTATGACCACGCCGCCGATGATTATACAAAGTACAGCCTGTCTGACCGCGTGAAGGAAGTCGGCGGGCACCTTGTCCAGCGGGACGCCTACAGCGGGTTCCTGCTGTGGAACTCCGACGGCATGGACCATCCCGACAGGGATAAGTGCATCCAGAGGTTCCCCCAGTTCCTGGAAATGCAGGAAAAAGCCATTTTTGACGCCATGGCGAATGGCGACCCGACCGGGAACTTCGGCCTTAAAGATTTCCTTGCAGCCAATGTGGGCCAAAAGCCCGCTTGACATAAAATGTAACCCGTTAACCTGTTGTCAAGGTGTAGCTGCGCCCCGCATGGAAGGGCATGCCGTCTACGGGCGGAGCCCGAAGCCCATGAAAAATAACAGGGAAAACCTCCTATAACCTAACTCATATGTTGTGCGGAGGATGTACTTGGGAACCTGCCGCCCTAGGGCGTGCAGAGCAATCAGTGAAACTATTCCTTATATGCTTTCTTTGGATACAAATTGTCAAAAAGTATGTATTGTATTTGGATTGAATTTATAGACCATTTCTAAAAGTACAGAAAGGAATTGAGGAGCTGCATAGCTGTTAGCTGGCAGCCCTCTTTTTATATGATGTATTTTTTCCTTGATTGAAGATCCAGTACACATCTATGGAAGCTCATTGCATCCTGCTGGTCAAATATCACTTTCCCAAGCCTGCTTAGTGGAAGTTCCAGTATTTTATCCGGTATGTCCTGATTTGTAAATGCAGCCCATTTATAGGTTCTACTGATTTTTGAAGCATCATTTAATTTTTCAAGAATAGCATCCGCAAGCATGGCAGCCGGATGGTTGGAATATTCCTTCTGGACATCTTCCGCAGAAAGTTTGTTGTACGAAAAATCACCGGAGAGGGAGGCGTTCACTACTTTATATCCATCTGGGCTTTCCTGAAAAACGGTAAGGAATAGATCTCCCTTCCCTGTCTCCACATTGATTGATTCGGAAAATTCAACACAAAACGATAATTTCCCAATTTCAGCCAGAAAAGTAAACATCTGGATCAGCATATACTCATGTTTTTCATCATCCATTGTTCCGGAATCGAACAGGCTAATGGGGTTATATTCGTCCAGCTTCCACGATACCCTTCCATTTTTAGTCCCTGTTGTCAGGTCTTCCAATAATTCCAGCTCATCACGGTCAAAAACACTCAAATCCATCCCACTATTCCTCATTTTTAGTTTACTAAGCCACAATACAGGTATACCATGAGCCGGAAAGCAAGTCCAGTAAAAATTTGGAGGATTTATTTAAACCTTTCAAATCCTTTTTATCCGGAACGAATTTCTTCATATTTCAAATGTAACCTTTGATGGAATATTTTAAAGAAAGGATATGGAGAATGGAAGAACAGAAAAAACACATACAGATCGTAACGGCTACAGATTATGACGGTACCGAAATCATTGTCCTTACAATGACATTCGAGGTGGACCGTGGTGTGGATATCATCCAGGCGGTCAAAGAAGCATCGAAAGAGTATATCCGGACAGATGAAGGCAGGGCATTTTACAGGTATACCTGCAACTGCTTCAACTGGGGCGATTTCTGGAACAATGTTCCCAATGAGATCTGTGAAAAATATGGTTTTAAAAAAATTGATTCCGGAGTCAGCAATTTTCAGGTCAATCTGAATGAACAGCTCGTAGATGATGAGATGGAAGAATAAATATTTTGGGAAAGGAAGAAAATTATGGAAAAATTAACTCTTAAGAGCAACATTCAGCCGGCAGTCATGTCCTTTAACCTTCAGGAGATCAAATCCAATCTGGACGCAAGGCTGGAGGACTACAGAAAGCTTGTGGTTACGGAAGATTCCCTCGCAGGCTGCAAAAATGCCAGCCGGGAACTCGCATCTTTCCGAAACAGGCTCGACGAATTCCGGAAAACTCAGAAAAAAGAAGCGGAAAAGCCGATCAATACTTTCGATAAGGAAGTGAAAGACCTGATCGAACAGGTGAAGGAAGCGGAAAAACCGCTCAATGATGCTCTTGAAGTTTATTCGGAAAAAGAGCGGCAGAAAAAGCGAGATTTTGCGAAAAGCAAATTTAAAGAGGCTGCTGAACAGATCGGATTACGCCCGGAATACTGTGCGATGTTCGTAAGCAAAAAGGAGTTTACGAATGTAAACACAACCCTGAAATCAATCCGTGAAGACGTCCAAGCCCAGGCTGAAGCCCTGAGGCAGAAGCAGGACGAACATGACCGAAATATCGCCCTGATCCAGGAAACCGTCGAAACAGAGAATGCCAGGATCCAGGTCAAGCTCAGCCATGAAGAGTTCATGGAAGAATATGAGCGGACAGATGATGTCCTGGGAGTTATCCGGAAGATCAAGAAACGTGCTGAGGATATCTTTCAGCAGGAGAAACGGCTGGAAGAGGAGCGGCTGGAACGGGAAAGGAAGGAAAAAGAACGGCTCGAACAGGAGCGGCTGCGGCGCGAGCAGGAAGAACAGGAACGGATGAAACAGGAGCAACTGGAAATGGAGCGGCAGGAGCGGGAACGGCTTGCGGCAGAAGAGGCTGCGTCAAAAAGTGCTGCCGAAACAGCAGAGACCGGGAATGCCCAGACTGATGTACCTGATATGGGGGAAGCGATTACAATCCCCTCTGAACTGTTCGATTCCATTGCTACGCCTGTCAGTGCCGTCTTGGATAAAAGAGAAACGCCTTCAATGGCTGCGCCTGGCGGAACTTGTGCGGGAGAGACTGGTCGGGAAGTAGCTGCTGCCGAGAATGCGCCTGATGTTAAGATTGAGAAACAGTTTGAAGTAACTTTCCGTGTTACAGGAGGATTCGATGCTCTGAGGACACTGAATCAGTATTTAAAGGAAAAGGGTATTGCATATCAGGTATTAGAGCAGAAAAAGCTTTAACCAAAAGTATTATCGGTATAATGACAGGCATAGTAGTCTGTGTTATCATTACAGCAGTGAAAGATATGGTGGAAGTCATCGGAAAAAGAAAGCTTTGCTATCAAAAAAGATAAATGGAAAAAGGAGCTTTTATATAAAATGAAATTTACGGTAAACTATGATATGAAGGAACGAGGCTTGTCAACTTTATTTTTATACCAATACTTTACGGTTGATTACCAACAACGCAAAAATTGGGATTATAAAAACCTGCAGCAATACCTAGCAAAATACCGACTCCATATCAGTGAATCGGTTCGTGAACGATATAAGAAATCTCACTCTGTATACGAACAACTTAATGATTTGGAGGATAGCGATTCTTCCTTTGCTGTTGACCGTAATAACGGGATAAGATACAAGGGAAAAAAACAGAATATCAGATGTAGAGTACCAATGAATGTGGTAAACATATTTAAGAATTTATTTATCAGTACATTGGTCTATGATGCAGAGAAAAAAACGATTCCGCAAGGAGAGTCCATAAAGTTTGAATTTGATACCCAGAATTACACTGTGTGTATTGTAGATCTTATCCTGTATCAACCTCAGAATAATCCGTATTTCTGCTATGCAAGAAATGCAATAAGTACACTTTCAGTGGAGGCAATTGGTTTAAATCAATATGCCATAGACAAAGATAAAAAAATAAGAGACTTTTATGATCGGAGGCAAATGTCCAAATGGAGGGATCGTTCCAATCTAAAAAAGGATAATGCTCTGGATGGAAAGCCTGGTGTTTATATGCTCTTCAATAAGGATAAAGGTCATATTTATATCGGCAAAGCCAAAAACCTTCTAAACAGAATCAAGCAGCACAGTGAAGATCCGAAGGATCCAATAAACGATTATACGCACTATCGCTACAGCGTTATTTCGGAAGAATATTCAGAATTGTTGTATTTGATTGAAAACGCAGCAATTCACGATGTGGCTTGGATTATTGATATGCCAACAGCTAAAGTCTATACGCCAAGTTTATCAAAAAAATTCTCCTTAACGAATTGTAAGCTGATAAATAATGTGGAGCATCAAACACGTAAACAATGAAACATCCCCGTCTATGTTGGTACTATCTGTTCGACTTATGTTTTAAATAGCACAAAAATATGCGTTTTCAAAATGACGATCTTCTGAAATTGAAACGTGGCTTTTTTCGCAGGTCAGACGCGGAGCACATGGGTTCACTTTTGCCATTTCACAATACCAGGACTTATACAGACGATGCCCATTTAGAAGCAGAACCCAAAAAGTTCTTACGGGGCCGTCTCATGAGTCCCTCCCTGTAGGACGGCGCCTTCTCTGCACTGGTACTCTCCCGCAGAGACTTTGCACCAGATTTCTCTGAAATCGAAATGGGTCTTCAGCCTGAATTAAGATAAAAATTAGTATAATTGACAGGAAGCATCCAACATCACCGGTTGGGTGCTTTTCTTTGTATGACTGACATGCCATCAGTCTGAAGCAAAGGACCACAAGAGACGAGGTCAATCCCTTAGCGACACCCAAGTTCACATCGTAAGGTACTGGCGGTAAGTAGGCTTAGCAAAATCGTAGTCTGCCAAAAAAAGAACTGGATACAATGCGCGCACGACAGACAAACTGACAAGGAACTGAGGATCCCTAAAGGCGTGTACGGTGGTGTGAGAGGAAAAAAGAATTTTACCTGCTCAGTTCGAAGATGATGTATTTTTCAAAAAATCATATTTCTCCTATAAGGAAATAATTGAAAGGGGAAATGTATATGAAGCAAGAAATACCTGTTTGGGAAAAACTCAATCTTTCATTTGAAGAAGCTGCCGCTTATTCCGGGATCGGAATAAATAAATTACGTAGCATTGCAAACGATCCGCGATGCAGCTTTGTTATCCGCATCGGCAACAAAAAACTTATAAAGAGGAAAAAATTTGAAGAATATCTTTCGTCTGCCTTCGAAATATGAGCTATTGTCAATTAATCTGTGGTTTTACGGCCATGTTTGCCGTATAGACTCATGGTATCGTCAAAATAAATATTGAGGTATAGAGAATTACATGATATTCTATATTATAGTTAATTCTCTATCCAGAGGAAGTTCTATGGGTAAAGATTTAAGCGGTAAAGAACTCGGTAAGGGCATATGTCAACGTAAAGATGGGAGGTATTGCGGAAGATATGTAGACAGGTTTGGTGTGCGTCGTTCTGTATACAGCGATACACTGGCTTCATTGAGAGTAGAGTATGCAAAAGCTATCTATGAAGATCATGAAAAACTGAATATAATAGATGATACCATAACATTGAATCAATGGTATGAAAAATGGCTTTCTGTCTACAAATATGGGATTATAAAGAGAAATACAAAAGAAGGTTATATTAGAGTTTATCGAAAACATATTCAGCCTATTTTAGGAAATATGAGGATAAACGACATAACAAAGACGCAAATACAGCAAATAGTGAACAATCTTCACAAACAAGGATATGCATATGAAACTCCTCACAGAATCCAGGTGATGCTGTACGATATGTTTGACAAGGCACTAAATGACCAATTTATCAGGAGAAATCCAGCAAAAGGTGTTAAGGTTATACGTGATGAAGAGAAAGACCCTAGAGTAATGTCCAGAGAAGAGCAAAGCGTCTTCTTTGACTGCTGCAAGGGAACATTTTATGATAACCTTTTTGTATTATGTGTAAATACAGGTATTAGACCAGGTGAATCATGTGCAATTGAGAGGGACTCAGTCGACCTAAAGCATAGAGAACTTCGTATTGATAAAACACTGATCTACCAGAAATGGGAAGGCGATTCGAAGAAAACCATACACATAGATACGCCCAAAACCAAGGCAAGCGTTAGAACAGTTCCACTTAATGATAATGCTGTCTTGGCAATAAAAAAACAGCTTCTTCAAAAAAAGGTTCTTGAAGAACGATACGGATTAAAATATTGTGACAAACAATTCAAAGACCTGTTATTCACTACGAAATATAATACACCTGTCATTGAACAGACCTTTATTGATGCTATTGACCGGATAGTAAATGAAATTAATTTGGTCCTTGATCCTTTGGAACAATTTGATCGTATCACTCCACATTGCTTTCGCCATACTTTTGCAACCAGGTGCCTTGAAGGAAATATGAAACCCAAAGTTCTTCAAAAAATCCTTGGGCACGCAACTTTGGAGATGACAATGAATCTGTACGCTCATGTTTTAAAGGAGGAGAAAGATTCTCAGATTGAGCTATTACAGGAACAAATAGATCTACTGAATAATCTTGATGCTCAAATAACCGAACGAAGATTTTCGGAGATGCTTCAAAAGGATTCAAAGATAATCAGGTTAGATTAATTGTAAAGTTTAATAAAATCAAAGGCGAAAATGGATGGATACAAAATGGTGTCAATTTTGGAGAAAATGGTGTCAAGGTTCGGAAAAGTTCAGTAGAATCGGGCATTTCAGGATATTAACCACATACACCTGGCTGAATTACTATGTGTATCAGACGACACCGTATGATATTCGGGATATTTGAGAAAACAATGTGCGTGCAGTAAGCGAGGGGCTGGTCTATGTGAGCGACGCCTATGTGAAAGCGGTCCAGGAAAAGGATGGGAAAATGACAGTTATCGGGATTGATATCGGAACAACTTCTATTTGTGTTCTTTCCGTTGACTGCGTCAGCGGAAAGATATTGAAAAAGTCTGTTGCGGCCAATGCCTTCCTGCCGGGAGCGGACGGCTTTTATGCGCAGGATGCGGAACGGATCGTAACGCTTGCCGAAGGACTGGCGGATCAGCTTTGGCAGGGGGACGTGGCAGCCGTCGGAATATCAAGCCAGATGCATGGAATTTTATATGTAAATGAAGAGGGAAGAGCCTGTTCTCCTTTTTTTACCTGGAAAAATGAAAAGGGAAATGAACTCTGGAGAGACGGGAAGAGCTATGCAGACTGGCTGAGTACATATACCGGCTGTCCCATGGCCTCCGGCTATGGGAGTGTGACACATTTTTTCCTGCAGAAAACGGGACGTATTCCAGCGGATGCTGTTAAGTTGGTAAATATAGGGGATTATCTGGCCATGCGGATGACGGGAAGACGGGAACCGCAGACAGAGGCATCTCTTGCAGCCAGCTTCGGCGGTTTTGAGCTTGGAAGCGGTCGTTTTCTGACAGATGCGCTGCGGGAGGCTGGAATGGATGTGGAATATTATCCGGATATTGCAGGGCCGGAAACCGTTGTGGGAGACTGGAGGGGCGCAAAGGTATTCTGCCCTTGTGGGGATAATCAGGCCAGCTTTCTCGGAGCGGTGAAGGAGCCTGAGCACAGCATAAGTGTAAACGTGGGAACCGGTTCTCAGGTTTCCGTATTTCATAAAAATCTGATGGAGACAGAGAAGGCTGATATACGTCCGTTCTTTGGAAAGGGGTATCTGTATGTCGGTGCGACTCTGACCGGGGGAAAGGCGTATGAAAAACTAGCCGCTTTTTTTGAGGAAATCTTCCTGAAAGCTGCAGGAATGAAAGTGAATGGATATGGAATTCTTGAAACGTTTCTGAAAGATACGCAGACGACGGATCTGCAGGTCTTCCCCTCTATCTATGGGGCCAGGGACGGCAGCAGCGCGGCAGGGATGATCCGGAACTGGAGGGAGAGCAATTTCCATCCGGGAGATTTGGTCGCTGGCTTCCTGAACGGGATGGCATCTGAACTGTCAGGACAATTTCAATCCATGCCGGAAGAATTGAAGAAGGAAAAGAAGAAAATCATAGCCTCCGGAAACGGACTCAGAAAAAATGCAGGATTGGTCAGGGCGGTAGAGCGGCAGTTCGGCATGCCGGTATCTTTTTCAGAATGCGAAGAGGAGGCGGCCTTTGGGGCGGCCAGGTATGCCGCAGAGGCGGTAAAAGGGGATGCATAAAAGCGGTATAGGGGCATGGAAGCAATGGATCATTTAAAACGTTTGCTGGAACGTTATCCGGCGCTTGTAGAACTGAAAAACGAAATTTCTGAAAGCTATGAGCTGATGAAAAAAAGCTACGAAAACGGAGGAAAGCTGCTGGTCTGCGGGAATGGAGGGAGTGCAGCGGATTCTGATCATATTGTCGGAGAGCTGATGAAGGGCTTTTATAAGGAGCGCAGGCTGCCGGGAGAAGAGCAGAAAAAGTATGGTGATCTGGGCAATAGGCTACAGGGGGCGCTCCCAGCCATTGCACTGACGCAGCATTCTGCGCTGTCCACCGCGTTCTGGAATGATGTGGATCCGCAAATGGTTTTTGCCCAGCAAGTATACGGTTATGGACATCCGGGAGATGTATTCCTGGGACTGAGCACGTCCGGAAATTCTGAAAATGTAGTATCTGCCGCGAAAGTGGCCGCCGCAAAGGGGCTGAAGGTCATTACTATGACCGGCAGGGACGGCGGACGGCTGAAGGCGTTGAGCGACGTCTGCCTGATTGTTCCCGCGCAGGTCACCGCGGATATTCAAGAATATCATCTGCCCATTTATCATACGCTATGTGCCATGTTGGAAGAGTACTTCTTCTGATGGGGATGAGGAAATTGGAGAACAACTATGAATATTCGACAATTCTCACTGCGTTTTTGAACCTAATTTGCCGCTGTCAATGCAGAGATGATAACTTTCTGCCTTTCAAATCTTTTTCCATATTGGCTGATGCAATTTTTTTCATGGATTGAATGGAACATATGCAGACGAGAATGGTTAAAATATCCGCGGCCGGCTGTGAAAGATAGATTCCTGTGACACCCCAAAATTTCGGGAGGATCAGGATAAAGGGAATGTAAAACAGGCCCTGGCGGATCGGCGAAAGGAACAGGCCATAGCGGGACTCACCGATTGTCTGATAGGTAATCGTCATCATATAGCATAATCCAAAGGCAGGGTACAGCGCCACCTGTGAAATCAACAGCCATTTTCCATAGTTTACAATGACCGGATTTATTGACCGATCAGTCTATTTTATGCGAGTGTGACATAAATAGGCCGAGCGGTCAATATTTATAGATCAAATCATCCAAAGAATTATGTTTGCTGAGAAGGTATT
>OGPH01000162.1_pt1 | contig 78303 bp, 80 predicted proteins | sample 1552891 | NCBI WGS metagenome assembly OGPH01 (sample SAMEA2580272, study PRJEB22360) | human gut metagenome | biome: human gut; feature: human-associated habitat; material: faeces | place: Denmark | collected 2008/2010 | reverse complement strand
ATTTTATTAATATATACATTTTATCAAAAATAACAACCAAATTAAAATAACAAATTAATTTCAGTTAAATTTCTTATAAAATCTAGACATTTTAATTAACTAGTTAAAACATATCTTTGACGAAAAAATTGAATAATTAATTACAAACAAAAACATTAGAATATTATAGAATTATCAAATATGTCTTAAACAAAATCCTCTATTTAATCAAATCTGACTCTATGAGTTTTTGTAATATCATTTTCAATAAACGGTTCAATAAAACCAGTAATGTCGTATGAATAGTTTACTATTAGTTCATTCATATATGAGATTATAACATTTTTACATGAAGTTCTTCATTCTTTTATCTAGAGTTATATATGTAGTTTGTACAATGTATCAATTTTATACAAAAAGAGTAGAGATTATATTTTGAAATCAAATAATAAATCTCTACTTAAATAACTTATAAAAATATAATTATTTCACAACAATATTGACAATCTTATTTTTCACGACAATAATTTTCACAATATTCTTTCCTTCAGTATGTGTTTTTACATTATCTTGAGCTAAAGCTTCCTGTTTCACGACTTCATCATCTTCATCTTTATTCACAGTGATTTTAGCACGAAGTTTTCCATTAACCTGTATAGCCATTTCAATTGTTGACTGTTCCAACATCGCTTCATCATATGTTGGCCATGGTTCATAAGCTAATGTTTTATCATGTCCAAGTAACTGCCACATTTCTTCACAGACATGTGGAGCGATACAGCTTAACATTTTGACTAAGTTTTCAGCATATGGACGATAAACAGTTTTAGCTTTATAAGCTTCATTGACAAAAATCATCATTTGTGAAATAGCAGTATTAAATCCTAATGTTTCATAATCATGAGTGACTTTTTTAACAGTAGAATGATAAACAAAGTCTAATGAATGATCATTTTCATCACTTAATTTATCAGATTCCACAATCAAACGATACACACGATCCAACCATTTTCTAGCACCGTCAACACCTGTTTCACTCCATGGTTTACTTGCTTCCAAAGGTCCCATAAACATTTCATAAACTCTTAATGTATCAGCCCCATAAGTTTGAACAATATCATCAGGGTTAATGACATTCCCTTTAGATTTACTCATCTTTTCACCATTTGTTCCTAAAATCATACCTTGATGATATAATTTTTGGAATGGCTCAGGATGTGACAAATATCCTTTATCATATAAATAACGATTCCACATACGAGAATATAATAAGTGTCCAACAGCATGTTCTGGTCCACCAACATATAAATCAACTGGTAACCAGTGATCCAATAACTTTCTATCAGCAATCGCATGATCATTATGTGGATCAATATATCGCATATAATACCAGCTGCTTCCCGCACTTCCTGGCATTGTACTTGTTTCACGTTTTCCAGCTTTTCCATTCACAGTGACATTCACCCAGTCTGTAGCTTTATCCAATGGTGATGCCCCACTCTTAGAAGGTGAGTAATCTTCTAATGGTGGTAAAATCAATGGTAATTCATCATCTGATAATGCAACGGAAGTGCCATCATCAAAATTAATCACTGGAATTGGTTCTCCCCAGTATCTTTGACGTGCAAAGATCCATTCTCTTAAACGATAATTCACTTTCTTTTCACCACAATGATGATCAGTTAACCATTGAATCATTGTTTCAATGGCATCTTCTTTGTTCATACCATTTAAGAAATCAGAATTAATATGATTTCCATCCTGTGTCCATGCTTCTTTTGTGACATCTCCACCTTCAAGCACTGGAATAATTTCAAGACCAAATTTATTCGCAAATTCCCAGTCACGATCATCATGAGCAGGAACCGCCATAATAGCACCAGTTCCATATCCTGCTAAAACATAATCTGAAATCCAGATAGGTATTTTCTTTTGATTCACTGGGTTAATTGCATAAGCACCAGTAAAGACACCTGTTTTATCTTTATTTAATTCAGTACGTTCTAATTCAGATTTTGTGGCACAGACTTTCACATAGGCTTCAATCGTTTCTTTTTGTTGTGGTGTTGTAATCTTAGCTACCAATTCATGTTCAGGAGCTAACACACAATAAGTTGCGCCAAAAAGCGTATCACAACGTGTTGTAAACACAGTAAACTGTTCATCATGTCCATCAACTTGGAAATGCACATGAGCGCCAATAGATTTTCCAATCCAGTTTCTTTGAATTTCTTTGGTAGATTCAGGCCAATCAACATCCTCTAAACCAGCCAATAATTTTTCAGCATAAGCAGGAATATCAATAACCCACTGTTTCATATTCTTTCTAATAACTGGGTATCCCCCACGTTCACTTTTTCCATCAATGATTTCATCATTAGCTAAAACAGTTCCTAATTCTTCACACCAGTTCACTGGAATATCCACATTTTTAGCTAAACCATCTTCATAAAGCTGTTTAAAAATCCATTGTGTCCAATGATAATAATCAGGATCACAAGTAGAAATACATTTATCCCAATCAAATGAAAAACCTAACATCTTTAACTGATGTGTAAAAGTTTCAATATTATGACGTGTAAATCCTTCAGGGTGATTTCCTGTTTTAATCGCATATTGTTCAGCTGGTAATCCAAAAGCATCAAATCCCATTGGATGTAAAACATTATATCCCTGCATTCTTTTCATACGTGACATAATATCTGTTGCTGTATATCCTTCAGGATGTCCAACATGTAATCCTTGCCCTGATGGATATGGAAACATATCTAAAGCATAGTATTTAGGTTTTGAAAAATCCCAAACATCAGTATAGAAAGTCTGATGTTCATCCCAATATTTTTGCCATTTCTTTTCAATGGCTTGATGATCAAATGGCATCATTTATCCCTCCTTATAATATAAAAAGCCGTCCTTCTAAGGACGACTTGATCGCGATACCACCTTAGTTCATATATGGAATCCATATATGCTCTCAAAACTTTAACGCAGTTAACGACAAAGACTACTCTTTTCGTCTTTGTATCTCCAAGGCGAGTTCATTGCCTAACCTGTCTATTTCCACCACCCATAGACTCTCTAAAAAGTATCAACAACTACTACTCCTTTTCATCGATTCTAAACACAGAATATTATATCATATGTTTATTATTTTGCAAATCTTTTCTTAAATTTTAGGAAAATGATACATAACAATAGCTCCTGCAATCGCAACATTTAAAGATTCAATCGCTTGAATAGGAATATATAAATGAGCATCACATGCATCTAAAACAGCTTGAGAAACACCCTGTCCTTCATTACCTAACACAAAAGCCATTTTGTCTTGTGGCTGATAGTGATGAATAGGTTGTGCCTGATGTAATGATGTTCCATAAACTCTGACATCATTTTGTTGGAGTGATGTGATAGCTTCTATCAAATCCATTTGACAGATGGACATTTGAAAAAGTGCTCCCTGTGTTGCACGAATGACTTTATCATTATATAAATCCACACTATTATAGGACACGATAATTTGATCATAGCCTAGTGCTAATGCTGTTCTGATAATCGTTCCTAAATTACCAGGATCTTGAATATTATCCAATAACAGATAACGCTGATGATTGGTATTGAAAAGACGATGATGTGGTTTATGACAGATGGCCATAATAGGTTGTGGTGTCTTTGTAAAAGCGAGCTTTTCCATGACATTGGAAGATACATAAATCGTTGGTTCTTCAAATGTTTCATGAAGCGTTGTAATAATTGTTTCAATACAATTGGCTTTTTTAGCTTCTTCAACCAAATGATACCCTTCAATTAAAAATTGATCTTCTAAATCACGGTATTTCTTTTGTTTCAATTTCATGATTTTTTTTATTGTTTCATTTTGTATAGATGTAATCATGTATGCTTCTCCTTTAAACGTTTTTGAATTTCCTTATAACAAGGCATTCTTTGAGCTATTTCCTGATAAAACAAAGCAGAGTGATTAGGCTGTAAAAAGTGTACGAGTTCATGAAGAATGACATAATCAATAAGTTCTTTTTCCAAATGAATAAGTCCTAAATGAAAAGAAACACGATGATCACGATAATAACAGCTTCCCCATCGACTCTTATATTTTTTAATCTCAATCAAAGGCATATCTAAATCAAAATCATAAGCTAAATAAGCAATGATTTTCTCTTCAATGTAATCATGTAATATTTGACGACACATTTTTTCAATACATGTTTGTATATCACGATGATAAACATAAATATCCTGATGATGAAATTGACATTTTTTTATTCCTATATCACGTAAAACAATACGATATCGCTGATTAAAAATCAAGACATATCCATGATCACAATATTGAGCATAAGGCTGATAAGCATTGATTTGTTTCAGTAAGCGTTTTTGATAAGTCAGTATTGTTTTTTCAATATATTCTAATGGTGTTCCATAAGGTGCACTGACAAATAACATTCCATCTTTAACACGCATACGTATATTTTTCATATACTTATATGTTAACTGATATGTTATAGTTTCACCATTTAATAAGATTTGATACTCTTTCATAAAACTCCCTGTATAAATCAAAATATTTATCCCATATTATATAAGAAAGGACTGATAAAATGCGTGAAGCACTTTTAATGAATCTCAAAGGATTTTCTCCAGCACAACTCCAAGAAACAATTGATGAAGGTATTGCTTCTCAAGAAGAAACAATTCTTGTTGGTTTAGGTGTTCTTTTTGAAGAATACTATAATTCTTTGGATCAGACTTCTAAACAACATTTTTTACAAAGCCTGAGTGCTCTTTTATAGACCATTTGATGGTCTTTTTTTATGAATATATAATTGTTTCACTTGTCTTAATGCAATAAACAGACATAAGAAAATAAAATTCCATTGAAATAAATCCAACATTGGAACAAAGAACAAAATAATCGCAATCAAGCATAAAACAAGAATAAATTTATATGTCAGAATATTTTCATAAGTATCAAATATGATTTTTGATATTTCAAAAATCATATAATCCAATAACCATAACAATAAAAAATATAATGTTGTATAAATATTGACTAAAAATAATCGTTGAATAGCTTCAAGAAATGAACATTCATAATATGATATCAATGATATCATAAAAGATACAAAAGCAATAACCAAAGTAGATAAAGCATTTCTCAACATATATAATGTCATTTTATCTTTTTTTCCTGGTGTCATAGTTATTCTCCTTTTTGAATAGGACTTAAAGGTAATGTAAAAGTATAAGGATGCAAATCATCTTCACTTTTCATTAATGTTATTACACAACATAACTGCATATCAAATAATGATCCTTGACCATCATAATATCCAATTTCTTCCATCTGATCATTTAAAAAATCTTCTGTTTTTCCTTTTAAATAAACAAATCTTTCATAATCATTAATATTCACTTCATGATTCTGTTCATGAGAATACATATAATTAATAATCATATAAGGATATTCTTTAGCAAGATCCTGATCTTTACTTGAAAAAACTCCTGTTTTTAACCAATTTTCAGTCACATATACATTGGTTAATGTATAATCTTTGTTTGCTGAAGTATATGTCAACATATCTTGATTTTTTAATTCTATTGTCTGATCATAAGTCGTTTTGTTTTGACGATTGACTGATATTTGCAGTTTTGCATTTTGAATATCTTCTTCTAAAAAGGCATCTTCACTTTCTTGTTCATCTAATGTCACGACCTGATCATCATTTTGAATCTTAATTTTCTGAGATAACTGATGTTCCTGGGATAAAATTAAAGTCAATGTCACTTCATCATTCTTTTTAAAAACTTGCGATTTTAAAGGCGTAATGCGTGCATGACCATATCCCTGTGTTTGATCATCTTGATAAAATTGATATCCATCAACAACAAATTCATCATTTTCACCACGCAAACAATACTGATAATCTAATCTTTCTACATATGTATGAAACATAAAATTAGGATACCAGAAAAACAGTGTTGCGATTAAAAGAGCGAGTAAAATTAATGATAAAGTAAGTTGTTTTTTGACTTCATTATTCATATCATCACCAACACCCATTATATATTCTTTATAAAAAAAAGGAAAGACCTTTTCGCTTTCCTTATGAAGAACCTAAAGTGACATTGACTGAAGATGTCGAACCATTACGATTAATTGTTAATTTTATCGTATCACCAGGATTTTTAGAATAAAGTTCTGTCAAGAAATCCTTATATGATTCAATATCTTTACCTTCAATTTGTGTAATGACATCTCCTACTTGAATACCTGCTTGACTTGCTGGTGATTGACTTTGTACATCAGCAACATAGATTCCTTTATTTAAATTTGTTTGAATACGATACATATAAAGTTCATATGAAGAATAACTATCTAACGATACAGCTGAAATCCCAATAGTTGGACGATTCACTTTACCTGTTTCAATAATTTCTTCAACTAATTTAACAGCATCATTAATTGGAATAGCAAAGCCCATACCTTCAACTTCTTCAGAAAGTAATTTCATAGATGTAATACCAACCAATTCTCCAGCAGCATTGACTAATGCTCCACCACTATTTCCTGGATTAATCGCTGCATCAGTCTGAATAACATTCATATCCCAGTCTTCTCTACCATCATTATTCAAATCAACAGATACTGTTCTTGATGGAGCAGATACAATCCCCTGAGTGACTGTTCCCGCATATTCAATACCTAATGGACTTCCCACAGCAAGAACAGGTTCTCCTGCTTCTAATAAATCAGAATCTCCAACCTTATAGGCTGATACATCAAAATTAACTGTCATTTTCAAAACAGCAATATCACCATACTCATCACTACCTAAACATTCAGCTCTCACTGATTCACCATTAGAATAGATGACTTCAATAGATTGAGCATTTTCAATAACATGGTGATTTGTAATGACATAAACTGTTTTTCCATCTACTTTGTAAATGACACCACTACCACTACCAGCAAGTTGGTTATTTTGATAAACTGCAACACCAACAGCGGATTCCTTGGCACTTTCAATAACATCTGTTAAATCAGATTGCACATCATAATTAACTGTTTGAACAGTCGCATTAGATGAAGAAGCAGAATGACCACTTCCCTGATTCCCTAAGACTTTATACATCAAAAATCCATTACATCCTAGTGATACAATCAATAATAACACAACAAAGATTTTAAATAGCTTATTTTTATTCATATGTTTCATCATATATCTTTCCTTTCCATCATCAGATGATTTCTTTTTATATTTTTAATATAATATATAAATACCTTAACATTATTTTAAAAATGTGTGAAAATGTCAAAATAATGTCTATTCAAGGAGTTTCTTGATTTCTTCCATATGTTCTAAAGCTAATTGATAGCCATATTGATAAATACGATCAATCTTCTGTAAATCTTTTTCAAAAGAATCAATTTGAAGTTCTTCACTTGGTCTTAAAATAATCGCCTGTCCCTGTTGTTCTAACTGTTCACAATAAGCCAATGTTTCATTATATAAAAGATGTCTTGTTAATAAGGGTTGTACTAATTGAGGATATTTTTTCTTTAATAAACGACTCGCAACAACATTAGCCTTTGATAGTGTTTTTTGATATCCTTTAGGTCGCGTTAGGACAATCAATAGTTTCTGATGTCCATCCTCCATAGCTTTTTTAACTGGAATAGGATCACAGATTCCTCCATCATAATATTTCTTACCATTTAAAGAAATAACTGGAAAAGCAAAAGGAATGGCACAAGTTGCTTTCAACATTGTACATTTTTTATCTAATTGTTTCCCATCCAAATATTCACATTGACCTGTTTCCACATTGGTCACACCAACTTTCACTTGAGCTGGATTATTTAAAAATGTATCCCAATCAAAAGGATAGATTTCGTTAGGAATCGTTTCATAAGCATACTTTAATCCAAATAAACTACGATCATGCAAATAATTACGAAGTCCCACATATCTTTTATCATGACGATGATTCATTAAAATATCATAATTACGTTTTGGCTGCTTAGATACATAAGAAAAACCGTCTGTAATACCTGCTGATACTCCAATAACATAAGGAAAATCAACACCATAATCATTCAATGCATCCATCACACCACTAGAAAAAATAGGACGAAAAGTTCCTCCTTCTAATACAAGAGCACCCATTAGCGTTTATCCTCTACCATAGACATATACATGTCTTCGTCAAATTCCTTTAAGAAAGCAACCAGCATATCAACAGTCGCTTCAAAATCATCAAGATGAATCATCGTATAATGAGAGTGCATATAACGTGTCGGGATAGAAATAGTTAAATTCATGACACCCTGTCCCACTTTACTTAACTCTCCTGAATCTGTTCCACCTGCCAAATCCATATCAAGCTGATAAGCAATATGGTGATTTCGACAAATATTTTCTAATTGTTTTAATAAACCAGTATGTCCAATCACACTACCATCCATCACACATAATGCGACACCATTTCCCAATCTGACATCGCCCTGTTCCCCGCCAGGAAGATCATACGAAAAAGTCACATCAATGGCTAAAGCCAAATCCGGTTGAACCATTTGTGCCACTGTTTTAGCACCACGTAATCCCACTTCCTCCTGTACTGTTCCTGCTACATAAAGAGTGGGATAAATCTTTTCATGATGCAAACGTTTCATAACTTCTACCATGACTGCAACTCCAATGCGATCATCCCATGCTTTGGAAAGTACACATTTTTCATTTTGCATCATAATAAAATCAGATACAGGTGTTACAGGATCACCTTTACCAATTCCCATATCTAAAACAGCCTGTTTAGAAAAAGCCCCTACATCCAAATATAAGTCATCTACAGTAAGCACCTTTTCTTTAGGTGTCTGTTGTTTAAGAGCCATGACACCTTTTATGTTTTGACCATCACGTGTTTCAATATTCATTAAAGATGATGGTAAATGACGTGGATTCCATCCTCCTACAGGCTGAACCTGTATAAATCCATGTTCATCTATATTCTTAACTAAAAATCCTATTTCATCAACATGAGCTGTTAATAAAACCTTAAATGGGCTCTCTCCATTTTGAATCGCTATTAAACTTCCTAACCCATCATATTGTATGTCATCTGCATATTCTTCTAAATATGTTTTCATTAATCTTGTTATATGTTTTTCATAGCCAGAAATACCATTGGCTAAGCTGAACTGTTTCAACATTTCTAAATCAGCCATTTTTTCAACCTCCTGTTTTCTATTATACCTTATTTTTATATCATCACAAGAGTCCTAAAAATTATTCCCATTTTTTCTCCAAAAAAACAAAAAGAGGGAAAATCCCTCTTTATTTTGCTAAAGCTTTTTTTGCTGTATCTACAATAGCAGTAAATCCTTGAGGATCTGCAATTGCGATTTCAGATAACATTTTTCTGTTAATTTCTACATTAGCTAATTTTAAACCATGCATTAATTTTGAATAAGAAATATCATTCATTCTTGCAGCTGCATTAATACGTGCAATCCATAATTTTCTCATTTCACGTTTTAAATTTCTTCTATCTCTATATGCATATTCTAAAGAGTTCATGACTTGTTCATGAGCTGTTTTATATAACGCATGTTTAGAACCAAAATATCCTTTGGCTAATTTTAAGACTTTCTTTCTTCTACGTCTAGTTGTATATCCACCTTTAACTCTTGCCATTTTTTATCCTCCTATTCATTACCCTTGTAATCTAGATTTAATACGTTTCATATCTGAAGGGTGTACTAAAGTTGCTTTTGCTAAATGTTTCTTTTGTTTATGAGTCTTGTTATGAGATAAATGTGAAACATACGCATGTCCACGTTTATATTTTCCTGAACCAGTTCTTTTTAAACGTTTTTTAAGTCCACTATGAGATTTCATTTTTGGCATAATAATATCCTCCTGTTATTTTTTCTTTGGTGCTAATATAGCAGTTAATGTTCGTCCTTCTAATTTGGCAGGTTTTTCAATCACACAATAATCTGCACATTCAGCGACGAAATCATCTAGTATTTTTTGACCAATATCAATATGAGCGAGCTGTCTACCTCTAAAGCGAACCGCAATTTTAACTTTATCACCAGCTTCTAGCCATTTCAATGTTCTTTTTAATTTGACATTTTTGTCATGAACATCAATCGTTGGTGATAATTGCGTTTCTTTTAAAGAAACAGTTTTAGAATTCTTCTTCATTTCTTTTTGTTTCTTTTGTTGTTCAAAACGATATTTTCCATAATCCATAATACGACATACTGGTGTTTTGGCTTTTGGTGCAACACACACTAAGTCTAAATCTTCATCATATGCTGTGTTAATAGCCTGATTACGTGACATGACACCTAACTGGTCCCCATTTTGATCAATCACTAGAACTTCTTTGAAACGAATCTTTTCATTCACTAAATCGTCATTTGATTGATTGTTATACTTGCTAATAATAGCCACCTCCTATAAATTGTGTAGTTTAAACAAAAAGTGAGCACATAAAGCACCCACACATTGACATTAAGATATTCATCTTAGTGACATAAGCCTAGCATCATAAACACTCAGGCGAGAAGTAGGCACTTCTTCTTTCCACTACTTTTCATTTACTGTCATATCATAATAGATTTTTGATGATATGTCAATCTTTTTCTTAATAATATTGTTGAGTTTATCGTTTTTTGAATAGTTTTTCAAAACTTTGTGGTGTTGGTGATACAAAACGCATCTCCTTTTTAGTCAAAGGATGAATAAACATAAATTCATGCGCATGCAATCCCAGTCTTTTTAAAGGATTTGAAGTAGAATGATATTTGTCATCACCCACAATAGGATGATGTAATGAAGAAAGGTGGACACGTATCTGATTTTTACGTCCTGTATCCAAATAAACTTCCAGCATACTCCATTTTGGACAAGAGCGAATCACACGATAATGTGTAATGGCTCTTTTTCCATTCTGTTTGCTTGTTATATAAACATTTTGAGTTTTCGATTCTGCCAGATAATTATCTATAGTTCCTGATGGTTTTGACATTTTTCCTTCCACAATCGCAATATAACCTCTTGTTTTAACATATTGATTCCAATGATGAGTTAAAATATCATATAGCTTTTTTGATTTGACAAACATCAAAATCCCAGAAGTATATTGATCTAAGCGATGAACCAAAAAGATATTTTCATTTTTTGATGTTAAATACTTTTTCACAATAGCATAGGCCGTCTTTTGACTTTCTTTGGCTGTCGCTTCACTTAATAAACCACATGGTTTATCAATAACAATCAATTCTTTATCTTCATAAAGAATAGGAAAAGGCAAAGCATCTTTCTTTTTTTCGATAGAAACAATTTGCCCCTTCTTTAAAGGATATGCATAATGCGTCTGAATATGTCCATCTACATAAATACATTGAAATTTGAGAAGATTTTTTAGTTCAGAACGTTTCTTAGATGTTTGTTCTAATAAAAATGGTAGTAATGTCGTTGACGTTTCGACTTTATATTCCATGAATCATTTCCTCCATATGATCATAAACACAGTTTCTTAAATTCTCTTTGCCTTTTTGAAGAGCTTGTGATAATGGCATGGATGATGGTGTTATGCTCCAGACATTTTGAAAACCTAACGTCTTTAATACATCCAAGTCTTCCACACGACCACAAAAAGCATAAACATTTTTATGATATTTTTGAGCCAGCTGTAAAACACCATAAGGTGTTTTTCCATATTGTGTCTGATAATCCATCTTGCCTTCACCTACAATCACACAATCACATGAGGCAATAGCTAATTCTAAACCGACCATTTCACTAACAATATCAAAACCACGTTTTAAATGTCCCTGACACAACAACAATGCATAACCAAGTCCTCCTGCTGCTCCTGCTCCTGGCTCGTTATGAAATGACACACCTAACTGCTTTTCAATAAGATCACTATAATGTTTCATGGCCTGATCAATTTTTTGACAATTATGAGGAGCTAATCCTTTTTGTGGACCATAAACATATGTTGCACCCTGTTGTCCACATAAAGGATTGGAAACATCACAAACACCTATGATTTCAATATCTTTGAGTCGTTTTTGGAAATGACTCCAATCCATAGAAACAATCTCTTCAAGTCCAGCCATTGTCAATGGGACTGTGAAATGCTGGTCATTGAAAAAAGATACACCTAAAGCCGCTAACATACCAATGCCTCCATCATTTGTTGCACTGCCTCCTAAACAAATCATGATACGTGATATAGGAAACTCTAGAGCCTTTAAAATCAATTCTCCTAATCCATATGTTGTGGTCAAATATGGGTTTTTATCTTTTTCATCTAAAAGTTCTAATCCGCAAACCTGAGCACATTCTATAATAGCTAAATCTCCAACAATTCCTAATGGCGCTTTTCGCTTTTCAAAACAGACACCTGTCACTTCATATTCGTAAATACGTCCATTCATAGAATGAATCAATGTTTCTAGCGTTCCTTCTCCACCATCTGCCAGTGGTAGACATTGTGTGACAATCGCATCATCATAATCTTGAATAGCCTGTTTGATTTGCATACTGGCTTCTAAAGCACTCATACTTTCCTTAAAAGAATCAGGCGCAATCACAATCTTCATTTCTCCACCTCCAAAAAAAGAGTAGATTATTCTACTCTATAAAATACATGTTGAATTTCTCATTACAAAAGCTTTTAATAAAATCTCAATCAAGACAATAATCCATAAAGGAATAGCTGTCCAGCTTAATGCGACAATTAACATTGCTATCTTAACAACAACAGTTAAAATATTATTCATAACTGCAATTGTACGCATATGACGTGCAATAACAAAAGTTTCATAAACTCTATTTAAATCTGCATCAATCAATACAATATCACTATTTTCTACAACTTTTGGATCAGCAAGTCCACCACGAGAAATACCGACATAACTTTTCTGTAAAAGTTCAATATCCTTAAAAGTATCACCAATATATACAACTGGTCCTGTTAAAGAATCCATTTTTTCCATTTTTTCTTCATTTGTCAGATTGTTATAAATCATATATTGATCATCTTCTAATGCCACTGGACCATCATTATAAATAACTAATGTTCTTCCCATATGAGATAGCTTTTTAAACAGATTTAATTCCTCATTTGTGACCTCTACCCCATCAAAACGGTCATAAACAATAGTCTGAGCTGCATTCACTGAATCTAGCCCCATTGATGATTCAACAATAATTCCATTTTGAAATGCTTTCGCAAATCCTGCCAACATCCCTAAAGATGTTGCCTGATCACTTGATAAAGCACCAGATATAACAAGGAAGATGGCTCCAACATGAATATATGCTCCATAATCTTCAAAATTAACAAGTGGTAAAACAATACCTAAAAGAAGTCCTAGAATAGTCATAACAGGTGTATAAAATTGTGCTAAACGTTTTGTATATTTTTCTACTTTTGATTCATAGACTGGTGCTACACTGGCAATATTCATTAAATTCATGTAGTTAGAACTTTCATAAGTTTCATCAACCTGCACATAAATAGGCATATCACCAACATTGACATCACCACTACGCACATGACTTCCTTCTTTCACAACAACAGGTTCATAGGTACTGGTATTAGAATAAGTGCTCATTGCTGAAACACCTTTATGAATAGTCCCTGGAATAGAAACAGTTTCTCCTGGTTTAACCACCAGAATATCACCAATTTCTACATCATATAAAGAAACCTTTTCTTCTGTATCATCTTTCCATTTGATTCCTGTTTCAGGCATTTCCACAGCGTTATCAATTTTAAGTAAAGAACGTTCTAGAACTTTATTTAAAAATGGTGTCGACAGTTCATAAAGAATCAAAGCAAAACATGTTTCAATGTAAGCTCCTGAAACAATTCCAAAAACCATCGCTATAAATATGATAAGAGATTCACTCAAAAACTTCTTAGATAAAATATCTCCCCAAGCTTTTTTTAATAAAGGTGTTCCTAATAAAATGACTGTCACCAACCATAAAACAGGTGTCATCCATGTATGATCTTTAGATGTTACCAAAGCCAATGCAATTACAACCAATAATATTCCCACACGAATATATGTATGTAAATATTTTTCATTAAAGACATCCTGTGAACGAATAGGACGATGATGTTCAATGATTTCCACAGAAGGATTGATCTTAAACAATTCTTTTCTTAATAAACTTAAAACATCACGTTGATTAGATGTCAGTAATAGCAGCTTGTTTTGTGCATCATAACGTACATTTTGATATCTATGATCTTTTTCTATTCTTTCAACAAGAACATAAATATCATCTTCTGTAATCATATTTTTAAACATGAAATAATATTGACGATCTTTCTTTTTCGCAAAATCATATTCACGTTTTTTACCATCAATGACCTCTTTGACAACCAAATCTTTATTTATACTTTGAATAAGACTTAATAAAGCATCAATATCAAGACAATGAAAAACAATACTATCTTTATTAACCTTAATATGCGAAACTTGTTCTTTTTCATTTAATTTCAAACTTAAATGATTCAATTCTTCAACCGATTGAATATGAGAGATTTCAAAAGTCTTTTTTGTCAATACAATCACCCTTTCTACGACATCATAACATATTTTTTATAAAAAACAAAGAAACATCATGATTTCTCATAAGATTGAGCATGTTTTACTAATTGAAAATACTCTTTAAATTCAGCTTCACTGCAACTTAAAGAAAACTCTTCTCCATAAATTTTATAAAAAGAAACTTCCATGTCACCTGTACGAATCATACATAAATAAACTTGACCTTTTTTAAAAATAATCAGTTCTTCTTTACCAATTTGCATACGCATGTCCTGAACACAGCGACAATAACAGCGTTTTCCTTCATTAGCCACAGGTGACACCTCCTTAAAGATATTCTATCACTTTTCATATGGCTAAAAAAGAAAAATGATACCCATGTGAGTATCATTTAGTTTTGTGAAAATTCTGCTAAAACAAGATCAGGATTTTTATCTGTTGCCCAACGAACACCCCATTCATTAGAGAACAGTAATAAATATTGTCCTTTTAAATCTTGAACTTTCTTTGTATCTGATGAAAGATTCAATTTCTTAAAATCAACCTGATCATTTTTAATCCAACGAATATATTGATATGGAAGAGGGGTACTGACAATGTCAACATTGTATTCATTTTTTAAACGATATGTTAAAACCTCAAACTGTAAGACTCCAACAACTCCAACGATAATTTCTTCCATACCGCCACCAAGCTCAGTAAAAATCTGAATAGCTCCCTCTTGAGCAATCTGTTCTACACCTTTAACAAACTGTTTACGTTTCATTGTATCTTTATTTCTGATTGTTGAAAAATGTTCTGGCGCAAAAGTTGGAATACCTTCATAGGCAAATTTATTTTTAGCCGTGCATAATGTATCACCAATCGAAAAAATACCTGGATCAAAAACACCAATAATATCTCCTGAATATGCTTCTTCGATTTCTTCACGATTTTCAGCCATCAGTTGTTTAGACTGATTTAGCTTAATCTTTTTATTACCCTGATAGTGGAAGACTTCCATACCTTTTGTAAACTTACCTGAACAAACACGCATAAAGGCCATACGGTCACGATGTGCTTTATTCATATTGGCCTGAATCTTAAAGACAAAAGCACTAAAATCTTCAGAAAATGGATCTATTTCACCTATATTGCTTTGACGAGGCAATGGTGATGTTGACATTGACAAGAAATGTTTCAAGAATGGTTCAACACCAAAATTTGTAAGTGCTGAGCCAAAGCAGACAGGTGATAGTTCACCTTTGTGGACACGCTCAATATCAAACTGTGCCCCTGCTCCATCTAATAATTCAATATCATCTTGTAATTGTTGATACAAAGTTTCCCCAAGATGTTGTTTTAACTGTTCATCATGCGCATCACAAACTTCAACATCCACTTCTTTTTTACCACCCTGAACTGGAATAAAGCGAATAACTTCTTCTTTTTGACGTTCATAAACGCCCTTAAATTCTTTACCACAGCCAATTGGCCAGTTAACAGCACATGTTTCGACTCCCAATTCACGTTCAATTTCTTCCATTAATTCATAAGGATCTTTAGCTTCCCTATCCATTTTATTAATAAAAGTAAAAATAGGAATATGACGCATAGCACAAACTTTAAATAGCTTACGTGTCTGATCTTCGACCCCTTTTGAACCATCAATAACCATGACAGCACTATCTGCCGCCATTAATGTACGATACGTATCTTCTGAGAAGTCCTGATGCCCTGGTGTATCCAAAATATTAATACAAAAACCATCATAATTAAATTGTAATACAGATGATGTCACTGAAATTCCTCTTTGTTTTTCAATTTCCATCCAGTCACTGACAGCATGTTTAGATTGCTTTTTTCCTTTGACCATACCAGCTTCCTGAATAGCTCCTCCATAAAGAAGAAACTTTTCAGTTAATGTTGTCTTTCCAGCATCTGGATGCGAAATGATCGCAAAAGTTCTGCGTTTTTGCACTTCTTCTTTGAATTCTGACATGATTTTCCTCCTTAACGTCTCTAAGAAATCATATTAATGAAAATCTTATCGTTTGTCAATTTTAAAATGCAAAGTTTCCATCTTTAAAAATCATAAATGTTGATCCATCTTCTAAAGTGGCTTCAATAGACAAATCTTTTGTCCCCATCATAAAATCAACATGTGTCAAAGAATCATTAATACCCTGTTGATAAAGTTCCTCTTTACTCATTTGAAGACCATCTTTGATACATTCACCAAAACCTTTACCAATAGCCAAATGACAAGATGCATTTTCATCAAATAATGTATTATAGAAAATCAGATTTAACTGGCGAATAGGTGAATCATAAGGAACGAAAGCCACTTCACCTAAATAATGACTGCCTTCATCCGTTTCAATAATGCTTTTTAAGACATCCTGTCCCACTTTAGCATGATAATCCACAATACGCCCATTTTCAAAAGTGATATTAAATTCATCAACAATATGTCCCTGATAATGTAAAGGCATAGAGCTATAAACAACGCCATTGACTTGATGGAAATCAGGTGAAGTAAAGATTTCTTCAGTTGGTATATTAGGGAAAGAATAAATCCCATCAGTGGTATAACTTCCTCCTCCAGCAAATAAATATTGAGGATTCATACCTATAGTTAAATCTGTTCCAAGACTATTAGAATAATGTAAAGATTTGATTTTCTTTTCATTTAAAATACGAACACGTCTTTCAAACGAACGACGATGTTCATTCCACGCTTCAATAGGATCTTCCTGATCACAGCGTGTCACCTTGAAAATAGCTTTCCATAAAGCATCAACCGCTTCTACGTCACTCATTTCTGGAAAGACTTTATTTGCCCATCCAATACTTGGAGCGCCCACAATACACCAGCGATTAATCCCTAAATCTAATGCATCATAAAATGGCTGACAAGCCTGACGCACCGCTTTACTCCAAGTTTGAATTTTTAATGGATCGATATCTTTCAATGATTCAGGATCAGATGATTCAATAGAAATCAAAGCTGCATGTTGAAGCGCATATTGGTTTCTCATTTCCTGAATATAAAGTGGGACTGTTTCAAAATGTTTTTGATCACAATGTTCATATCTTAAACGTGTTACTTCTTCATCACGATAATTGACAATCACATCCTTTGCGCCCACTTCATAAGCTTTTTTGGTTAATAAACGGACAAGCTGATAACTGTCAATAGACGCTTCAATGAATAAGTCCTGTCCTTTTTGTAAATTCACACCTTGTTTAATAATAAGTTCAGCATATTTTTCTAACATGATTATCCACCTTTCTATCTAATCAAATGATACCCTATTTTGTTCTATTGTCAACAAGAACTTGTGCCATAAACGACTCTATGTTATAATAAAAAAGCAAAGGAACATAGCACGTATTTTTAAAAGTATTAGTTATTCTTCAAAGCAAAGATTTATTAGTCGTTTAAAAATGAAGTACTGGTTTTTTGCGAAATCTTTTAAGGAGGTACTTCATAATGAGTACAGGTAAAGTGAAATGGTTTAAATCTGATAAGGGTTATGGTTTTATTACAATGGAAGGTCAAGACAAAGATATCTTTGTTCATTTCTCTTCTATTAACGCTGAAGGATTTAAAACTTTACAGGAAGGTCAAACTGTTGAATTTGATATCGTTGAAGGAGATAGAGGACCTCAAGCTACTAACGTAACAGTTATTGATGATTAAACCATATAAAAAACACATCTTCGGATGTGTTTTTTATATGTGTTCTAACTTGATTGTTTTGATTTTAAAAAGGAAATAATAATATTTAAAAATATATAATCCAATAATAAAAACTCTTAACCACCATAAGTCTGTCAAAAACAATGGAAAAGCAAGCATGAAACTGGCAAGACTTAAAATACAGATTTTTGTTTTTAAAGTCATTGCTCTTTTTTGAACAAATGGTTCTAAATGTCTTTGATAAGCCTTTGTAGATACAAACCAGTTATGCACACGCTTAGAGCTTCTTGCAAAACAAAAGCCAGCTAGTAAAAGAAAGGGTGTTGTTGGTAATATAGGCAATACAATCCCAATAAATCCTAGACCAAAGCTAATCATTCCTATCATCAAATAAATATAACGCATACGTTTCCTCCTAAATTTTTAAAGCATGACGTAAAGCCAGTAGAGGATGATAAAAAATCATTCTCGGTCCACTATAACGCATGACTTTTTTGATTTGCTTTTGCATATTCTTTTCATAACAATGAATATGACATTGACTACAAAATGTTTTATCTTTCATCATGGGACATTTTTCAATACGCTTCAAAGCATAATTGACTAAAGTCTTTTCATCTATATCATCATGATGCAAACAATATAAGTGAATCATCAAAGCCACAACTTTCATTTCTCTTTGTCGTTTCTTTTCAATATTCATTAGCTGACCCTACCTTGATCCATTTTGATTGTTTGATTGACAATCTTCATTGTCGATTCACGATGAGAAACAAGAATAATGGTTCTCTCTTTTTCATTTTGTAATGCTTTTAAAATAATCCCTTCATTTAAAACATCTAAATTACTTGTTGGTTCATCTAATAAAATACATTCTGCCTGGCTCAGAAATGCTCTTGCTAGTGAAATTCTTTGTCTTTCTCCTCCTGATAATGATGACCCCAGTTCACTAACAGGTGTCTGATAACCCTCAGGTAAAGACATAATCCAATCATGCAGACTGGCTTTTTGACAGGCGGCTTGAATCTCATCACTTGTAGCATCCAATTTTGCGATTTTAATATTATTTTCAATCGAATCATGGAATAACACAGTTTCCTGTGTGACATAAGCAAACATATGACGCATATTGGATGTATTGATGTCTGTTAAAGGTGTTTGACCTATTTGGATCACACCACGAAGAGGATCATAGAAACGCATAAGTAACTTTAATAAAGTCGATTTTCCACTACCACTCTTTCCAATAATACCTGTCACTTTTCCTTTATCAAAATGAAGATGAAGATTCTGTAAAATAGGATCATCTTGTTGATAAGCAAACGTCACATCATCAACGTGGATATCATCAAATGATATATGAGGCTGTCCCGTCACTTCACAGATAGCTTCCTTTTCTTCTAAAATGGCCATGACACGACGACCACTGCTTAATGTAGAAAGTAAATTATTTGCCAGATTAGACAAGGCCATCACTGGTCCAAAACTTGAAAACATCAGTACTACTGCCGTTATGACATGATAAACATTGATTTGATTTTGTAAATAGAAAATATACATCACGATAAACATAACGAAAGATGAGATAGATATCAGCAATTGTGAACATACAATTTGTGTAGCTTCAATATTTTTCATCTGTCCTTGCATATCCTCAATACAATCACTACGCTCATTCATCTGTTCAAGACGTTTGTTACCAGCATGATATTGTAAAAGTGTTGATAAACCACGATAGCTTTCTAATAGGAAACTGCTCATATTGCCAATTTCATCACGATTCTTTTGCCCTATCTCCTGCCCTTTGTGATTGACATAAAAGGGAATCACAATAGCCATCATCAAATAAGCAATCAAAGCAATCATCATAGCGAATATATGTATATGAGCAAAAAATTTCAATAAAATCAAAGATGTGAAAAAAGCAATCAAAACTGGTGAAATCGTATGAGCATAGAAAACTTCAAGTAACTCAATATCATTGGTAATAATAGAAATTAAGTTGCCTTTGTCTTTACCATCCAATTTGGCTGGTGCCAGACGTCTTAATGCCGTGTATACATGATCACGTATAATCGCTAGAAGTTTAAACGCAATATAGTGATTCAATGCCTGTTCACCATAATGAAGTACACCTCTTAGTATTGCCAAACATAGCAAAATACCTAAAACCCATGAAAGAGGAAAGTGTGCATACATCCCCGTTGTCTGTAAAATAGCCATCACCGCTATAACGGGAATGCCAATCGCACAAAGAAAACCTAAAACACCTAACAAAACAGCTCCTAACATTGGAAGTGTTAATGGTTTGACAAGTTTTAACATTTTCCATATCAATTGTACATTATTCATGGCTATACACCTCCAATTCCTGTTGACTTTGATACATATGATGATAAATGCCTTCTTGATGCATAAGTTTTTGATGTGTCCCCTGTTCTACCAAAGCCCCTTGTTGCATCACATAAATCTCATCACAATGAACCACACTTTGTAAACGATGGGTAATGAAAATAACCGTTTTTGTTTGTGTTAATGTCTTAATGACATTTAAAATATGGTTTTCACTCTCTACATCAATATTACTTGTGGCTTCATCAAAAATATAAACATCTACGTCTTTAAGTAATGCTCTGGCAAGATTCAATCGTTGTTTTTGTCCACCAGATAAATTACTTCCATTTTCTAATAAAGGCGTATCCAATCCCATTTGTTCATGGAAAAAGCCATCTAAACGCACTTGCTTTAATACATCCCATAATTGTTCATCACAATATTGTGAAAACATATTTAGATTTTCTCTAACCGTTCCTTTCAATATCATAGGATCATGTGTCACATACATCACATGTTCCATAAAACTCTCATCACGAATATCACTACGTTGATGCTCACCCATATAAAGATGTCCTTCTAAACAACGGTGATAGCCCATCATTAACTTGGCTATTGTACTTTTTCCTGAACCACTTTCTCCGACAATACCAATAAATTGATGTGGCTGAATATGTAAAGATACATCCTTTAAAATAGGTCTTTTGTCATCATATTGAAAAGAAACATGTTCAAGTCTGATATCAAAGGAAGTATCTAAATCATATTGACCATCTGATGATACAGGCAAATCTAAGATTTTAAAGATTTTATCACTCGCAGCAATACCATTCATCGCAATATGAAAAAAAGAGCCTAACTGTCTTAAGGGAATAAAGAACTCAAAAGACATCAAAACAATAAACAATGCGCCAAACAATGATAAAGTCTGATTTTGAAAATGTGTAATCGCAAAAAAGCATCCCAATCCTGCCCCACCATAAGCAACAATATCCATAATACTGATACTATTTAATTGCATAATCAAGACACGCATTGTAATACGTCTAAAATTCTCTGCTTCCTGATTCATCTGTTGTTGTTTATAAGCATCACTTTGATAAATTTTTAATGTTGTAAGTGCCTGAAGATTTTCTAAAAAACTATCTCCTAGTGTTGTATAGCTGTTCCAATATTTAGAAAGCAGTTTTTTGGCAAACTTCTGTACGAAAATAATCGAAACAGGAATCAATGGAACATAGACAAATAAAACCAAAGCACTTTTCCAGTCTAAGAAAGCTGTCAAAACAAATAATGTGACTGGTGCTAAAACACTATAAAATAATTGTGGTAAATATAATGAAAAATAAGTTTCTAACTGATTAATACCTTCCACTGATAATTGAACCAATTCACTTGTTCTAACATGATCTTGATAATGACTTCCTAAACTTAAAACTTTTTCAAAAAGACGCTGTCTTAAAGTCTTTTTCACAAGACTTGCTCCTTTAAAAGAATAATAAGTTGCCTTTTTTAAAACATAAGCTCGTATCATCAAAGATACAATCATAACAAGTAAAATCAAAACAACTTTTTCTATGGAAAGTTGTTGATCAAACAACTGTATAAACAAAACACATATCAATAACGTCAACACAATATTCATCAATAAAGCTAACCATTGACAAAATACCTGTTTCCATATATATGATTTTGCATTTGGCATTTCTTTTAATAATCTCTTGTCAAACATGAATACTCTCCTTTTTTGTTAGTCTTATCTAACCGAAGTATCCAAATGTTAGCATAGAGTAACTTGCAAGTCAATAAAAAGTGATAGAATATCCTATCACTTGTTAAAATGAGCTATATCATATGTTTGCCATTGTTGATTTTTTTTGATCAATCCCTGATAACGACATGTTTGACAATCATATTGTAAAACATTTAAAAATTGTGTTGTGATCACAGAAGAATCTAAATATATAAAATCACCTAAACAACAGATTTGATGAAAATCAGATTGATGAGTTACTTGATGTGTACCAATATGTCCAGCAATGACTTTTTTATAAAACTGTCCTTGCGAGGCAGGATATTTCATCAAATAGGTATTGACTGTTGATACCTATTTCCATAGTTCTGGCTGATAATCAATGACTTCAATACCAGCATGAACAAAGATCTGATGATCATTTTCATAATAATAAGGTAAATGTTTTAACCAGTTCATAACAGAAGCATGTTTTTGACATATCAGTTCACGGCATTGATGATACATATCTTCTATTATAGAGAAACGATCTTGATGATAAGCAGATGCTCGTTGATAGATGGATGTCATTTCTTCTTCACCTGTAAAACTTTCTAACGTTGAAAAAGACATATCTATTTGCGTATCCAGATAAGTTTCACGATCTTCTAAAAAAGATAGTAACCATTCTTCATGGTTTCCTTGTAAAACAATCACCTGTTGAGGATATGCAATTTGAAGCTGATAAATATATTGCAGTGTCAAACATGAATTTCCATGGCAATCACCATCAATATAATCACCAACTAAAATCAATTGATCACCATTTTCAAAACGAACCCATTCATCAACAACATTCTTTAATAAATCATATCTTCCATGAATATCTGAAATTGCATAAATATACGCCATGATATCTTCCTACCCTACAATATTATTCTTCTGTATATTTCGTATTAAAAATATCTTCCTGATCAAAATCTTCCTTCATTTCTTTTAATTCAGGCAATTCATCTAAGGAAGTCAATGAAAATGCATCCATAAATTCATCTGTCACTCCATATAAGATGGGTTTACCCGGTGTATCTTCTCGTCCAACTTCTTTAATTAAAGCTTTCGCAGCTAGTTTTCTAATCATCGCATCACATCCAACACCACGTATTTCTTCAATACGTACACGTGTAACAGGTTGATTATAAGCAATGATTGCTAAAGTTTCTAATGCTGCATTAGACAATGTATTTTCACTTTGTTCAATCATTCTTTGATAATATTCATGATGTTTGGCAAGTGTTGCAAATTTATAGACACCACCAAAATTAACCAGTTCAAACCCTTTGATTGTCTTATCATTTTCAATTTGAATCAGTTCATCAACATATTGTGTCGCTTCTTTTTTACTTAATTTTAAAACAGAAGAGATTTGTTTGATTGTTAAACCTTCATCTCCTGATAAAAACAACATACCTTCTATCACACTTAATATTTCATTTTTGTCCATCAAGTTCTCTCCTTTAAATAGATATCTTCAAAGTTTCCATCCTGTTCAATAACCAGTTCATTTTTATTGACTAAAACAAGAACAGATAAAAAAGTAATCACAAAGAAGATTTTTGTTGGTTCCTCAAACAAATCTTCTAACTTGACTCTTTGATTTTTATGTATACGAAAATACTGTCTAATCTGATCACTACGTTCATCAATAGAAATCTCAACACGTGCTATTTTAGATTCTAATGGTGCTAATAATGCTTTTCTTTGAAACATCTTTTGCATAGCTCTAATTAAATCATAGACTTCCAAATTATCTGGAATCATTTCTGTTGTATCAATAACATATTCATCCATAAAAGCAGGAGCTTTTGTATGAATATATTGTCTTTGTTCATATTTTTCTTTAAATTCATCTAAGACATCTTTATATTTTTTATATTCAATTAATCGTTTGATTAACTGTTCTCTTGGATCTTCCTGATAATCATCTTCCAATTCAACCTTTTGGGCTGGTAAAAGCATTTTACTTTTCATCTCAATTAACTGTGCTGCCATGACTAAATATTCTGACATTGTTTCTAATTGTTGAGCATCCATTTGATCAATATAAGCAAGATATTGATCAGTAATAACTGAGACTTCCAAAGTTTCCAAATCCATTTCCTTTTCTTTAATTAAATGCAACAATAAATCTAATGGACCCTGAAAATCTTCAAGAACAACTTCATATGCCATGCTTCCACCTCCACTAACTTATGTATTATAACATAAAGTCCAATGCCATGACTATATAGAAGACCTAAATATTTTTCTATGAGATTGTTGTTTTTTAAAGAAAACATCTTTTACATCATTTTCTTAACTTCATGACTAACAGTCAATTTCATTTCTATCGGTATTCTTCTATTGAATATCTTTAATCCATAAATCAAATCTCTTTTATTCTTGTTTTAAAACTACTTTTCATCAAGACCAATAAACATCAAATATTCTTTCATTATAGACATGACTTCATGCTGACGAAAGAATGTTGTATATATACAATCTACACATGACTATCAACAATAACACACTTTCCTTGAAACATAAGATCATTCAAAAGATCAGCAAAACAGTCAGGATGACAAAAATAATTCTTAATATGCGTATCAAATCAATTTCTAAAATTCATCATAATAATAGCTCCTCCTATTATTTATATACGCTTTTTTTATGACACACTTTTTATCTTTATAAAGATTATAACATAATATTTGCTTATAGCATACTTTTTGATAAAGTAAAAATCCTTTTTACAAAGGATTTTCTTCTTATCGACACATCAATTTAATAATTTCTTTGTCTGTTTCTTTCATACCTTCTCTTGATAATTGGCCAATATTACGAATCGTATTTTCTACACCTTTTAAAACAAGACCTTCACCGTCTTTAAATTCACAGCCATTTTTATACATATAGTATCCTAATATTCCTGCATCCACACTGGCAGCAATCTTTCCAGCACATGATGGTTTCGCCCCATCACAGATAATACCTGATACAATAGCCAATCCATTAACCATTGTATGACAAAGAGCTTCATAGTCACCACCAAGCAAATAGGCAATTCCACATCCTGCTCCAATTCCAGCACTGACAGCGCCACAATAGGCAGATAGTCTTCCAATCCCAGTTTTTTGATGAATTGTACATAAATTAGATACAATCAATGCACGATAAAGTTCTTCTTGGCTTTTATGATATTCTTTGGCATATACAATGACTGGTAAAGATGCTGTCATTCCCTGATTACCACTTCCCGAATTAATGATGACTGGCATTTCACAGCCACTCATTCTGGCATCACTTCCAGCTGCTGCATAGGCCTTGGCTTTGACTTTGACATCATCACCATATGTCTTTAATAAAATCTGACCAATATGTGCACCCCAGTCATTTTTTAATCCTTCACATGCAATAGCATAATTATAATCAATTTGTCGCTGTAAAATATCTTGCACTTCTTCAATCTTTACATTTTTGGCAAACTCATAAATATCACGAATATTCAATAAACTACGATCTGTTAAAGTCTGATCCGTAGAAGCAACGACTCCCATCTGGAAAAGGACTTCCTGATCTTTTTCAATATACACAATATTGGTATGAAAACCAGCAATACGTACTTTTGCACGATGATTTTGACCAATTAATTCAACACAGATGTCTAATGCATATTCACTTTCTATAGGTATAATTTCAATAGGTGTTCGACTCAACCATTGTTGCATTTCCTTTTTTTGCTGATCAGTCACATGCGCAATGACTTCTAATACATTTTCTGTAATTCCTGCCACTACACCAGCTCCAATACTTGAAGGAATTCCTTTTAAACCTCCAGTATTAGGAACAACAACACTTTTAACATTTTTAATAATATTCCCACTGACTTTGACTTTAGCTTTTACAATGTCATCATCTAAAACATCACGACATTTACTTGCACAATAAGCCAAAGCAATAGGTTCTGTACATCCCATAGCAGGAACCAGTTCTTCTTTTAAAATCTGTATATAATGACGATAATTTTTTTCTTCCATATTCTCTTCTCCCCGTTACTTTCTTATTCTAACATTATTTTAGAAGATATGAAATACCATTATCTGACAAATCTCAACATTGTGACTCATCGACATAGCACCAAATGACATAAAACATCAATCCTATTGAAAATATAACATAAACATTATAAAAAAGCATAGCATTCATCAAATATTTTTCCTGTGAAAAAACAATCAATAAGCCCATCTTTGCTTCGACAAGTACAAAAGAACCTAAAAATGTATAAAACCAGCCATGTCTTCTTTGATAAAGATAAGACCATACACCTATCAAATAAAAGAGAATACCTATACACGCTAAAAGATTTAACCAATCTATCACAACCATTTCATATAATGGACTATATTGTATAAAAAACAATGGCAACATACTGATCAAAAAAGCGTTCATTAATCTATGTGTCATCTTGATCACCCTGTAAGAGTTTATCAAAATAAAAAAATATCTTCTTTAAGAAATGATTAAGAAGATATTAATCTTTTTTAGGTTGTCTAATAAAAAAGCGTAATAATTCTTTACCATGGAAAGGATACAAGGGATATAAATAAGAAACGCCAAAGGTTTTGATACGTGCTAAACTGATCCAAAAAATCAGATTAAATAGAATAAATCCATATATATTCAATAACATAACGGCGATAATCATCATGATTTTGATATATTTATTGGTCAATGATAATTCATAATTAGGGGTTGCAAAACCACCCACAGTTCCAATCGCACAAAACATCAAAATATCTTCTGAAAAAAAGCCAAGCTGAATAGCAAATTCTCCAAGTAAGATAGCTGCAATTAATCCCATCGCATTAGACAATGATTGTGGCGTATGAACAGTCGCAATACGTAAGAGTTCAATAGATAATTCCATAATAAGAATCTGTATAAAAAAGGAATAATCCCATTGTAAAAAGGATGAACTTAAAGCAAAAATAGGAACAAGATATATAGATAAAAAGACTGCAGTCATACGTATGAATCGTATAAATGTCCCAATCAATGGTGTCTGACGATGTTCTTCAACATGTTCTAAGATTTCAAAAAGAGTTGTTGGCAACATCACTATAGAAGAAGATGTATCACATATAATCGCAATATAACCATGTTGAATATGGGTTGCGACAATATCAGGTCTTTCACTATATCTCACTAAAGGAAAAGGGTTATATCCCTGATTCAATAAAACTTCTTCAATAGCACGATCAGTCATGATAAATTCTTGAGTTTGAACTTGAGAAATACGAGTTAAAAGTTGTTGTAAGACTTGTCGATCAACTTTATCTTCCAGATAAGCCACGGCAATATCAATGGGATTTTGTGTTCCCATTGTTGTTAAATGAAAACATAATTCAGGTGAGCGAATACGACGACGAATCAACCCTGTATTATTTAAGATAGACTCATTAAAGCCATCCTTAGCTCCACGGACACTTTTTTCTGTTTCTGGTTCTTGAATAGCACGATTTGGAAAATTTTTGGTATCCATTAAATAGGTGATTTCACCATCAAATAAAGCACTATTACCACCAAGAACAGCTCTTTGAATTTTTTGAATCTGATTTGTAGAAACGATTTCAACATCTCCCATGTTGATACAGTTTTCTAAATCTTTTCCTTCTCTATTTTCAATACCTTCTACCAGTCGTGAAATCAAAACATCGTTAGATAAACTGGCTAAAAAATAAAGATGAACCAGTCTTCCTTTAAAATTTAAAATACGATGTTTCAAATCATAAGAATTATTCATGATTTCGGTTTAAAAAGAATAGCCACAAGGAATCCAAAGAGAATGGCTGCACTAATTCCAGCAGCTGTTAAATCAAACATTCCCATTGCAATACCAAAAACACCATACTCTTTGGTAGCTGCCATGGCTCCATGCATTAAAGAATGTCCAAAACTGGTAATAGGTATTAATGCTCCTGCATGAAAAATATCAACCAAACGATCATAAATATGGAAAAGATCTAAAAACGAACCTAAAACAACAAATAAACTGGTAATATGACCCGGTGTCAAACGACTATGATCATAAATAAGCTGAGCTATCAGACAAACAAAACCACTAAACAAAAAAGCCATGATATAATTCATTCTATCGCCTCCAGACTGATGGCATGAGCAATGCATGGAATACTTTCTTTTTGCGCACTCATCATTGGTGATAATAAGGCTCCTGTTGAAACAACTAGCACACGTTTTAATTTTTTGTCTTTAAGTTGTGGGTATAATGAACCCATTGTCACCAAAGCACTACAGGCACAGCCACTGCCACCTTGAAAAACAGGCTGTGAAGATAAATCATATAACATGCATCCACAATCGTTATATCGCACAACATCCATTTTATGACGTTGCAGCATTTCTTTTAAAATCTGATGACCATACATAGATAAATCCCCTGTCACAACCAAATCATAATCATGAAAAGTGCGTTTTAAATCCTGAAAATGATTCATGAGAGTATCAAAAGCCGCTGGTGCCATGGCACGTCCCATATCATTAGCATCATTCTGTGAGTAATCTATGACACGTCCTAATGTGATAGCTTCAACTCTTACAGACTGTGGCTGATTGGTTAATAAAGTGGACACTGCTCCGGTCGCTGTAAAGGTTGTTGTGTCTTTTTTTTGGACACCATATTCAACAGGATAACGGTATTGTCTTTCAGCGGTTGCATTATGACTTGATACCATTGTCACAATTTTGTCTACATAACCAGCATCTATCAACAAGCCAGCCATCGCCATGGACAGGGCAAAACCTGAACATGCGCCATATAATCCAACAAAGGGTTGAGGCAGTTCTCTTGCCAGATAGTTGACAGATGTAATCTGATTTAACAAATCACTTCCTAAATATAAATCAATATCTTTATATTTCAGTTTTTCTCTTTTCAAACAAATATCCAATGCATCCCTCAACATTTTACGTTCAGCTTTTTCAAATGATTTTTCACCATAATGATAATCCTGCAAACTTTTATCAAAACAGCTTCCTAATGGTCCTAAATATTCCAATGGTCCACAGACTGTCCCTGAAGAAGCAATATAAACATTTTCTAAAGTCACCGAATTACCCAAAAAGTGTAATGACATAACGAATCACTCCCAGCAGTGCTGAACTGACAATGCCATATGTAATGACAGTTCCTCCTAGCTTAAACATATTGCTGCCAATCCCCATAATCAATCCTTCACTTTGACTATCTAAAGCACATGATGTCATACTATTAGCAAAACCAGTAATGGGAATAAATGTCCCAGCTCCTGCTTTTTGTGCCAATTTATCATAAATACCTAATCCCGTTAACAAACAGCTTATAAAAACTAATGTAATAATCATCATAGGTGTTGCATCTTCTTGTTTAACATGATAAACATTCATAAAAAACTCTAAAACACCTTGTGCAATAGCACCAATGACACCTCCATACAAAAATGCATAAAACGCATTTTTCATCTTATGTCCTGTTGGTTTCAAAGATTCAGCCAACTGATCATATTCTTTACGATCCATTTTTCATCACCTCTTACATAGTGTTTACATTTTTTGACTTTTCAAACATGATTTTTTTTGTTGTACATATACTCTTCTTGAAAGGAAATGATGAATCATGAAAAAACTTTTAACGCGTATCTTTGAATACTTTTTTGAAGTGATTGAAGTTGATGAAGATGGACATGAAATCAAAAAACAACAAGAATCTTAATTCTTGTTGTCATTTTTCTAAACGTACCCATATTCTATTTAAAATAGGAATCAGAATATAACCGATAAAAATTTCAATTGGTAAAACTGCACATTCCTTAACAACTCTTATACATAGTGAGATTGTCCAGGGAATCTGATACATCATATCTAACCATAATGGTGTTAAACATAAAGTGACAACCAATTCCGTAAGGACAACACATAAAATCCATGTTGAAAAGGTTTTGGCTTCCTGTGCATTAATTTTACGTTTTAAAAATGCAATCACTATCATAAATATCAATGATAACAACAGACAAATACTTATCAGTGTGATTTTATCTTGTGATTGAAGATGATACACTGTTTCAGAAATATTCACTGAATCAAGCTGTCCAATATAAATGGAAGCCCCAATACCTAAAACCAAAATCAGTCCAATCACAATGCGTAAAACATTTTGTGGGCTGATATTTTTTGAATGTTCATGAATCAATGACGGAATGACACTGACAAGAATTGTTCCTAAGGTAAATCCAAAGAATGGAAATCCTGTAGGCACTAAAATCAAACCAATCACATCGCTACACAAACCAACAATAAAGGCATAACTTGGTGATAAGAAATATCCCGCTAACATCAAGGGAATATATTCAAATCCAATTTTAAGACTTTCAGCTCCAAATAACGGAATCATAATAGCCAATCTTTTACAGATAGCTGTTAAGATAATAAAAATAGCTGCTATCACTAATTTCATGACATTTCCTTTTTCAAAAGGATAAAACTTAAATACATAAAAACCGAGTGCAATAATAATGATTGCAATAATAATTTGTTCCATAACATCATGCTACATATAACAAAATTTTCCTGCTTCATCCTCATTTCTAGTCCACAGGCGTTAATTCCGATCATAAGACCGTACATGCTTTGCTACTGACGTAGACTCCTCCTTCTTTTTTTATTTTTTTCTATCATACACGATTTATTCATTATTGACAATATTTCTTTCTTCTCCTTTTAAGAAGGCAAGTATATTTTCATAAACTTCATCTACGCATCTTTGTCTTGCTTCAATAGAACCCCAGGCAATATGTGGTGTGAAGATAACCTTATTCATATCTTGAATAGAATAAAGCACATCATCTTCTAATAATGGTTCATGTTCAAAGACATCTAAGCCAACTCCCGCTAAATGTCCTTCATTCAAGACTTTCACTAAAGCTTTTTCTTCTATAATGCCACCACGTCCAACATTGATGAGATATGCCGTTGGTTTCATTTTTCTTAAAGCTTCTTCATTAAATAAATAATGTGTCTTTTCGTTTAATGGTGCATGAATACTAATAATATCTGATGTCTTTAACAAAGTATCAAAGTCAACCTGCTGATAATCGCTGGTTGCATTTTGACCACTTGTCGAATAATATTGAACTTTAGCACCCATAGCCTTTGCGATACCTGCGACTTGGCGACCTATATGACCTAATCCAACAATCCCCCAAGTCATAGAAGCAACATCATGGAAAACATCATCAAAATAACTAAAACACTGACTTTGACAATATGCTTTTGATTTAACAAAATGATCATATGTCACATTTTTCTCTACCAAATGCATCAATAAAGCTAACGTATGTTGAGCAACTGTCTTAGTCGAATAATCTTTTACATTAGCGACCTTAATGCCATGATCACGACAATATTCTAAATCAACATTATTCGTTCCTGTCGCAAATAAACAGATTAATTTCAAATGTTTTAAACCTTCCAGCACTTCCTTTGTCATTTCATTTTTATTTGTAATCACAATATCAGCACCTAAAATACGACCTTTAATTTCTGAAGGTTTTGTATCTTCATACATGGTCACTTGTCCTAAAGAAGCAATTTTTGACAAATCAACATCTTTTCCAACAGAAGCACTTTGTAAAACAACAATATGTGTATCTTCCTGTTTTAATAATGTCATAAAATCTTCTAGTGAAACATCCTGGAAAAGTTTTCCAAGCCAGATAGCTTCATTTAAATCTAAAATATCAGTTGGTAAAGCCACCCCACACATCACAGTATCTACAATTTCAAATTTTAAAATATGCTGAATCATCGCAACACCTAAAGCTTTAGATGTCATTGTTTTATCATCTTCAATTTTTTCTAAAAGATGTTGTTTAAAATGTTTTTCATTTTGTATACATTGATAGATACACTCCTGTAATGACGTATATGTTAAAACATGTTCTCTTATAAAATCATGATAAAGAAGTGGTAAAACAACATCATACAATTCTAATGGCACAGGTTTTCCATACCCTTTTGTAAAATTATACAGTATAGCTGTTCCTAATTCTTCATCTTTCATGCGATCTACTAATTTCATGATTATTTCCTCCCTCAAATAAATAAACTTCTACTCTTTGTCTTTCAGCCTTAGCTTTATCATCATAAAAAATCATACAGATTTTCATTTTCTGTTCATGAATATTATATTTCATCACATTATAGGAAATATAACGGCTACGACTTTCTTTTAAGCCACCCGTAGCACTTCCTGCCCCAATATAATAACAATCATCTTCTTTTTTAAAAAAAGGTAAATGCTTATGGCCATGAAACACATAATGAATATGTCGTTTTTTTAGCCAATCAATTAATAATGGTGCATCAACCAAAACTTTTGAAGTTTCTATAATACGATTGATAAATGTTTTTTCATGCCATTTGGTTTTAATAAACTCTGCTTTATTAATGGGATAAACATGGTGATGCAACATCACTAATAATGTATATTCTTCTAAATGATCAATAGCTGACAATTCATCATCTATTTCATCAAGTTGTCTTTTTCCTACTTTTCCTCTCGCTAAGTTTCCTTCACTTGTTGTATCCATTTTAATAATAACGATTTTTTCCTGTTCTAAAACTTTAACATTTTCACCAAGCAGATAAGCAATCACTTTACTTTTTTGATTTCTAGCAAAATTAAAGCCATGAACAATCACATCATGATTTCCTAAAATAAAAGTCACATTCGCCTTATAACGCTTTTTAAGACTATTCATAAAATCATTGGCTAAATACATATTTTTACGATTAGGAGATTCCATCAAATCACCTGTTATCAAAATATTAACTGCCCATAAAGAAGGTAATCTTGGAATCAGTTCATCCAATGAAGCATAAAGACGCTCCAGTCCCTTTTGACGTTTATCTTTACCGAGATGCAAATCACTCAATTGAATGAAATAGGCATCATCCTGATACTGATTATAAACGTCAAATAAGCAAACTTGATTTTCAATATAGGATGTTAACTGTAAGAAATCTTTTTGATTATGTATCGGCGCAAATACCGTCTGTTGTCCTTTAAAAATTAAGCATCCTGGCCACATATCAGCATGATTTAAAGCACAGAAAAAGGCTGGAAAAGGATCAAAGAAAGATAAATTATCACGTTGAAAATGTCCCGAAATAGCATAGAAATAAATATTCTCGTATTCAGGAAAAGATGTCATTTGAAAAGAAGATTCATCAAATCCAGGCACATAAACAATGTGAATAGCATCCTGATATGTTTGAGCCATTGTTTCCATTTCACTAGAAAAAGGCTTATGCAAAATATGATCCACATCTTCAGCTTTCATAAAACGTGACAACAATGCATAATCATCCCTTGTGATAGAAGATAAAATATCACACGAAATATGGCGTTGGCAAAGCCATTGAACAAAACTTTGTATATAGTCATATGACATCAATAAATCACGCATATATGCTGATTCATTACGATAAACAATATTAAAAAAGGTATTGATAAAGAAGATTTCATTCACTGTCTTTTCACCTCATAATTTTATTATACTACAAATTGAAATAATTGAATATGAAAAAATATAACGGGAATCCCGTTATATTTTTAGAATTTTAAGTTTCTTGGTGTTCTTGGGAATGGTTCAACATCTCTAATGTTTTGCATACCTGTCAAATACATTAAGAAACGGTCAAATCCTAGTCCAAATCCAGCATGTTTACATCCACCAAATCTTCTTAAATCCATATACCATTGAAGTCCTTCTTTAGACATTTGTTTTTCATCCATGATTTTTTCGAGAACTTCATATCTTTCTTCACGCTGACTTCCACCAACTAATTCTCCAATTCCTGGCACCAGCAAATCACATGCTGCAACAGTCTTGCCATCATCATTTAAACGCATATAGAAAGCTTTAATTTCTTTTGGATAATCTGTTAAGAACACTGGTCCACCTACAATTTTTTCACAGATATAGCGTTCATGTTCACTATTGAGATCCATACCCCATTCAACTTTATTTTCAAACTTAACATCGGCTTGTTTTAAAATATCAATAGCTTCTGTATATGTCATACGTTTAAATTCACTATTTTTGACATGAGTAATTCTTTGAATACATTCTTTATCAATCATCTGTTCAAAGAATTTCATTTCTTCAGGTGCATTTTCTAAAACATAGTCAATACAGTATTTGACCATATCTTCAATTAAATCCATATCATCTTCTAGATCAGCAAAAGCAATTTCTGGTTCAATCATCCAGAATTCACTAGCATGACGTGATGTATTTGAATTTTCAGCTCTAAAAGCTGGTCCAAATGTATAAACATCTCTAAAAGCCATACAGAATGCTTCGACATGTAATTGTCCTGTTACAGTTAAAAATGCTTCTTTACCAAAGAAATCTTTATCAAATTCAGTATTATCAATGGTTGTTGCTCTAAACATTTCTCCAGCACCTTCACCATCATTACTTGTAATTATTGGTGTATGCACATAAACAAAACCTTGTGACTGGAAAAATTCATGAATAGCCATTGATAAAACACTTCTTAATCTAAAAATAGCGTAAAATGTATTGGCACGTGGACGAAGATGAGGAATTTCTCTCATATATTCAAAAGAATGTCTTTTCTTTTGAAGTGGAAAATCTTCATCACATGCACCTTCTACAACAACTTGTGTTGCTTCAATTTCAAAAGGCTGTTTAGCTTCAGGTGTGAGTTTTAATTTTCCTAAAACACGAATAGCACTTCCCGTACTGATATGTTTGATATCATCATAATTTGATAAAGTTTCCTGTAAATATACAATCTGGCAGTTTCTAAAATATGTTCCATCGTTTAAAGCTATAAAACCAACTTTTCCATTATCACGATTTGTACGTACCCATCCATCTAATTCAACATATTCTAAACCTTCAGTTTCAAAATCTTCCCCAGATAAAACCATTTCATACAATTCTCTGACTGTCATAAATTCAAACATGACTCTCTCTCCTCCTTTTTATAAAAAAAGCCGTTCCTAAAAGGAACGACTATGATATCGCGGTACCATCCTCATTCATATTCATCATGAATATGCCCTCTTACCATAACGCTGTTTAGCGGGATAGTCTACTTATATTTCTCCTATCCGGTTCATTGAGTGTTCCATATTATAACAGTTTCTTTTGCTTACACCATCCAAAAGTCGCTATCAAACTTCACTATAATACGTTCTCAAATCATTACCTGTACATCTATTATTAACATCTTTCTCACAAAATTTCAATACTTTATTCATCATTGACATGCATTTTTAAAATCAATTCCTGAATAGCCACAACAACATCGACTGTCTGTACAACAACATCACTATGAACTGTAAAATGTGTATGCGTAAAATCTACAATTCCTTTAATGCCTAAATCCATTAAACGATCGACTGTTTCCTGAACATTTTCACTAATAGCCAATATCGCAATCTTGCAGCCTTGAGGAAATGTTTTTTCCAAATCATCAATATGATAAAGTTTAACCCCAAAGCGTTCTCCAACTTTATTTTGATCCAAATCATAACCACACACAATTTTTCCAACTGTATATTGCCAGCGATTATATTTTAAGATGGCACTTCCTAAGTTACCAACACCAATCAAAATAATAGATTCATCTAACCCTAAACCAAGAACATTATTAAGAATATTAATAATTTCCTTTGTATCATATCCAATACCACGTTTACCTAATGTTTCTTTGTGTGTCAAAAAACTAAAATCACGACGAATGGTTGTATCCAAGATTCCTGTTGCCTCAGATAATTCACTTGATAAAAAGTTGTTTTGCCCTTCATGTTGCATATTACGCAATGCCTTTAAATAAACGGGAAAACGTGACATTGTTGCTTTTGAAATTTTATGCTGTTTTTTTTCCATTAAGATTCACCAAGACTTTCCTCTTCTAAATCATATGACGGTTTGACCATTAAGTCAAGTGATGAAAATTTCTGATGTTCAAACATCACACGTGCTGCCGAAGCAATCATAGCTGCATTATCTGTGCAATAGCGCATTGGTGGAAATAAAACAGGTATCTCACTACGCTTTGTCAGTGCTTGTCTTAATCCCTGATTTGCACTGACTCCCCCAGCCACGATAATCTGTTTAACATGATAATCCTGAGCCGCTTTGATTGTTTTAGAAACCAGAACATCAACAGCAACTTCCTGAAAAGAACATGCCAAATCTTGAGGAATAATCTCTTCACCACGCTGTGATGCATTATGACAAAGATTAATCACTGCTGATTTTAAACCACTAAAAGAAAAATTATAGCTTTCATCATTCATGGGTAATGGCAAAGCATAAGTATGTTTTCCTTCTTTGGCCATACGATCAATAACCGGTCCTCCTGGATAAGGCAAATGTAATACACGTCCAACCTTATCGTAAGCTTCTCCAATCGCATCATCTAAAGTCTGACCAATGACTTCAAATGAAAATTCATGTTTCATATAAACGAGTTCACTATGCCCACCACTGACAACTAGACACAAACATGGATATTGAATGTCTTCGACAAGTTCATTAGCATAAATATGTCCAGCAATATGATGAACACCAATCAATGGTTTATGATAAGCTAATGCCAATGTTTTGGCAGCCTGCATCCCAACATGTAAAGATCCGACCAGTCCAGGCCCTTTGGTAACGGCAATGGCATCTATATCCTGCATATTGATTTGGGCTTCATTTAAGGCTGTCTTTAAGACAGTCGATACACATTCAACGTGCATACGACTGGCAATTTCTGGAACAACTCCACCAAACATACGATGTGTATCAATTTGTGATGCGACAACATTGCATAAGAGTTCACGTTTATCCTTTAAAATCGCCACTGCCATTTCATCGCAACTTGATTCAATTGCTAAAATAAGACTCATGCTTTTCCCTCCATTTCTTTTGTCATTAAATAAGCATCTTCATGATTATCCTGATAATAATCTCGACGTATGGATTGAATATCAAATCCATTTTTTTGATAAAGCCTAGTCGCTTTTTGATTAGATTTTCGTACTTCTAAACTTATCGTGTTTACACCTGCATCCCTGGCATAAGATAAAGCAAATTCTAAAAGCTTTTGTCCATAACCTTGAGATTGTTCTTCTTTTTTTATCCCAATAGATGCAATTTGTGCCTGTTCATACATCACCCAAAGATCAACATATCCAATGATTTCCATTTCCTTCTTTAAAACAAAAATATGTGCAAATGGATTTTCTAACAATTCGTATTCAAAATCTTCTTTTGACCAAGGTGATGTCATTAAAGTGTGTTCTAACTGCACGAGCGTCTCAATTTCTTCTGACTGTAAAGCTTCTATAAGCATATCTTTTTAGCCTCAACATCTTTAAGATAACGTGGTACTAAAGCATCAACATTTTGCACGATTGATGTCTGCTTGGCTAATTCATGTAAATTTTTAGCCAAATCAACCGTATTAGGTTCATACCCCACAACTTCATTTTGTCCAACAACTTGAAAATCACTATAATCTTGCATAAATTGTGGAAACTGTTGAATATCTATCATTTGTTCTGGAATAACTGCCTGTCCATTTTCATAAGCACAGACAAAAACTTTTTGACTACGTGCATCAATCACAGATACACATTTTTGTAAACCTGCATAAGCTGCTAAAGAAGAAATAGCTTTGATATGTACTGAAGAAATAACACTTAATGTTTTTGCTATTGTTAAAGCAACTCTTTCTCCCGTATAAGAACCAGGTCCTAATGTAATGACCATTTCATCAATATCCAGTAATTCCTTTTGATGTTTTTCTAATAATTTTTGAAGATAGGGAATTGCATTTTCTGATTGGCGTTTAGACCCCATTTCCTGAAGAGATGACAAACATTGATCATCTTCATATAAAGCAACCATTAAATATTGATTCGATGTATCCATTATAAGCTGTAACATATTTTCATCTCCTCCAATAATTGCTGATATTTTTCTCCATAAGGTACAAATGTCATTTGACGTGTCTGATCACTATTTTTTGTCATATGTATTTCTAATCTTTCTTGAGGTAATATATCTTGAATATACATTGGCCATTCAATAACACAAACACCATCATTTTCAAACATTTCTTCAAATCCTAATTCTTCATTTTCACCTTCTAAACGATAAGCATCAAAATGATATAAAGGCCATCTTCCCTGATATTCCTTCACAATCGTAAAAGTTGGTGAATTAATAATCTTTTTAACACCTAGACCTTTTCCAATTCCTTTTGTAAATGTTGTTTTACCAACACCTAAATCTCCTTCTAATGTAATCACAGCATTAGGAAATAAGTGTTTAGCAAGTTCTTCTCCAAAATCAATCATATCTTGTTCATTTTGAAAATCCACGATGATCTCTCCTTTTTTTATAATTTCCACTTTGATAATAATGATACCAATGTTGTGCAAAACCAGGTCTAAAAGGTCCTGCCATATTCATAGCCATCTCAATCAGCTGATCTAGCTGCTGATATAATATCTCATCTAGTTCTTGACCATAATTCATCATCATTTTATGTTGCTGGTATTCTTCTTCATCTAATATTTTATATTTATAATCTGGAAAAACCTTTAAATCTAAATCATAATCAATGTATTTTAAAGCTTCTCCATCATACAATGTTGGTGATGCAATATTACAATAAAAATGCACCCCTGTTTTACGAATCATACAAATGACATTATACCATTTTCGCTTAGGGAAATAACAAATAGCTGGTTCTCTTGTATACCATTTACGTCCATCTGATTCCGTAACAAGCGTTCTATTATTCACCACAATAAAATGATATGGTGTTTCTTCTAAAACAAGTCCTTTATCCCAACAGCGATGAATGCTTCCATCATGTTTATAACAATGAATAAGGATATTTTGACCAACAAATGTCTTATTCATAATCAATAACCTCTTTCTATAACAGAAATATTATACACAAGTTATGCTCTTTTTTAAAGCAAATTTACTATTTTCTATATAGTAAAAAATCTCTCAATACTGAGAGATTACATAAACGCTCTTTTTAAACGAGGATATAACAATGGAACAGCAACCATAAACAATATAAGCGTTGGTGCAGAAAAATGAACAAACAACATGACAATTGTACAGTTAGTTCAATTTGATAAAAAAATTTATATATTACTTGTAATCGCAAATAATATTCCATAGCGATTTTACAATACTGTATCAAGCCAAAAAGGCATTCAATCATGCACTAAAAAATATAAAACAATTTCCAGAAGATTTTTGTTTTCAACTTACAAAAAAGAAAATGAAACTTTTCAATATCAGATTAACACCTCAAAAATATGAGATGAATCATTAACCAATACATTCGTAGTGTTAACGTACTTGTTTCCATATATCATTGATCAAAAATGTTTTTCTTTAGATATTCTATTTAGCTTTACTTCTGCAACAGATATACCTACTATGACAATAAAAAGCAGACATGACAAAAGACATTATTCCTAAAAATATTTTTAATTGTGCTCTTAATTATTTAATATGCCATTTATAATAACAACATATTTATCTTTTTTATTTCCAATAAACATTTTTAATACACACTTCATTCAGGTCTCCTAAATATCGAATATCATTATATACTATGAACGATTCAAGAGTATATTTTTCCCCAATTTTTAATAATGATAAAATAAGATATTCATTACTATTCACCTTAAAATAAAAATAATCCCCTTTCAAGGAACTGTTAATCAATCGTTCTTCTCTATTTTCTTTCATCCTTGGCTTTTTTGATATATTATTAAAAAAATATGGTAACCATTCAATTCTTGATAATATCATATCCCATGTAATACGTTTATGATTTGCTGTTGGTCTATTTCGTCTAATTCTATTCTCGAACATATCTAAATCAATCTCATTATTCAATAAAATTTGAAATCCATTCTTCCCTTTATATTTTGATTTATGCCTTTGTTTATCATAAGCATATTGTAACCCAATTAAATGAGGTAGCTGTGTAGTACTGATCTTTATTTGCAACACTTTATCAACCGTTTCAATACAAAGAATTTTATTATCAAATTGACAGAAGTATAATGCATATTCATGAAAAGAATAGCTTCTCATATCAATTCTATTTCTTGCTTTGTTTAATTCCATATTTTTATTCCTCTTTTAAGCACTGAAAAAGGGATTGTAAAACAATCCCTCTATTCAGAAAGTCTGAGCCAAATTTAGGAAATGGCTAGTTCCAGGGCTGTAGTATTTGTTTTTGCGCCCGCCACAGTCGGGTCCCCATCGACTTTCGAATGATCACATCTTCGTTTAAAACGAAATGTCGCAGATGAAATAACTGTCATCCTCAGCAATTATATTATGGATAATCTTATCCATTCATATACTTATTTTCTTCGAAATTAAATATTCCTTTTAATTCCACATTCATTATAACACATTTTCTAGAAAACTCTAGAGATTAATACAAAATCTTTCTAACAAAATCAAATCAGTAAATTCTGCTTAAAGCCTACTCTAAAACAATGATAAACTCTTTATCGAAGCAACACTAGCTTTTAAAGTCGCAATAAAAAATTATCCCTTGACATATCTATTATAAATAACGTTAAGAGGTGTTTCAATCATCAAATTTGAATGAACTTCCTTTATACAACATACTTATAACAAAACGACTTTATTTGTCCATGGCAATCACCAATTCATTTCTAGTCGAAATAAAATCTATTTCTTTCCATTGTTTTTCATAGTCCTTTTTTTGAAACAATATGAGATAAAAAAGACTGTTTTGAGTAGGAATGATATGATCAACATGTTTGTTTATTTCATGTGTCTACCATAGTGGAATCATATCACTTCACTATCCACTCCATACGAACTTTTTATGATATATTAAAAAATCTCTCAGTATTGAGAGATTACATAAACGCTCTTTTTAAACGAGGATATAACAATGGAACAACAATCATACATAATATAAGTGTTGGTGCAACATAGATAATATTATATCCTAATGAATAAACAATTGGATTCATACCTTCTGGTGCATAACTTGCAAACAAGAAAGCGCCTGAAGCAAAATGAGATAAGTATTTTAAAAACATAACAAAAACAATACCCCAGCAAATAGGAAGGTTTCCAATTTTTTGTGTTTTCATCAAAGGTGTTAATCCACATACTGCAAGTGGTAATACATAATCAAGTAAAACTGACCATGGTCCATAGTAAGTTGCTAAACCTAAGACAAACTGTAAAATAGATACCCCTATTCCACAAATGACACCATATCCAGCTCCCATTAAATAACCACATAACATGATGGCAATGACATCAACAGAGATTGTTCCTCCCTGTGGTAAAGAAGGAATAATTTCATTCACATAGCTCAAAATCAGTGTAATAGCCATAAACATTGCAAGCTGACACATACTTTTGACTGTGAAATCAACTTTTAAAATTCTTTTCATAATTCGATCCCCTTTCATTGAAGCCAACAAATAAAAAAGACTTTTCTACCCACGTAAAAAAGTCACAAAATCATTATTTGCACTCTCTACGCTGGCATTACCCAGTTCAGATCATAAGGGACAAGGTGAAAACCTTTCTCAGCAAATGCGCCCCTGGCTCATATCTATTATATTCTTTTTTAGAAAAAATACAAATATTTTTTACAAAACATTTTTTCCTAGTTTTTTTATAAATAAATGCTATAATAAAAGGGAATTAAGGGAGGATAAGAAAAATGGCAAAAATTATTGCAGTGAATGCTGGTAGTTCATCACTTAAATTTCAATTATTTGAAATGGATGATGAAACAGTCATTACTTCTGGTGTTATTGAAAGAATTGGTTTAGAAGATTCTATTTTTACAATTAAATTCAATGGTGAAAAAGATGTTCGTACTTTACCTATTCCAACACATAAAGAAGCTGTTCATTTATTATTAGATACATTATTAGAAAAAAATATCGTGTCTTCATTGGAAGACATTAAAGGTGTAGGACATAGAGTTGTACAAGGAGGTTCTTATTTTAAAGAATCTGCTATTATTGATGAAGATGTTGTCAGCAAGATTGATGAATTAAAATCATTAGCACCTTTACATAACCCTGCTCACTTAACAGGATATTATGCTTTTAAGGAAGCTATTCCAAATGCTGGTGCTGTTGCTGTGTTTGATACTGCTTTCCATCAGACACTTGAACCAAGATGTTATATTTACCCAATTCCATATCGTTTCTATACTGATTATAAAGTGAGAAAATATGGTGCACATGGAACTTCACATTATTATGTATCACAAAAAGTTATTGAAAAACTAGGTAACCCTGAACATTCTAAAATCATTGTTGCTCACTTAGGAGCTGGTGGTTCTTTAACAGCTGTCAAAGATGGAAAATCTATTAATACATCTATGGGATTTACACCATTAGCTGGAATTATGATGGGAACCCGTAGTGGAGATTTGGATCCTTCTATCATTGATTACTTGATTGAACAAGTTGGTATGGATATGAAAGATGTCATTCATATGTTAAATAAAGAATCTGGATTACTTGGTGTATCAGGTGTATCAAGTGACTTTAGAGATGTATTAAATGCTGCTAATGAAGGAAACGAAAGAGCTAGGTTAGCTATTGACATTTTCTTTAGAAGAGTTATTGCATACATTGGTAGATATTTTATTGCTTTAGGTGGATGTGATGCAATTGCCTTTACAGCTGGTATTGGAGAAAACTCTGCTTATGCTAGAAAAGAAATTCTATCATTAGTAAGTGAAGCATTAGGTATTGTTGTTGATGATGATGCTAATGAAAATGGTGAAGGTGAACGTTTAATTTCTAAACCTGAATCAAAAATCAAAGTTTATGTCATTCCTACAAATGAAGAACTTGTGATTGCCAGAGATACAAAACGTTTATTAAATCTATAAAATAAAAAAACAATATAAAAGAAAAGAAGATGCATGGATCAAAATCCCTGCATCTTTTTCTTTACCTATCTGTTTCTTTTTGAGTTCTACAAAGTTCTATAATGAAAATCAAACATCCTCCAGCTAATATCAGATAATAAAACATGTGCGTCGTATCTCCTGTTTTCACAACGACAACTGGAATTTTTTCATTTTCATACTGAAAACTATGCACCTTTCCAATTCCTTCAAGCTGATCATCAATGACAATCTTAACAACTTCATCAGATAACTGATAACCCTTTGGCGCTTTTGTTTCTTTGACATAAACTGTTTGACCATACTCTAAATTTTCAAAAGTGACAGTCCCTTTTGTTGTATCAGCCTTTAATGTTTTGAATGGCTTTTGACATTTTTCATCTAAATAAATTGTAAACTCAAAATCATTATGAACAATGTTCTTATGTGTTTGACTATCAACCTTATTGATCAAAATATCAGTGATAATACGATGATCTGTCATTGTCAGTGACATATCCTGTTTTCCATCAACAGTCAAAGTCACGGACGGAGATGTTTCATATCCTTCTGGTGTTTTGACTTCAACAATTGTATAAGTTTCCCCTACCTTCAATCCTTGCGCATAATGAACTGATCCATCTGTTGTCCATTGATCAATGATGTTTTTTGTTTTATTAGACACAATCTGTAATGTCGCACCTTTGACATTATTTCCTAATTCATCTTTCTTTTGAATACCAACTGTTGTATCAATCATTGTGATATGCTGATTCTGTTGATCATCAGTGACAGTAAACTCAATATCCTGCGCCAGATTCTTACCAATTGGTGCTAAATCTTCATGAAGAATATAAGTCTTACCTACTATAAGATTATTTATAGTATGACTATCCTTTGTAGAAATCCATTCATCAACAATTTTTTCTGTTTCTTTATCAATGACCTGCATAGATGCACCTTCAATTTCCTGTCCACCTGCATCCTCTTTTGAGAAAATGACTTTCTTATCTATCATAGATAAATTCATATTTTCATTCTCTTTCACAGTAAACTGTATTTCATTAGCCATCGCAAATCCATCTGGTGTTTTGATTTCTCGAAGAAAATATGTTTGACCAACAATAAGTCCTTCAGCGTGATGAACACTTCCGTCAGTTACCCATTGGTCAACAATATTTTTGGTCTTATCACTGACAATCTGAAGAGTTGCTCCTTGAACAGCGTTACCATCTGCATCTAATTTATTGACATCCACCTGTGTATCTTTCATGACAATTGTCTGTTTGTTTTTTGACATTGTAAACTTCACATCTTTGGCATAAGTATATCCAAGGGGTGTCAAATCTTCACGATAGATATAATCCTTTCCAATGACAAGTCCTTTAACGAGATGACCTCTTCCATCACTTGTCCATTGATCAATAATTTCTCCACTTTTAGCATCAATGACAGAATATTCTCCACCTTTGAGTTCTGTTCCGTTTAAATCCTGTTTAGAGAAATATGTTTCTGTTAGCTTATTCTTTATTGTCTTTTCCACTGTATATTCTTTTGTCGTATTGTCTTTGATATCAAACTCAAAAATGACTGGTTCATCCAAAAGAACATATCCATCTATCGTTGAAATCTCTTCAACCTTGTATCTGGCACCCGTTGTTCCAAGTGGTAAATCTTTTAATTCCAGTTTTCCACTTTCATTGATCATATAAATACCATCAGTTGAATTCCCCATAATGACAGGATCACCTTTTTTGTAAATCATCTTTCCTGTTGCTGGATCTATAATATCACTATCAGCAGTGACTTTAAACTGTGCTCCACCAACAGCTGTATCTTCCTCTCTTTCAAATTCTTTATGAAGAATCAAATGTCCTGTTGGTTTTTCATTGATAAATGAAACTTCAATGACAGGTTGATTGTCCTCATCAAAATAGATTTCATCATTATCTGCTGTAATATTCACTTGAATATCATCTCCAATAAGGAATCCTTCAGGATTTCTCAATTCTTCGATTGTATATGTTCCTGATTTGACCATATCATCCAGCACAACATATCCATTTTCATCTGTTGCCCATTCATCTTTATAAACCATGCCAACTTTTTGTTTGACATCATTTCCTTCGCTATCTTTTAACTTAAATGTCGCATGAGATAAAGCCACTTTCTGTCCATCTTTATCTCTTTTCACAATTTTTAACCATGCCTGAAATGGTGCGTTGTTGACCATTCTATATTCAATTTCCTGATCTTCATTAATGGTAATAAAAAAATCACCAGCAGGATAATAATTTTCTGGTGTTTTTGTTTCCTTTATTTGATAAATACCATAAGGCAGATCAATAGATGTATCTCGTCCCGTTGAATCTGTCACAAGAACATCATAAGTTCTTGCCTGATCCCATCCATTCTTTTGAACATCTGAGTAAAGCTTGATAGTAAATTCTACACCTGCCAATCCTTGTGTAATGCCACTTGATCCATCAGTTCCCATTTTGGCAACTTCAAGTTTTCCTTTAATGACTTGTTCTTTAGAAACAACACTTTGTGTGACAACCTGCTGATTCGAATTTGAAGATGTCAATGTCACTATCTGAGGCCCATCTAATAAATATCCAACACTTGGCTTTGTTTCTTCTACTCGATAGACACCCATTGGTAAATTAGACCATGAAATTTTTGCCTGATCATTTGTTTTCTTTGTTCCTGTATCACCCCAGACACCATTTCCAACTGTCTTTTGAGAGATGATTTCATCTTTCTTATAAAGCACAGTTCCATCAGATGGATTCAATATATCTTGATTGGCTTTTAAAACATATTCTGCATCTTTCAAGGTTGCATCTCCTTGAGAGACATTCCCAGTTTCTTTATCCTGTTTCTCTAATTCAATTTTCCCTAGAACTGGTTCATTATAGATTTCAATGGCATAAGTCTTACCATTTTCAGTCACGCTCTGATTCTTTTCAAGTGTCGCAATGACATAGTTCTGTGGTGCTTCTTTTTCACGAATCGTATATGTTCCATAATCAAGTAATCCTGTTTTAGCAACACCTTCACTATTTGTAGATATTGTCGCAACTACCTGATTTCCACTTAAGACCTCAAACTTTGTACCTGGTTTCTTAACAACCTCACCTGTTTTTTTGTCCTTTTTCACAACCTGAATATAACCCTGTTTCCAGTTATTCGTTTGCGTAAACGAAGCTGTTTGACCAGCTTTTAACTCTACTGAATGGACTGTTGAATCCAAGACAAGATGATCTGGAACCTTGATTTCCTGTATATAAATGGTTGTTGGTTGCAGTTTGTCAATCGTAACTGTTCCATCTTTTCCAGTTGTATATGTACCTAGACTTTGACTCATGTCTGCATGATAAGAAATTTGAAACTGTACATCAGCAATATTATTACCCTTATTATCTTTTTTAGTAATCTTTAAAGCAGATGCTCCAATCTTAATCTTAAAGAAAGCACTTGGCAAGGCTTCATCCAATTCTCCTGCAATCGCGACTTTCTGATATCTTTCAGAACTGTCTAAACAAAGCAGCTGTCTTTTATTGAGATCAAGACTATTGATTCCAGATACTGTTTTCGTATCATCAAATGAAGCATTCGCTGTGACTTTTAAAACATTCCCGTTTTTAACAAACGAAAGCCCGTTGGCCTTAAAATCATATCTTTCAAGAACCTGATTTTGATCATTCATTTCCATATAATAATGATTGCCATCAAATACAGTCATTTCATATGTTTTCGCAAGATTTTCACTCTTTGATGCAAAACTAGGAATCTGCCCCCATGTCTTTAAAATCTGACTATAAGAATCATAGTATGTTTTGACATTGGACTTTGTCGTAGAGTTAGACCAATTCAAAGAATTATAAACAGAAGTCGCACCACTGGTTGTCACACCTCGATAACTACCATCTGCATTTCTTTCACCAACCATGATTTCCCATACAATAATTTGTGCTGCATACCACTGATAGGCATTTCCATTCACTGCTTTTAATGATCCATTTGTATGATATGAAACATTGATCTTTGTTGGTGCTAGACTTAGCACTCGACTAATAAGCTTTTCCTTTTCTGACGAACTTAAATGTTTGTTCTTTTGAGCTTCTTCAATAAGCTCAATTGTGTCAGTAGGCGTATACTGTGTTCCATCATGAACAGCCTTTCCATTCTCTAGACAATAAAAATACTGTCCATTTGTCGTCAGAAGAACCGTCACACCTTCATCATATGAACTGGCCTCCAAAACAGTTCCATCATTTAGTTTGGATCCAGCTTTTGTGGTGACACCTGCCAGATAATTATAAGTATTCATCTCATATGAAGCTCCATAAACTTCACCTATGTTCAACATAAAAATACACGACAACATCAAAAGTATGACTTTCTTTAATTTTATAAAATGCTTATGTTTATCCATCTTTTTTCCCTCCTTTTTAGCTAAACATAATCGTTTTCGAACACATCACCTCCTTTTACATATCAAAAAAGACAGGTCATCATCCTGTCTTAAAACATCTTCCTTATTTTCCATCACCATAAAATATCATGAATCAATTAAAAAATTCCATCTAAAATGGAATCAGTATGTGCGCAATGAAACTGCATATAACGGTCACACAGGCAACAAAAACCAGGCCTTTTTGACGATAAGCGAAGTAAATCCCCGCCAGTCCTCCAACCAAAGCACTGCCCATATGTCCAGTTGCATATAGAATGCTTGGAAATGTCAATGCCGATAAAACAGCATAAGGCACATAATATAAAAGCGAACGTATAAAACGGGAGTGGATTTCTTTTTTAAAAAACGTCAGTGGCAACATTCTTGGCAAATAAGTCATAACGGCCATCACAAAAACAGTCAGTAATAAATAACTTGACATTAGACATTCTCCTCAATAGGGTAACGTAAAGCCCCATAGAAAGCTCCCAGTATTGTAGCCACAATCAATTGAAATCCACTAGATAATCCTTGAAACAAAGGCACTTCATACATGATTGTTGAAAGAATTGCTGCTATGACTACAACTTCTAATATAGCACGTGATTTGGCAGATGCTGGAACAATAATCGCTAAAAACATGCCATATAAAGCCAGCCCCATTGCATTTTGTAAAACAGGTGGCAAAATATTTGTCAGCGTTTCACCAACAAGTGTACCACTCGTCCATCCAATAATAGGTACCAAAATAAATCCTGCCATAAAAGAAAAAGATAATGTTCCATGTTCCAAAGATGCCAAACTAAATGTTTCATCAGTAATTCCAAAAGAAATCACCATTCTTTCCAGCGTTGACATTTTTTGATCAATCTTTTGACTTAAAGATAAAGACATTAAAAAATATCTTGCATTAATCATCAATAGTGTTAATGCAGTTTCCATATACGAAGCTTGAGCCAGCATCAAAGATACTCCAGCAAATTGCCCCGATGATGTTAAATTAGTCAATGAAATCAATGTTGCTAAACCAAATGGTAAACCACTTGAAGCAACAAAAACCCCAAAAGAAAAAGAAACTGGAAAATACCCCAAAGCAATCGGCAGAGATCTTCTACAGCCTCTTAAAAATTCCTCCATCAAATCCCCTCCATATATCCCTATGATACATGAATCAAAATTACTTATCAAACAAATTTTTTTCAATAAATTCGATAATGTCTTCTCTTGATGTTAATACCTGATAAAAAGATTTTCTTAAATCTAATCTTTGGATATCAACTGAACGAATATCACTCAATTGAATACGACAATGTGTTATATGTGTATCTGTTTTTATTTTAATATCCTTTTCAAATATGGGATTGGCAGGGGTTGAATCTTTTTTGATAGATGTACATGGAACAACAAGCATTTTATATCCCATATCTTTTAAAACATAGCACCAATGTCCATCCATAAGTTCTTTAGGGAAGCCTCGTCCAATATTGAAATATGCCAATTCATGAATATGTGGTCTTTTATGTACATGATAGAACGTCTGATTACAGTCGCCATCCTTAACCAAATGACAGTAAAAATACTCTAACTGACTGGTCTGATGTAATAATGCATAGCTATATTTTTCTACATCATAAACACCGGATTCTTCTAGTTTTTTTAATGATTTATTCATTTCCAGTAAATTATTACGTATACTCATAATAACCCTCCTATTATATATATACGCATATTTTTCTCATTTTTCTTTTTTTTAAACAAACTTTTTTTATTTCACATCAAATTTTTATATTTCATATATTATAATGGAAACATTTTTAAAATATGAAAACTATTCGATGATGTTTCATGTATAATAATATCTATTATTGATGAAGTTACAAAAGAAAAGCGCCAGGACTTTATACATATAAAGTTGACGAGGACCAGATTTATCGAAAGATTCGGCGGATGATCTGGAGGTATGATGCTACCTGAACAATGAGCAAAACTAATGAGTGATCATTAAACAAATATCATTAGGCATCACTTCATTCAATAATAAAAAATGAAATTGATGGAGGAAATTTTTTATGTGTGGAATTACTGCTTATTGTGGAAAAGGTGAAGCTTTGCCTTTTTTAATGCAAGGTTTATCTAAATTGGAGTATCGTGGTTATGACAGTGCAGGTGTCACAACACTTGAAAACAATCAGCTTATCACTGTCAAATGTAAAGGACGATTAGAAAATTTAGAAAACAAACTAAAAAATCAGCATCTAAGTGGACATGTGGGGATTGGACATACAAGATGGGCAACTCATGGTGTTCCTTCTAATCTTAATTCTCATCCTCATACCAATCAGGATGAAACAATTGCTTTAGTGCATAATGGGATTATTGAAAATTATCGTGAATTAAAAGATGAATTATTAAAAAAAGGATATCAGTTTCAATCTGATACAGATAGTGAAGTTGTTGTTCAACTTCTTGATAGTCTTTATGATGGCAATCTATTAGAAGCAACACAAAAAGTATTGGCTCAAATCAAAGGAAGCTATGCTTTGTGTATTCTTTCAACATTAGAACCAGAACACATCATTGTTGCAAAAAAGGACAGCCCTTTAATTATTGGGAAAACAAAAGATGGTTATGTTGGTGCTAGTGATATTCCAGCCTTATTAGAATATACAAAAGAAGTTTATTTTTTAGAAGATTATGAAATGGCTGTTTTATCAACTGATCATATTTCATTTTATGATCAACACGGACATCCGATTGAAAAACAAACAACAACTATTCCTTATGATTTAGAAGCAGCTAAAAAAGATGGTTATGATACTTTTATGTTGAAAGAAATTCATGAACAGCCTCATGTCATTGCTGAAACATTAAGAGGTCGTATCAATCACAATCACATTATTTTAGATGAATTAAAAGATATTGATTTTTCTCAGTTCAATAAAATCTATCTGGTTGCTTGTGGAACAGCTTATCATGCATCTATGTGTGGTGCTCATATTCTTAAAAAAGTATTAGACATTCCTGTTTTAAGCGAAGTTGCCAGTGAATTTCGTTATGATGATCCTTTTGTAGATGAAAAGACTTTAGCAATCTTTGTTTCTCAATCTGGAGAAACAGCTGATACCCTAGCCGCTTTACGTCTGGCAAAAGAAAAAAAGGCAACAACAATTGCTATTGCAAATGTATTAGGAAGTACAATTTCTCGTGATAGTGACTATGTTTTATATACATGTGCGGGTCCTGAGATTGCGGTAGCATCAACGAAGGCTTATACAACACAATTGGTTTTATTGATTCTGTTAGCTTATTATATTGCTCAACAGCTTGGCAAGGACATCAACAAAGAAGTTATTCAACAATTAATGTCTATTCCTCAACATGTAGATACTATTTTAAAGGATGAAAATCTTTTTGCCCAGTATGCAAAAATGTTGGAAAATCAACATGATGCCTACTTTATTGGTAGAAATTTAGATTATGCCAGTGTCTTAGAAGGTGCTTTAAAATTAAAAGAAGTGTCATATGTCCATGCTGATGCTTATGTAGCCGGTGAATTAAAACATGGTCCTATTGCTTTAATAGAAAACGATTCTGTTGTTATTGCAGTAGCTACTCAACCACATATTGCACAAAAAACAATCAGCAATATTCAAGAAACAATGGCCAGAGGAGCACGTGTTATATTACTGACAACTCAAAATATGGAAGTGAAAAATGTTCAAAACGTATATGAACTTCCTGATATTGACCCTACTCTTCAGACAATATTGGTTGCTGTTCCTTTACAGCTTATTGCCTACTACACAGCATGCATTAAAGGTTGTGATGTTGATAAACCACGTAATCTTGCAAAATCTGTAACTGTCGAATAAAAAACATCAGATTCAAATGAACCTTGTTATTTGGACATCCTCATAACAGAGGTTCATTTTTATGATTGATTTTGAAAAATAAATCTTTATTCTTCACAAGAAGTTATGAAATTGATATAATAATAATCGAGGTGATGAATCGTGGAAAAACGTGAACCAAAAGATTTAACAAATTATGATAAACGTTTTGAAGAAGATCCAAGCTCATTTAATGATTTTCAAGCTATGGATTATGTAAAAGAATTGAAAAATCAAGGTCGTACTGATGATGCAATTGAAGTAGGTAAGACTTTCTTGCAAGTTGGAGAAGGATTAAGTGGTTTTATTAATCATTATGGTTATGCACTTTATAATAAATACATTAATATTGATGACGATAAAATCAAAGAAAAAGAAGATTTATTTTTCTCTATTGTTGATGAAATCACAAACTTATGTAAACAAGAAAAATATTCTCCTTTAGAAGCGACAATCAATAAAGCTATGAAGTATGTCATGAATCAAAAACCTGTTCGTTATCAAAAATTATCTGAACTTTTAGATAAACTTGATGTTCAGACACTTAGCATTGAGCCTTTTGTTAATAGTGCAGGTAAAGAATATGAATCAAAGAAAGAAAAATGGTATCGTTTAAAAGTTAGATGTTCTTATGAAATGGAAGATTATAAATCTTGTGTAGAATATGCAAACATGGCTTTTACACAACCTATTAAATGGCATTATAACAATTTAAATTGGGTTAAATACTATCGTGCATCTTCACTTGTACATTTAAAAAGATATGAAGAAGCTGAAAATGAATTCTTATCATTAGGAAACAAGATTCCAAACGTTGATTCATTCCAAGTGCTTTATGATTTATATATGAATACTGGTAAAGTGAAAGAAGCTTATACAAATCTTGTTTATAAATTCTTTAAAGCTGGATATAATCTTGATGAATTGGGATTATATGAAATGATTTTAGATATGGTGAAAACTGGTCAAAATCAGGAAGTGATTGATTTAGCAAATGCTTTTGTTTATCAGCTTAAAGCTGAAAATCAAAAAGATGTTTCTCAAAATTCAATTTCCCAGCAATATCAAGATACGGATAGCAGCTCTTTATATGATCGCTTATATAATCAGTTAATGGAACATCTTGATGAATATATTGATCGTTTTGAAGGAAAAGTTGTTTATTACAACAAAGATAAAGAATTTGGTAGTATCGATCAAGATAATGATAGTGATGATCATTTATTCTTTAGACAATCTGATTATATTTATGATGAAATGGTTGAAAAATATGATGTTGTTGAATATAGCTTAATGAAAACATTTGATTTCAAAAAACAACAACCATCTTCAAAAGCCATTTTAATTAAAACTTTATATGAAGATATCCAATACTAAGCTATGCCCTGCATAGCTTTTTTTGTCACACAAAACTGTCTTTTTCATACTCTATAATGAGGTGAAAATGTGTTATCAATATTACAAGAAATGCCTGTTCTTATTTTTATCGGAGCTATTATTTTTAATTGGTTTTCTACCTTTTTAGGTGCTTCTTTGGTTTATTTCACAAATAAAGAAAATAAACATCTGGTCTCTATTGCTTTAGGAAGCAGTGCGGGTATTATGATTGCTGCTTCATTTTTTTCCTTAATTTTACCTGCAATGAACCTTTTAGAAAATATGAATAAATGGTATCTTATGATTATTCCATTTGGTTTTTTATGTGGTGTTGCATTTTTAGCTTTATGTGATCATTTCTTGCCACATAAACATATGATATCAGGTGAAATAGAAGGTGTTCTATCACGTTTTTCTAAGAATCAATTATTAATGCTTGCTATGACATTGCACAATATTCCTGAAGGCTTGGCTGTTGGCGTCGCTTTTGCCAGTGCGCATCAACAGTTTATTCCAGCATTAGTTCTTTCCATTGGAATAGGTATTCAGAATTTTCCTGAAGGGACTGCCATTGCACTCCCTATGCATCAATATGGAAAAAGTAAATTCATATCTATGATGTACGGACAATTTTCAGGGATTATTGAAATTCCTTCAGCTATCCTTGGATATATCTTTGCTTCTTTGATTCAAAATATTCTTCCATTTGCCTTAAGTTTTGCAGCTGGTGCTATGCTGTTTGTCTGTGTGGAAGATATGATCCCAGAAGCCTGTTGCCAACATCAGATTGATATAGGTGCTCTGTCTTGCATGATTGGCTTTGCAGTGATGATGATTTTAGATATGATGTTATCTTAATCGCTCTATTTTTTACTATTTTAACAAATTTTATAAAAATAATTCGTTAAATACTTATTTTTATTTTATTTTTAAAAAAATGATTGACAAACAATTTTCATTTATTTATGATAAATGATATATAAAACAAAAAGCAATGATGTGACGAAGTAAAAATTTCTGTGACATAAGAGATATGATGGCTGGTGCGAATCATACGAAAAGAAATTTTGAATACACCACGGAGCTATTACTTTGATAAGGGGTAATCGGGGACATAACGTTATTTATGTAAAGTTATTCAACTTATAAAGGTTATAATTGTGAGATTATAATAAATTGAGGTGGTACCGCGTTCACTCGCCCTCTTGGGACGGGTTTTTTTGTTTTATAATCTTAAAAATGAGGAGGAATAAAATATGATCAAAAAACTATCTGTATTATTATTGACAATGGGGTTGCTTTTAACAGGATGTGCCAGTGAAACAACTGGAACAAAAGAATTATCTGAAGTCAAGATTGGGGCTATACAGTTTGCACAACATCCTGCACTAGATAAAGCATATGAAGGATTTAAAGATACTTTAATCGAAGCTGGTGTCAAAGAAGAAAACATTGATTTTCAAAATGCCAGTGGTGATCCTTCCAACTGTCAGACAATTGCTGAAAAATTTGTCAATGATGGTGATGACTTGATTTATGCTATCGCAACTGATGCCTTACAGGCTGCTGCTAATAAAACAACTGATATTCCTATTGTAGGAGCTGCTGTTACTGATTTTGAAACAGCTGGCGTTGTCAAATCCAATGAAAAACCAGAAACAAATGTCACTGGAGCTAGTGATTTAAATCCAATCAAGGAACAATTAGAACTCTTAAAGACATTGATTCCTGATGCTAAGAAAATCGCAATTTTCTATTGTAGCGATGAAGCAAACTCCGTATATCAAGGAGAAATTGCTTTACAGGCTGCAAAAGATTTAGGACTAGAAGCCAGTGAAGTGACAGTATCTAATGATTCGAGTGCTATTCAACAGGTTGCACAATCTATGATTGGTCATTATGATGCTGTCTATATTCCAACTGACAATCTTCTTGCTTCTAATATGGCAACTGTTGCACAAGTAACAAATGAAAACAATCTGCCAGTGATCGTTGGTGAAGAAAGTATGTGTGAAAATGGTGGTCTTGCAACTTTGAGTTTAGATTACTATACTGTTGGTCAAAATGCTGGAAAACAGGCTTTAGCTATTCTTAATGGTGAAGCTCAAGTAGAAGAAACACCTGTCACTTTTGTTGAAGGAAAAGACTGTCAATATTTTATTAATCAAAAAGTAGCTACTCAATTAGGTATTGATATTCCTACTGAACTGAATGCAACTATGATTGGAGAATAATTATGGCGATATTATTATCTTTACAGGGAGCCATTGGTCAAGGTATTTTATGGGGAATTATGGCTCTAGGTATTTATTTAACTTTTCGCATTTTAGATATTGCTGATTTATCAGTTGATGGCAGTTTTGCGACCGGAGGAGCCGTTTGTGCTGTTGCACTGGTCGCTGGTGTACATCCCTTAGTTGCCATCATTTTAGCAACACTGGCTGGTTTTTTAGCAGGATTTATAACAGGATTTTTGCATACCAAATGTCAAATGCCTGCCATTTTAGCTGGGATATTAACACAGCTTGCACTCTATTCTATTAATTTAAGAATCATGGGAAAAAGTAATATTCCATTATTACAGTCTTCTACGCTTTTTAAAGATTTAGCTAATGTCATTCCATTAACATCACAATGGATTACAATCTGTATCGGTCTTGTCTTTAGTTTCATTGTCGTGGCTGGTATTTACTGGTTTTTAGGAACCGAATTTGGTTCATGTTTAAGAGCAACTGGAAATAATGAAAATATGGTGAGAGCCAATGGTGTCAATACTGATACGATGAAACTTTTTGGTTTAATGTTAAGTAATGGACTTGTCGCTATGAGTGGTGCTTTGGTCACTCAACAACAAAGTGTAGCTGATGTCAAAATGGGAACAGGTGCCATTGTCATTGGTTTGGCTTCCATTGTCATTGGTGAAGTGATTTTTGGTAAAAAAGCTGGTTTTAAATTACGTTTAACATCTATTGTTGTGGGTTCTATTATCTATCGTATGATTGTAGCAATTGTTTTACAGATGGGATTAAATACAGATGATTTAAAGCTTTTAACGGCTTTGATTGTTGCCATTGCACTGACTGTTCCTGTCATTATTGATAAAAAGAAACGTTTAACAATGTATAAAAAATTAACAGGAAAGGAATTTGAAAATCATGCTTAAATTAGAAAAAGTTTCTAAATCTTTCCATGTTGGAACTCCAAATGAAAAATGTGTCATTAACAAACTAGATTTAGAACTCAAACAGGGAGATTTTGTGACTGTGATAGGTGGCAATGGTGCTGGGAAAAGTACCCTTTTAAACCTTATTGCTGGGGTTTATCCTATTGATTGTGGAATCATGACTTTAGATGGTCAAGATATATCTTTATCGCCTGAATATCAGCGTGCCAAATTCATTGGGCGTGTTTTTCAAGATCCTATGATGGGTACGGCTTCTGATATGCAAATTATTGAAAATCTGGCGATGGCTGCACGTCGTGGTCAAAAACGTAGTTTACACTGGGGTGTAACAAAAAAAGAAAAAGAAGAATACTATGAAATTGTTAAAGCCTTAGGGCTAGGCTTAGAAGACCGTTTAACAACGAAAGTTGGCTTATTATCAGGTGGACAGCGTCAAGCCTTAACACTTTTAATGGCTACGCTCAATAAACCTAAGCTGTTATTACTGGATGAGCATACAGCAGCATTAGATCCTGCTACCAGTACAAAAGTTTTAACTCTGACAAAGCAGATCGTGACTGAGCAACATTTAACTGCCATGATGGTTACACATAATATGAAAGATGCCATAGATATTGGAAATCGTCTCATTATGATGTATGATGGTCGTATTATTTATGATGTTCAAGGTGAAGAGAAAAAACAATTAACTGTGAATGATTTACTTAAGAAATTTGAAGAAGCCATTGGTGAAGAATTTGTCAATGATAGAATGTTATTAGGCTAGTTATCTAGCCTTTTTTTAATGACAAATAAACGTTCTTTTTCAACAACACAATAAAAAACCTCATGATAATCATGAATTCCAGCTTCTTTCAACTTTTTAATCAACCAATTTTCATCACGATTCATTAACTGCAAGATTTCATAATTAATTTGACCATCACTAATAATGGCTGCTGGTGCTTTCACTTCACTGTTTTTCGTTTCAATCACAGATAACTGACCATCTGTTTCTAACACTGCAAAGTCAACTTCTGATAAAGAGCCAATCCCCTGCTCTCTTAAATGATGACAAAGATCATCAACACTATATTTTAATGAAGCCATTTTCTTTTGATTCAGTTTTCCTTGAAAGACAATAAAGGTTGGATGTCCTTCTACCATCTTTTTAAAAAATGGACTCTTTAATGAAATCAGCGTAAATAGCTTATCCATAAAAACAATGACTAAAACTGCAAGTGCTGCCTGTAAAAAGTTAACATTTTCATTTCCAATTGAAATTGTCATCAATTCACTAATAATTAAAAATACAATTAAATCTGAAACACTGAGTTTACTCATTTCTTTTTTACCTAAAAAACGAATCATCAAGACAAGTAAAATATACGTTCCAAAACTTTCTATAAAGATTTCTATATATTTCATAAAAGAAAACTCCTTTGCATACAGTATATTAGGAGGAAACCATGAAACAAACACTACGTACTTATATTTATACATGTTTAATTTTTCTTATTCCTTTTATACTTATCTCTCTTATTCTTTCCCTTTTATCTTATTTCATGCAAATCAATCATTTATTTATTCAAATCATTCTGCAAGTATTCGCTTATATGACACTTATTATTGCAGCACTATATTTGACATCACATTTACCTGATCATCGCATGAAACACTGTTTATTCTTTTCTCTCTTGTATTTTTTAATAAGCTTATGCCTTCATCTTGATGATATTCAATATGTTCATTTGATTTTCAAGTCATGCATATTTTTATTGATTGGCTTTTTTAAAGAAATCAAAACACGTACGATTGTATAAAAAAAGGAACTTATCTGAAATGAATCCAAATTCAATCATAAAGATTCACTTCAGGACAGTTCCTTTTTAAAATAATAATAAGCATGAAAAGAATACTGCTACTACTATTAATATGACATAAGGTATACGTACTAAACAAGCCAACGCTGTATTTTTCTTTAAATCATTAACCATAGAATCTTCTAATACTCCTACAAACAATGTTGCTGCAGCAATATTAAAGAAATTTAATGGTCCCAAATAAAGTTCCAGTGTACTCATAGGAAGAATAAAAGCATAGATGCCGTTGACAACAACAACAATGATTAAAAAGACAACCCACAATGTTAACACTGTTCGATTAAATTGACGACTTTCTTGCATATGATCACCACCTACTTCTTTGCCATAATTATTATATACTATTTTCATAAAAATAACAAACATACAAACGTTTCACTATAAAATTATTGGATTTTTTATTAAATTCCCCTATAATATAAGAAAGAAATATGAAAAATTGAAAGTGAGGGGTTGTCAATGATACATATTGTCTTATGCTGTGCAGCTGCCATGTCAACAAGCTTATTGGTAGAAAAAATGAAAAGAGAAGCGGATTACCAAGGAATTCGTGTTGATATAAGAGCTGTTGGAGTTCATGATGTTCATCAGGCTACAGATGCCAATATCATTTTATTAGCTCCACAAGTGAAATATATTAAAAAACAATTACAAAAATCTTTACCAGATATACCAGTTATGGATATTTCTATGCGTGATTATGGAACAATGAATGGTAAAAACGTATTCCAAAATGCTATGGAAATGATTGAACAAAATAAATCGGATGAGATGGGATAACCATCTTTTTTTATTGAAATAAAAAAAGATGATGTCAGTACATCATCTAAGCCATATATTCAATCTTTAAAATTTTGACTTCATATGGTTCAGCCACCCCGACTGAAACAATTTCATTGATACCATGATCAAGAATAGCTTTTGCTAGAGGTGATTCATTTGAAATTTTACCATTTAATGGATCTGTTTCAAATGTCCCAACAATTGTAAAAGTTTCTTCTTGAGCATCTGCTTCAGATAAATCTAAAATTGTAACAGTAGCACCAGGTTTCGCAACTGTGCTATCTAATTGTGATTCATCAATAATTTGCACATGTAGTAACATTTGATCAATTTCTTTGATTCTCGCTTCAATATGTGCCTGTTTATCTCTAGCCGCATCATAATCAGCATTTTCTGACAAGTCACCTTGAGAACGTGCTAATTGCAACTCTTCAATAACTTTTGGTCTTTCAACATTAATTAATTGTTCTTTTTCCTGTTTTAATTTTTCAACCCCACTTTGGGTTAATAAAACTGCATCATGATCCATATCTATTCACCTCGCAGACTATACTATAACATAAATACCTTGAAAATACTAGCATTTCTCATGTAAATTTTCATTATTCATCGACAATACTTTTAATCTTTGTCATCAATAAATCAACAGCAACATGATTACTTCCACCCTCTGGAATGATAATATGTGCATATTTTTTAGATGGCTCTATAAACTGTTCATGCATTGGTCTAACAGTCTTTAAATACTGTTGACATACTGAGTCCAAACTTCTTCCTCTTTCTTCAATATCACGTCTTAAACGTCGAATAAAGCGAATATCACTATCAGTATCTACATAAACCAAAATATCACAAAGTTCCCTTACAGTCGGTTCAGCCAAAACAAAGATTCCTTCCAAAATAATAACATCGCGACCTTCAATCACTTCTGTGACTTGACTACGTGTATGTAAAGTATAATCATATGTTGGTTTTTCTATACGTTCTTTATTCTTCAACTTCTTTAAATGCATGACTAATAAATCTGTATCAAAAGCCAGTGGATGATCATAATTTGTTTTTACACGTTGTTCAAAAGTGAGATGACTCTGATCTTTATAATAGTCATCTTGTCTGATAATTTTGACTTTGTGATGTCCTTTAAAATAATCATAAAGCTGCTTTGCGATAGACGTCTTCCCCGATGCACTTCCTCCTGCTATTCCAATAATAACGGCTTGCTCTCTCATACATTTCTCACCTTTCTTCCCATATCATTGCTTAAAACCTGATAAGGTATTTCTACATAAAGAATTTCCATTGGATGATTAGCTACATCAATCTCTTCCATATCTTCATTATAAAGTTTTTTGACAGTAAAGCAAAGATTATCATGATGAGGTGAGAAAACTTCAATCTGATCACCGATTTTAAAATAGTTTCTCTGTTCAATCTTAGCCAGCTTTGTTTCTTTATCATAATCTACAATACGCATAACAAATTCCTGTGTTGGATGTTCATCACGCATATTAAACAACTGTTCATTGACAGTAGGATGTTCATAATAAAAACCATGACAGAAAGCACGATTAGCTGCTTTCAACAATTCTTTTTCAAAATAATCACTTTGTTGGAAATGATCAGGATCTTCACAATAGGTATCTATTAATTTACGATAAGTCGATACGACTGTCGCAATATAATGAACTGATTTCATTCTTCCTTCAATCTTAAATGAATCTACTCCCAGCTCAATAAGCTCTCCAATATGTGCAACAAGTGACATATCTTTGCTGGACATACTAAATGGCATATCATTTTCCTGATTAACCAATTCACCATCCTGATACAAGTCATAATACCAGCGACAAGACTGTGAGCAACCGCCACGATTGGCATCACGTCGACTTAAATAATTAGAAAGCATACATCTTCCTGAATAATGGATACACATGGCTCCATGAATAAAATATTCTATATCCACATCAACTTTATCCATAATACGTTTTAAATCATCATACGTCACTTCACGCCCTAAGACAACACGATCCATTCCCATATTCTGATAAAAAGAAATCGCCTGACTATTTAAAGTCGAAAGCTGTGTAGACACATGAACTTCCAAACCAAGTTTCATATCTTTAGCTATTTTCATGATATATGGGTCTGCCACAATAATAGCTGTTACCCCTATCTCATCTAATTTTTTTAAATAATCTTTTAATCCCTCTAAATTATCCTGATGTAAAATAATATTACAAGTGACATGAATATGCGCTCCATACTTTTTCGCAAATTCTACACCTTCTTGAATATCTTCTAACGAAAAGTTTGAAGCCTGAGAACGTAACGAAAATTCTTTTCCACCTACAAATACAGCATCAGCCCCATACATAATAGCCACCTTTAATTTTTCTAAGTTTCCTGCTGGCGCAAGCAACTCTGGCTTTTTTATAATTTTTCTTTTTCCATTAATGATTTGACTGATTTTTCTCATGATCCATCTTCCTTACATCTTCTAATTTATAAACTGTCTGGTCAAATAAAAAGCCACGATCAATAGGTGTTTTTAACTGATAAAGAAGTTGCATATAAGCTTTGACATCTCTATCATAAGTCTGTTTTTCAAAGCTCTTTAAAGCATCACTATATAACGAAGCAACTTCAATAGCCTCTTCATCACTCATCATCAAAGTTTCAATGTATAAATATTCAAAACTTTGAATTTGATTCAGTAAATCTAACATATATAATCTTGTCTTTGAAAAAATATGTGTTCCTCTTTCATTTTCATAAATATGAAAAACATAATCTGAATTTCGTGGTTGAATAGTTAAACGTGTCTGACTCTTATGATCAAAAACCAATCCTGATGCTTCCTGATAATTTGTCAATAAAGCACGTTTACTCGCTGCAATATATTCTACACCATGAACTTGTAGCATCAATGGCATGTGAACTTGCTGATGAATTGATAACTGCTCTTCTAATGGAATGACACGTGCCAGTTGAGCACTTGTCACACCTTGTTGCTTTAAGACATTTAATGTCATAGCATTGGTATTTAATGTTTCTGGTGCATACATCATATCAAAGTGATATCCCTTATTTTTCACAATCTGTAAAACACCAAAATCTTGGAATAAAATGCCATGTATTGCCATCTTTGATAAAGCATCTATATAAGCTTCAACTGCTTCAATTTCATGTTCATCATATAAAGCATTCACTGCCACATAAAATGAGCACTGTGGGTATTGTTTCACCATTTGAGATATATCATCTAATGAAAAATAAGAGGGAGCATAGAAAGAATATTGGCCACCTAATATAAAGCAATCAATACCCATAGATACATAGTCATAAAGTCTTTCTTTACGATTGAGTGATATTATTAATTTCATTGTTCATCCTTTCTTCGAATTACACAGATTCCATCACCAACTGCATAATATTCAACATCATATGCATCGTGTTGAAAAATCCAGTCCTTGAATCTTTTGATTTTTTTAACTAACTGTCGTGTATTACGATTTTTAATATGATCAATATCAAAAATCATACCATGAAAATCTAAATTATCAACAATAATGATTCCATTTTTTTTCACAAAAGGAACATATTTTTCAAAAAACTTCTGATACTGAGCCTTAGCAGCATCAATAAACAAACAATCATAAGGAGCGAATTGAAGTTTATCTGTTTGAAAAGTTAAAGCATCATCATGATGAATTGTAATTCTTTTTTCTAATCCATGTTCATGAATATGCCTTACAGCTTCTAAATAACGCTGTTCATCAAGTTCAATGGTTTCTACACATAAATGTTCAACATGTGTTGTCATCATCATCGCTGAATAACCAATGGCAGAACCTATTTCCAGACATGATGTTGCTTTTCTTTCTTGAAGTTGTTCAATCAAAAAGAGGATTCCCTCTTTTTGCATAACTGGTATATTTCTTTTTAATGCATCCTGTTCTAATTCTTCTAATGTCATCATATTAATACCATTTATTCTCCTCTACTATTTTCTGGTGTTCCTTATAAGTACGACTATAAATCACTGTACCATCTTCTTTTGCAAAGAAGTAATAGTAATCATGATGTTCATATTGAATACATGCTTCTATTGTGACTTTAGAGATTGTACTAATAGGTCCTACTGGTAATCCAGTATATTTATATGTATTATATCGAGAGTCAATTTGTGTATGTGAAACACTCACATCAACACCAGTTCTTTGCCATGCATAATTCACTGTAATGTCACTTTGCAATAACATATCTTTATTTAAACGATTGATAAAAACACCTGCAATTTTAGGACGATCTTCATCAAATAATGATTCTCTTTCTACAATAGAAGCAAATGTTAAAAACTGATGTGGTGTCCAACCTAATTTTTCAATATCATCCTTATATTCAGATAAACGCTCATCCATCATATCTAATGCGAGTTTTGTCATACTTTTTAAATCAGGTTCCTGTTCTGTAATATAATAAGTTTCAGGATAGAGATAACCTTCCAATGGATAAAGAATATCTTTATCTAAAATACTTTCATCTAAAAACCAGTATTCTTCAATTAATGACTGTAAATATTCCTGATCATCCCACTGCTTAATCACTTCATCAGCAGATATATTTAAAATTTCAGCAAAACTTTCAGCAACTTCTGGAATCGTTGTTCCTTCCTTAATTGTCAATTGAGACGACAATATATACTTAAAGTCTGGATTTTCAATAATAGAGAAAATCTCAGATAATGACATATTTTTATTGAGTACATATGTATTGGCCTGTAAACGATCATAGTGATTTAATTTGAGAAAAATCTGACCACATAATTTATTGTTCACAAGTCCAGCATCTTCTAAAGTATTAAGCATCTGTGAAGCTGTTGAACCTTGTTCAATGGTTACAATCACTTCTTCATCTTTTGATGAAGATGCAGAAATACCCCAATTATAGAAAACAATTATACCAATCATACAAGCAATAATGATGCCACCAACAATATAAATGATTTTTTTATTCTTCATAAAATATCCTCCATCATTTATTTATTATAGGTTATTTGACAGGATTTATCAACTTTCCTTCTTTTTTTATCATCATAGATAAAAAAGAGCATAAAATGCTCTTATACACCTCTTCCTTCAATTAAGCAAACAGGCTCACTCACCATATAACTAAAATGTGTTTCAAAAAGAACACCTTTTGATTCACCACGTCTGACTTCAAACGATTCAATTGAACCACCTTTTTGAGAAGCCACAACAATATATTTATCAATCACAAGAATCATACTTACAGGTTTTTCATCTGTATCTGTATTATCTACAGCTGTCAACATTCCTGTAGCCAGATCCACTTCAAAAGTTGTCACAGAGTCATGTCCACAGTTTGATACAAATAAGTAATCACCTTTTTCATTAATGAGAATATCACCAGCAGTATTTTGACCAATATATTCATCTGTTGGGTAAGTCTTGACTGTCTGAACAAAAGTAAATACGCCATCTTCATAACGATAAACATGAATTTCACTTGTTAATTCACTTAGAACATATGCAAATTGTCCATCTGGTGAAAAAATAATTTTCTTTGGTCCTGAACCAGGTTTCACTTTAAATGTTAATTCATCATTACGCTGAAGTCTTCCTTTTTCACCAATATCATAAAGAACAATTTCATCTGTTCCTAAATCACAAACAACTATCCATTTTTGATCAGGTGTAGCATCAATAAAACAAGGATGGGCTTCATTTTGACGTTTCTCATCTACGCTACTTCCCTGATGTTTAATTGTTTGTACAACTTTGACAATTTTTTGTTTCAATATTGGAATCACAACAACTTCACTGTTGTAGTAATCCACAGCATAGGCACATGTACGATCTTCATTAACATAACTGTCTACATATGTCTTTCCATGATCTGTTGATTTACCAGCCAAACCAAATTGTAGATCCATTGAAGCATATTGCCATAAACCACCATCAGTTGGTCTCCCTGTATTATTTTTATAACATACATAGATAAAACGTTCACGTTTAGAAATGGCTATTGGATTCGCTAATGATTTATAAAATTTCTTTTTTAAAATCTCACCATTATCAATATCTATATGAAAAACATAAATTCCTCTAGTTAAATCATTACCATAACTTCCTACAAAAATTGGCTTTACTTTTCGTTTCTTAAAAAACAATCCCATTTTTATCCTCCTTAATAAAGAAAGGTAACTTTCGTTACCTCCTGATACTAATCCATGTCTTGAGAGTTCTCATCTTCTTCATCTTCAGCCATAAAGCTATTGAAGACTTCTTCAATCATATCCCATTCATCAGGTGTTTCAATTGGATATAAATTCCCTTCATCATCATAAATAGATGAATAGACTTGAGCATCCTCATCATTTGCATCATAATATAAAACATATTTTTTTCCTGTATCTTCACTATCAAAAGTAAAGAGTACATCAAATTCTAATTCATTACCGTCATCATCAATGACTTGTATTTTATTAACGTCCATGACTATCTCCTTTGACCATCTAAGTATCCTTGTAAAATTTGTACAGCTGCCATTTTATCAATAACTTTTTTTCTTTTTTGGCGTGAAACATCAGCAAAAATCAATTGATTCTGTGCCATAACAGTTGTTAATCTTTCATCAACCAAAACAACCTCGACATCCATCATCTTTTCCAGCCTCTGTTTAAAAGCCATTGAAATTTGTGCTCTTTCCCCTAAATCCCCATTCATATGTTTGGGTAGACCAAGCACAATTGTATGAATATGATGTTCTTCAACAATCTGTTGAATATGTTTGGCAGCATCCTTATAGTTATTTTCTTCAAAACGATAGGTTTCTACACCATGGGCAAGCATACCAAGAGCATCACTCATCGCAATGCCGCAAGTTCTCGAACCTAAATCTAATCCTAATATTTTTTCCACTATTTAGACTCCAAATAAAATTTAACAAGTTCTTCAATAATTTCATCACGATCAATCTGTTGAATAATTGAACGAGCCCCTTTATGACTTGAAATATATGCAGGATCATTAGAAATCAAGTATCCTGCAATTTGATGAACTGCATTATATCCTCTTTCATCTAAAGCATTAGCAACTGTCATTAAATGAGAATGGATAACTTCTCTTTTAATTTCTTCAGAATTAAATAGACGTGTTTGAGTAAAATCTTTTCCCATTTATACGACCTCCCATCTATATAATCTATATTACACTAAATCATTGCAAATTGCTAGTAAAACTTAGAATTGCGCTTTGATTTGTGAGATAGCTACATCCATATGTGAGCGATCAGCACATCCTCCTTGAGCAAAGTCTGGTTTTCCACCACCACGACCAGCAGTCACCTGATTGATTGTCTTGATCATCTCTCCTGCTTTATATCCAGCTTGAACCATAGATTTTGTTAATCCTACAAAATAAGATATCTTACCTTCATATTCATTGACCATAATCACAAAACCATGCTGTAACTGATCACGAAGGTCAAAAGCCATTTGTTTAGCTAAAGCAACTTCTTTAGATTCTTGAACATATAAGAATTGTACACCATTTAAATCAACAATATTTTTAGATTGTTCCTTTGCAGATAAAGCATTGATCTGATCTAAATATTGATCTCTTTCTTTTTTGATTTCATTAGTTTCTTCAATGAAATGTGTAACTTTTTCAATTGTTTCATTCTTATTTTTAATCTTTAATAAGTCTTGAACTTGATTTAAAAGTGTTTCACTATTTTTAAATGCCTGATAAGCCTGTAATGATGTAACAGCTTCAATACGTCTTACACCAGAACCTACACTTTCTTCACTGACAATTTTAAAGATTCCAATTTCAATACTATTAGAAACATGGCATCCACCACATAATTCCTTAGAATAATCACCAACACTGACAACACGCACTTCATCACCATATTTTTCATCAAATAAAGCCATAGCACCTGATTGCATTGCATCATCTTTACTCATTAACTGAATATCAACATTCAATCCATTGAAGATTTGTTCATTCACCTGATCTTCAACTTGTTGTAATTGTTCTAAAGTCATTTTTTGAGGATGAGTAAAGTCAAAACGCAATCTTTGATCATCTACATATGATCCAGCCTGTGAAACATGTTCTCCTAATACATTCTTTAAAGCTTTTTGTAAAAGATGTGTTGCTGTATGATTATGAGTAATAAATGCACGTTTTCTTGTATCAACATATAAAGTTAATACATCTCCAACACGAATTTCACCTTTTTTAACGTTAACTATGTGTAAATGTTGTTGATGAGGTGCCTTATGAACATCTTTAACTTCAATTTCTGTAGAATCATTAGACATGATTCCTGTATCAGCACATTGTCCACCCATTTCAGCATAGAAAGTTGTCTGATCTAAAATGATTTCACCTTGGCTATCAATCACATCACATTTCACACCCTCTTGAAATGTCGCAATGACTTTCGCCTGAATTGGTGTTGGATTATAAATGAATGTAGATGGGGCATCAAATGCCATTAAATCAGGTTTTTGTGATGACATAGATTCTAAATCACCACGAGCATTACGTGCACGTTCCTGTTGTGCTTTCATTTCTGCTTTGAAACCTTCTTCATCCACTTCAAAACCAGACTCTTCAGCAATTTCCACAGTTAATTCTAATGGGAAACCATATGTATCATATAATTTAAAAGCATCTTGACCATTTAATAAATGATTTTGGCTTTTTTCTAACATCTGATTTAATAGTTTTTCTCCATTTGATAATGTCTTATGAAAAGCTTCTTCTTCTTTTTTTACTAAACCACTCACATATTCCACTTTAGCAGGTAGATAATCATAGAAATCTTTCATGATATCTGCAACCACACCAACAAGTTCATACATAAATGAATGATCAATACCAATCTTTTTACCATAACGTACTGCACGTCTTAAAATTCTTCTTAAAACATAACCACGTCCAGCATTATCAAATAATGCACCATCGCTTAATGCAAAAGTCACAGTACGAATATGATCGGCAATCACACGATAAGCCATTTTATTTTCTTGATATGGAACCTTTGCAAGCTTTTCAGTCGCATGGATAATAGGTAAGAATAAATCAGTATCAAAGTTTGTTTCTCCTTCTTGAATAATGCTGACTAATCTTTCTAATCCCATTCCTGTATCAATATTTTTTTGTGGTAATTCTTTATATTCTTTACGATCAATAGCTGGATTGCAGTCATATTGTGAAAAGACAACATTCCATACTTCAATGTAACGATCATTTTCCATTTCATCAAAGAATAATTTTTCTCCTAATCCTTCTGGATCATATTTTTCTCCACGATCATAGAAAATTTCTGAATCTGGTCCTCCTGGACCTTCTCCGATTTCCCAGAAATTATCATCCGTTTTTAAAATATGACTTGGATCAACATGACAAACTTCTGTCCAGATACGATAAGCTTCTTCATCATCAGTATAAACACTGATATAAAGTTTATCCTTATCAAAACCAATCCATTCAGGACTTGTTAAAAACTCCCATGCAAAAGGAATAGCTTCTGCCTTAAAGTAATCTCCAATTGAGAAGTTTCCTAACATTTCAAAGAAAGTATGGTGTCTTGCTGTTTTCCCAACATTTTCAATATCATTTGTACGAATTGATTTTTGTGCATTCGCAATACGATTACATGCTGGCTTTTCTGTTCCATCAAAATATTTTTTTAATGCTGCAACCCCTGCATTGATCCATAATAATGTTGGATCATTATGTGGGATTAATGATGCTCCAGGTTCAATCATATGTCCTTTTGATTTGAAAAAATCCAAAAACATTTGTCTGACCTGATTACCTGTTAATTGTTTCATGATTTTCCTCCTTTTAATAAAAAAAGTCATTCCTGAAAAGGAACGACTATCATCGCGGTACCATCCTCATTCATAATGAATACTCATTATGCTCTTTGATCGTTAACGCCGATTTACGTTGATGTTTGCATCACTCTTAGAAGGTAGCTTTCTTTACAAGTATCCAGGAATTTTCACCAGCCATTCCCTCTCTTCAAGATCACTTATAAATACTTTTCTTCTTCAACGATTTGACTTTGATATTATATCCAATTTATTATCAAAAATCAATACTTCTTCTGATATTCAATATCAACAATACCATTATAAACATAAGTTTTTATCAATGATAATCTTGTTTCCTGATCAAAATCTTCAAATAAGCGTGTTCCTTTTCCAATTAATGTTGGAATCATAGAAATATGATATTCATCAATCATATTAGCCTGAATTAAAGGTGTAATCAATTGTTGACCACCACAAATCCAAATATCTTTTCCAGAATCCTGTTTTTTTGAACTAATGAACAAATATCTTCAGATGTGACAATGACATGATCTGATGATAACTGAGTCAAAGATGATAAAACATAAATCTTTAATCCTTGACGAATCCAATATTGGTTGATTTTCTCTTCTATCATACGAAAAGCTGTTTCACTCATAATGACACTATCAACATGTTTTAATAAATGATGATAACTTTCTGTTTTTTCATCTGTAGGATTATCACCATGTAACCAATCTATACGTCCATGTTGATCGGTGATATATCCATCTAAACTCATTGCAATATACAAAATGACTTTTCTCACTATCATCCTTACTTTCTTTTTATTTTTTATGGTGATATGGGTAAATCCATTGAATAGTCTGAATCAGATAAGGTTCACATAGTAAGACAATAAATGTTGTCATCATATTATAAAATGTATGCATATTGGCTATTTGATGGAGGGGTGATAATGGTGTCCATCCTGCAATCCAATCAATGAGAGGAATCATTTGCGAAATAATTAAAAAACTGATAGCTCCTACAACATTAAAAAGAAAATGAAACAATGCTAGACGTTTTCCATTGCGCGATCCTTTTAAAGAAGCAAGAAAACCTGTTATACACGTTCCTAAATCAAAACCTAGAATCAGATAAACAGCCTGATGAAAAGAAATCAACTGTTTAGAAGCGAGAATTTGTAAAATACCAATAGATGCTGATGAACTTTGAATTAAAGCTGTAAACAACATACCGATACAAACACCCCATATTGGATTTTGAATATGCATTAAAGCATTCACAAATGTAGATGAGTGTTGTAGGGGCAACATGGATTGAGCCATCATTTCAAGTCCCATAAATAATAGTCCTAAAGCCATCATCACTTGTCCACATAGATGCTTAATGCCATGACTTATCAGATATAAACATACGCCTACAAAGGTTAACAATGGCGCAAACATGCCAATATCTAAAGCAATCATCTGTCCTGTTATAGTTGTCCCAATATTAGCTCCCATCATAACCCAGATAGCTCTTTTTAATGACATAATATGGGCATTTAAAAAACCAATGAGAATAACACTCATAGCAGATGAGCTTTGAATCAGGCATGTCAACAATGTCCCTACACCAATAGCTTTCCACTTATGATTGGTCAGTTTTAATAAAAAAATTTCTAATCTTTCTCCCAATCCTTCCGTTAATCCTTCTGATAACAATTCCATGCCAAACAGAAATAATGCCAATCCTCCTAACAGTCCTAAATAATGAGAAATCGTCATGGCTTCACACCCCTTTATTATCATATATGATAACAAAGAAAAAATTTGTAAAATCTTTATCGGTTTTCATGATGCATAATTCTCTTAATATCATCACCAATACGTAAATTCTTGAAAAGTTCTCCAATAAAAACAACATATGATAATAATAGTGGCGAAAAAATCATACCAATCAGACCAAAAAGATCCCCAAAGAAAGTCAATGCTATTAAAAGAAGAATAGGATGTAAATGAATGCCTTTAGAAAATAAATAAGGTTGTAAATAAGAAGATTCTAAATATTGTAAAACCATAATCACAATAAGAGATGCATAACCAAGATGCTGGTCAATAAAGAATTCATAAATAACAACTGGTATGCCACCAATATAAGGTCCTACATAAGGAATGAGATTTGTAAGTGATAAAAATAATGCAATCCAAATTGCAAAATTCTGATTTATAAAAAAGAAAGGAATAAAGCACATCAAAAAGAAGAAGAAAAAATCTAAAATCATTGATTTCATAAACTGATATGTTGTGAGTTTTAATTTTTTTAATGTCTGCATACAGATACCTTGTTTTTCAAAAGGAAGATAGACAATAGCTTTTTCAATTAAATGAAGATTATCATAAGATAAATAAAATGAAATGCCTAATGCTATAAAAATATTTCCAACCCAGTAAATGACTGTCTGTGTCCAACCATTAAACATATCTATAAAATAATCAATGACCTGATATTCTTCTAAAAAACGAATAAAAGTAGAAAAAATAGGATTGACCATAATCTGACTATCACAGATACGATGATAAAAAATAAGACATTGATCTAATAAATAAGGGATTAAAAAATAACAGCTTAAAATAAAAAACAATGAAAAAGATAAATACAAGTGTGTTACAACAACTTTTCTAGAAAGGCGATCACTGGTAAAATAATCAATCAGGGGATCAATAAGAAAATGAAAAAACAATGCAATAATAACAGGAAAAATCAATTGAAAAATATAAATCAATAATGATCCTATACGAAATAAAGTATAAACATAATAAAGTAAAATAGCACAAATACAAAAAATGATGAGAGAACGAGCGATATTGTTTCTTTTCATTTCAACCTCCACGACAAGAAAAGGACTACAATGAGTCCTTTTGTACTTCTTAAAGTTGTTCCTTAATCGCTTTTTTGGCTTTATGAACAGTATGTTCGATGTTATCGGCACATGGCATATCACTCATCATAATCATTGCCGCAGCAACAATTCCTGCCGAGAAAAAAGCAACAGCTAATTTTGACATGATTATTCACTCCTTTAAAAGTACAATCTTAGTATGTCCTGATTATTCAAAATCATACAAAGAAATTTCAGGAGTTTCGTTCATTCTTGAAATCAATGTCGTTTTCCTTCGATCATCTTGTTCTCGACCAATTCCATATTGAAAAGCCTGATGATTTCCTAAAAACCATAAAGATTGTTTTGCTCGTGTTAATCCTGTATAAATCAGATTCTTTTTCAACATAATATAATAGTCTTTTAAAACAGGCATAATGACAATTTTAAATTCATTTCCCTGTGATTTATGAACACTCATGCAATAAGCATGTGTCAATGTATAAAATTCCTGTGGCGTATATTCAACAATAGTTCCATCAAAATCAACAATCATCATATCTGATAAATATTCAAAATTATCTTTATAACAGATTTCTACCAATGTTCCTATATCACCATTAAAAACATTATCTTCAATACGATTTTTTAACTGTAAAATCTTATCGCCTTCTCTAAATAAACGTTTACCCACACGCAGTTCATTTTTAAATCCATCTTGAGGATTAAATAATTCCTGTAGACAATCATTTAAAGCATCAATACCAGCAACACCATTATACATTGGTGCTAAAACTTGTATATCATGCACATCATAGCCATCTTCTAATGCTTTTGTGACTAATACACGTACATACTTGACAACATCATAGGCGGCACATGTTTGAAAATGAATATCCTGATACTTTGAAAATAAAGTTTCATCATATTGATTATTGCGAATACTATGGGCTAATTGAACAATACCACTTTCTTTGGATTGACGATATATATGATGTAAAGCAATGGTTGGGATACGCTGACAACTGATGAGATCATTTAAAACACGACCAGGTGCCACAGATGGCAATTGCTGATCATCTCCAATCAAAAGAATCTGACTGACTTTTTGACAAGCTAACAAAAGATGTGAAAACAATAAAGAATCGACCATCGAAAACTCATCAATGATCAATAAATCCACATCTAATGGATTTTTCTCATTAATCGCAAAAGTATTTGTATGTAAATCCCATTTCAATAAACGATGAATGGTACAAGCTTCCACTCCTGTCACTTCAGTCAAACGTTTAGCTGCTCTACCAGTTGGTGCAACAACAGCTAATTTTTGATCAGGATTTAAACGCTGATAGATTTTAATCATAGCATTGACAATCGTTGTTTTTCCAGTTCCTGGCCCACCTGTAATAATCATAGCTGACTGTTTTAAAAAGAGTGTCATCGCTTCTTTTTGAAAATGATCATATTGAATAGATAACTCTGTTTCTAAATCTGCAATAATGGTATCAATTTCCTGCTGATCATATTCATACAAAGGCGCATGAAGCCATTTTTGAAAGATTTTTGATATTTGTATTTCACTTTGATATAAATCATAAGGATAATAACGATCATCTTCCTGAATAATTTTACGTTGTTCAAGAACATCCTGCAAAGCTGTTTCAAAACTTTCATCATCAATTTGAGGAATATAGCGATGAAATCTTTTCGCGATAGCCTCAAAGTTATGATATGTACTTCCATCTTGAAAACAGGCTTCTTTTAACGCATAAACAATAGCTGCCTGAATACGATGATGATCATGTTGATCAACACCTATTTTCAATGCCAGATCATCTGCTGTTTTAAAACCAATTCCATCAATATCATCAATTAACTGATAAGGATTATTCTGTAAGATATCCAATGTTTTTTCCTGATAGACAGCTTGAATTAAAGCCAGATGACGTGTCGAAATACCATGCCCCATGAAAAACATCAAAACTTCCTGATCAAAATCCTGGGAATTTAACACACCTGCAATCGTTTCACGTTTGGTTTCATTCATACCACGAACATGATCTAAAACATGCTTATCTTCTTTAATCTTACTTAATGCATCTTGACCTAAAGCTTCCACAATAGCACTGGCCTGTTTTTCACCAATCCCTTTAAATAAAGGACTAGATAAATAGCGAATGATTTCACTTTCCTCATTCGCTAAAACAATCTCATAAGATTGAATCTGAAATTGTTTCCCATATTTAGGATGAATCACATAATCACCCTGAAAATGATATTTATCCTGTAGATTTACATAACTCATATAACCCGTTGCTAGAATTGGTTTATCTTCCTGTTCACTATCAATCAGACAGACAATAAACTTTGTATCCTCACTATAAAACCTAATACGTTTAATAATTCCCGTGTATTCTAACATTATAAGTATGTAATCTCCTTATCATCTTTATACACTTTATCAATCGTTCCTCCACCAAGACAGACATCACCCTGATAAAAGACTGCGGCCTGACCAGGCGTTACAGCTTTGACAGGTTGTTTGAATGTCACATAAAGTGTTGTTTCATCAACAAAATGAATCGAAACTTCATTATCTTTTTGACGATATCTAAATTTGGCTGTGCAATCATATTCTCCCGATGGTTTTTGACTACCAATCCAATTGACATCCGTAATCAAAGCACCTTCACTCATTAACCATTGATTCTGATCACCTTGGCACACATATAAAATATTATCATCATACTTTTTACCCACAACAAACCAGGCATCACCTGGACCACCAATACCTAAACCTTTACGTTGTCCAATTGTATAATACATAATGCCCTGATGTTCACCGACAACTTGACCAGTTTCAATATCTACCATCTTTCCAGCTTTGGCTGGAATATAATTTTTCAAGAACTCTCTAAAATCTCTTTCTCCAATAAAACAGATTCCTGTACTGTCTTTTTTATGAGCCACTGGCAAGTTTAAATCTTCTGCCAATTGTCTGACTTCTGGTTTTGTCATATTTCCAATTGGAAATAATGAAGACTGTAGTTGAGATTGATTTAACTGACATAAAAAGTATGTCTGATCTTTATTAGAATCAATGCCTCTTAACATGATAGAATCTTGTCCATCATGATGTTCCACACGTGCATAATGTCCTGTCGCAATATAATCGGCCTCAATAGATTTGGCATAATCTAAAAAAGCTTTAAATTTAATATGTTTATTGCATAAAATATCAGGATTAGGCGTTCTCCCTTTGGCATACTCTTCTAAAAAATATGTAAAAACATGATCCCAATATTCCTTAATAAAATCAACACGTCTTAATTCTATTCCTAAATGCTCAGCGACTTTTTTTGCATCATTATAATCTTTTTCCTGTGGACAGATATCATCGTCATTTGTCGGATTTCCTAAAATATCATTATTTAATGATGAATCCCAGTTACGCATAAAAACGCCAATAACTTCATAACCTTGTTGCTTTAAAACATAAGCTGCAACTGCACTATCTACACCACCACTTAAACCTAATACAACTCTTTGTTTCATAGACGCCTCCTTCTTGCATATTCTATCATTTTCTTCAACAATTATAAAGTAAAAATAATGGAATACTCATATAAAAATAAAACTGATAAAGATCACCTCACTCTTTATCAGTTGTCATATTATTTTAATTTTGACATTGGAAGCATGGCTGCACCAATAGCACCACAATCTTCTAATTCTCTTTCTAAAATAGGGATATGTCCTCTCATACCAACATGAATTTTCGCATTGAATTGTTCAACAAGTTGATCATAGAAGTATTTTTTAGATTTCATAACCCCTCCACCTAATACAAAACAATGTGGATCAACAGTATGAGCAATATCTGCTAACATAGTAGCAAGTTCACTGACACATTCATCAACGATACCTTTTGCTTTGATATCACCTTCATCAGCTAATCTGAAAACATCTCCAGCATGATTGACACGATCTTCACCTAAGATTTCTTTTCCTTTACGTGTAATAGCTGTACCACTAGCTTCACCTTCTACAGCTCCAGGGTTTAAACCACCGAATTTATATCCGTTGTTTTTCACAATAATATTTCCAACTTCTCCAGCGTGTCCTCTTCCACCAGAAACAAGTTGACCATTCACAACAAAAGCTCCACCAATTCCAGTTGAAATTGTCACATAATAACATGTTGGTTTTCCTTTACCAGCACCTAATAAAGCTTCTGCTAATCCAGCAACATTAGCATCATTATCAATAAATACAGGTAAGTTAAAACGACTTGAAAGTTTTTCACAAATAGGATAATTTTCAAATCCAGGTAAATTTGTTGCCATAATCATGACACCACGTTCAGTATCTACAGGTCCAGGAACACCAATTCCAATTCCCTGAACATTATTGATACCACCACAAATTGAATAATCTAAACTTTCAATTTGTCTTATAATTTTTGAACAAACATAATCTGGTCCATTTTCTCTTTCTGTTGCATCTTTGACTTCACTATATGATTGTCCATTTTCATCAACCAAAAGAGTACGTACGTTTGTTCCACCTAAATCAATCCCAATATAATATTTCATCTTAGTTCTCCTTCCTTGATTTATATTTATTATACAATAAAATCAACTGTTTTCATAGATTCTTTTCATGAAACAATGCATTTTTCAAAACTTCTAAGTTTTGTGGTAATGGACATGTTATGACATGATCCTGTAAGTATTTTAAAGAACCTATCGGTTTAACAAAACAGATGGAATAGGCATGTAAAAATTGATTTTGAAAATGATAAGTCTTTTTCAAATAACGATTCAATTCAAAATCTCCATATTTACTATCTCCAATCACTGGATGTCCAACACTTGATAAATGCAGACGAATCTGATGGGTTCTTCCTGTAATGATTTTGACTTTCAATAAAGAATATTTTTGATTAGATTTAATGTTTTCAACAAGCGTATGCATCTTTAAAGCCCCTTCAGTTGAAGGTGATACCATTCTTGCAAGTGAGCGATCGCTATCTTTTTTCATATATCCAATCAATTCACCACTAGGCATATAACCTTTACAGATTGTCAGATATGTCTTGTCAATGCAATGACGTTTTTTCATCATCTCATTTAAATCCTGCAAAGCACGCATCGTTTTTCCAAAAATGACAATGCCACTGGTATTGCGATCGAGACGATGGACTGGTCCAGGAGTAAATCCTAATGTCTGTTGAGGATCATATTCTCCTTTTTGATGTAAATAAGTTAAAACCTGATTTGATAATGTATTGACATCTTCATGAATATCTTCATGAACCAGCAAGCCAGCTGGTTTATTGACAATCAATACATTGTCATCTTCATATAAAACATCAAAAGTAATTGGTAAATCAAAGATACTTTGAGGTTTTGTGAGCTCTAAAAAGCGATCTTCATATAAAAATAATTCTACCTGATCCCCTTTTTTTAAAATATAGTTTTCTTTCACCCTGACACCATTAACTTTCACATCTTTTTTTCTTAACATTTTATAAATCAGCTGTGGCGGTGCCTGACATAATAATTTCTTTAAATATTTATCTATTCTTTGGTTTTCATAATTTTCATCTATCATTAAAGTTTTCATTTCATCACCATTTTCATTCTATCAAAATTTCTTAAAAAAATACACAATTTTATTTGAAAGCCTTTACATCTCTTAAAACTCTGTTATAATTATATATGTTAAGTGGTTGTCACTTAAACATACCCCCCTATTATCACCCTAACGTGTAAATAATAGAGATAGAAGAAAGTATGCTCCCCCGCATACTTTCTTTTTCTATTTTATGTTATAATATGGAGGAGGTGAAAAATCATGGAAAAAGAGATTCAAAGAACACTTATTTATGATGGCAAAATTATGCAAGTCACAAGAGAAGAAGTCGAATTAGAAAATGGTGAACATGCCTATCGTGAAGTTGTTTATCATCATGGTGGTGTTTGTATCTTAGCTGTTAAAGATCATCAAATCATTCTTGTGAAACAATTTAGATATCCTAATCGTATTCAAACTATTGAAGTGCCTGCTGGAAAGTTAGAAAAAGATGAAGATCCACAAGATTGTGCCTTTCGTGAATTAGAAGAAGAAACAAATAATCGTGCTCGTGATATGAAATTTATCATGAAAGTTTTACCTTCTCCAGGCTATACAAGCGAATGGCTTTATCTTTATGAAGCAATTGATTTTGAAGAAGTCAATGATGCTTTAGCTGGTGATGATGATGAGTTTATTGATATTATCAAGATGGATATTGATGAAGCTTATCAAAAAGTATTAGACGGTGAAATCGTTGATGCAAAAACAGTCATTGCGATTATGTATGCCTATCAAAAAGATCATCAATGATAAAGTGGTAAAGCCACTTTTTTCTTTTATAAACAAAAAAACTATTCCTTGATGGAATAGTTATCATTTTATATTGGCGGTCTGGACGGGGCTCGAACCCGCGACCTCCGCCGTGACAGGGCGGCATTCTAACCAACTGAACTACCAGACCATTTGGTTGCGGGAGAAGGATTTGAACCAACGACCTTCGGGTTATGAGCCCGACGAGCTACCAGACTGC
>OGPH01000160.1_pt1 | contig 79065 bp, 73 predicted proteins | sample 1552891 | NCBI WGS metagenome assembly OGPH01 (sample SAMEA2580272, study PRJEB22360) | human gut metagenome | biome: human gut; feature: human-associated habitat; material: faeces | place: Denmark | collected 2008/2010 | reverse complement strand
TCAGCGTTTTGCAAAAAATCCGTCAATGGAATTCGTTTTTCGTACCTCTATCTTTCTTTATGTTTTTATGAATACTCGATACATTTTCGTGATACAACTTAAAACTTTGCCCTCCCAGTGCTTTTTCGTTTCACGATAAATGGTTCAAATTCCAACTTCGTAACAAAGCTTCGAGGCTGGTTCTTCGTCTTTGAGTCGCGGATGCGTACAATGATATCAACGGCTTCTCTTCCTTTTGCTTCGATAGAATGTTCTACCGTAGTAAGTGAAATACGATTCATATCGGCCATTGGGATATTATCAAAACCACAGACAGAGAAGTCATTTGGTACTTTGTATTTTAATTCATATAATGCATCTAAGATTCCAAATGCAACCATATCGTTGTATCCAACGAAGGCGGTAGAATCCGTTCCCTCTTCGAGAATCTGTTTTGTCAGATTGTATCCGGAAGAATATTCCAGCATATTTGGAGACAGCAGATTATACTCTCCGGGTGAGAGGGAACGAATACTGACGCAGTCATCTCCAAAGCCGTGTTCTTTGAAGGTTGCAACAAGTGCATCGTAACGTTTTGATCTGGAACGTTCAATATCACTGATCGGTGTTGATATATAAGTGATCTTGCGGTGTCCAAGGGAGATCAAATGTTCTGCGACGAGTCTGGCAGGTTTGGAGCTGCTGACATGGATCGAATCAAAAGTGATCTCGTCATTTTTATCCCCGATATTGACGATCGGAATCTGTTTTGACATATCATTGACTTCTGGAAGAAAAGAAGTTGGATACAGATAAACGATTCCAGCAGTATCCAGATCATTTTTCATAAGATCCAGATAATATTGTTCGGTGCTTGGATTTCGCAGTGTTGGTGCAACAAAGGTAAGATATCCATAATCATGTGCTCGTTCTGTGATCGAATGAACCAGAGTTGTATAATAATGGTTAGATAAGAACGGACACATGATCAGAATGACTTTCGATAAAGGCTTCGATGTCTGCTCAATGGATTTTTTCTTTTTTTGATAGCCAAGTTCTTTTGCAGCGTCCAAAACTTTTTGTCTGGTGCTGTCTGAAAAAGAGACATTAGTCTTATTATTTAAGATCATGGAGACTGCAGATTGGGAAAGACCGACGTGATCTGCAATGTCTTTGGTCGTTACTTTCTTCTTTAAACCCATAAAATCCTCCTTAATCAAAATTATTTTAATTAATTAATAACAACTAATAAAAAACAAAAATATTAGTAATAAAATAATAATTATTAATTAAAACTACATTTATCATAGCATATTTTTTTACGGAAAAACAAGGAAAAACGAGTTTTTTTTAATTGAAAGAAATTGAAGAAAGCATCTTGAAAAAAAACGAAAAACCATGTACTATTAATAAAGTTGAAAAATATTAATAAATTCAATGAATATTGCTGAAATCTGACAGTTTTTCGAGTTTGACAAGACATTTTATCCATGTTTAAATAAAGCCATAAACAAAACAACGAACAAAACAACAAACAATGTTTTAGGAGGAAGTAAGTTATGAGATTTTTCGTGGATACAGCAGATGTAGATCAGATTCGTAAAGCAAATGATATGGGAGTTATCTGTGGAGTTACAACAAACCCTTCACTGATCGCTAAATCAGGAAGACAGTTTGAAGATGTGATCAAAGAGATCACTTCTATTGTAGATGGAGCTATCAGTGGTGAAGTAAAAGCTACAACAACTGATGCAGAAGGAATGATCAAAGAAGGAAGAGAAATTGCTAAGATTCATCCAAACATGGTAGTTAAGATTCCTACAACGATCGAAGGATTAAAAGCTACAAAGGTATTATCTTCTGAAGGAATCAAAACAAATCTGACATTGATCTTCAATCCAAACCAGGCTTTATTAGCAGCAAGAGCTGGAGCAACATATGTATCTCCATTCTTAGGAAGACTGGATGACATTTCTCAGAACGGATTAGATTTAATTGCAGACATCAGAGAGATCTTTGATGCAGCAGGAGATATCGATACACAGATCATTTGTGCAAGTGTACGTAACCCAATTCACGTAACAGAATGTGCTAAGATGGGAGCAGACATTGCAACAGTACCTTACAACGTATTTGAACAGATGATGAAACACCCATTAACAGATCAGGGAATCGAAAAATTCCAGGCAGATTACAAAGCAGTATTCGGAGAATAAGAAAGGGTGGTAGATACAATGACAACCGCAGAATTAAAGAAAACAGCAAATGAGGTTCGCAAAGGTATCATTAAGTCAACACATGCTGCCAAATCCGGACATCCGGGTGGATCTTTATCAGCAGCTGATGTATTTACATATTTATATTTCGTTGAGTTAAACGTTGATCCTAAGAATCCAAAAGATGAAAACAGAGATCGTTTCGTATTATCTAAAGGACATGTAGCTCCTGGATATTACTCAACATTAGCAGAAAGAGGGTTTTTCCCAAAAGAAGATCTGTTAACATTAAGACATGTAGGATCTTACTTACAGGGACATCCTGATATGAAGAAGATTCCAGGCGTAGATATGTCTAGTGGATCATTAGGACAGGGAATCTCTGCCGCAGTTGGTATGGCACTTGCTGCAAAACTTCAGAATAAAGACTATCGTACATATACACTTCTTGGTGATGGTGAGATCCAGGAAGGACAGGTATGGGAAGCTGCAATGTTTGCAGGATCCAGAAAACTTGATAATTTAGTAGTTATCGTTGATAACAACGGATTACAGATTGATGGACCAATTGATGAAGTAAACTCTCCATATCCGATCGGAGCTAAATTCGAAGCATTTAACTTTAATGTGGTTGAAATTGATGGTCACGACTTTGATCAGATCGCTGATGCGTTCAAACAGGCAAAAGAATGCAAAGGAAAACCAACAGCGATCATTATGAAGACGATCAAAGGTAAAGGTGTATCCTTTATGGAGAATCAGGTTTCATGGCATGGTTCTGCACCAAATGATGAACAATGTAAACAGGCACTGGAAGAATTAGAAAAGGTGGGCGAGTAAGATGGCAGAAGTAAAGAAGATTGCGACAAGAGAAAGCTATGGTAATGCTTTAGTTGAATTAGGACAGGAAAACCCTAATGTTGTAGTTTTAGATGCTGACTTAGCCGCTGCAACAAAAACAGGAATGTTTAAGAAAGCTTTTCCAGAAAGACATATTGATTGTGGTATCGCAGAATGTAATATGATCGGTATCGCTGCTGGACTTGCAGCAGCAGGAATGACTCCATTTGCAAGTAGTTTTGCGATGTTTGCAGCAGGACGTGCATTCGAGCAGGTAAGAAACTCTGTTGGATATCCACATTTAAATGTTAAGATCGGAGCTACTCATGGTGGTATTTCCGTAGGTGAAGATGGAGCTACACATCAGTGTTGTGAAGATATTGCATTAATGCGTACAATCCCTGGAATGACAGTGATCGTTCCATCTGATGATATTGAAGCAAAAGCAGCAGTAAAAGCTGCAGCAGCGATGGAAGGACCTGTTTATATGAGATTCGGACGTCTGGCTGTACCAGTGATCAACGATGAAGATTACAAATTCGAGATCGGAAAAGGTAAAGTCTTAAGAGAAGGAACAGACGTAGCGATCATTGCTAATGGATTATGTGTTGCTGAATCCTTAGATGCAGCTGAGAAATTAGCAGCAGAAGGAATCAATGCTCAGGTGATCAATATGGCAACTGTAAAACCATTAGATACAGAACTTGTATTAGAAGCAGCGAAAGCGACTGGTAAAGTTGTTACAGTAGAAGAACATTCTGTGATCGGTGGATTAGGAAGTGCTGTATGTGATGTATTATCTGAACAGCTTCCAACACCAGTATTAAAGATCGGTGTGAATGACGTATTCGGACATTCAGGACCAGCAGTAGAACTGATCAAAGAATTCGGATTAGATGGTGACAGTATCGCTGCCAAGGTAAAAGAATTTGTAAAATAGATTTTCTTTTAAGCATAATAAACCAAGAATAAAAAGCAGTACACTTGTTTTTGTAGCAGGTGTACTGCTTTTGTGTTATGATGAAAATGATTTTAGGATCAAAACAATTTACAAAAAGGAGAGGTGAATGAATATGTGGACAAGAAGTGAATTGAAGGAACGAGGGAAGGCAGCACTGCATCGCAATTATTGGATCGTTGTGCTTGCAACACTTGTAGTGACAGCATTAACGGGAGGAACTGGTAATGCAGCAGGGAATGGTTCCCTGCAGGAAGGAAGTAATATAGCAGCAGGAAATGGTGATGCGGCATCAAATTTGATACAAACATTATTTTCGTTTTTTGGAGTTGCAGGTGATATGATCTATAAAAATCTGATAGGTCCGATGTATAATGGAATGTATGTGTCATTTATTCTGATCTTGATCATAACAGCCTTTAGTGTAGGTTTGTTGTTTAAGATTTTTGTAGGAAACCTGTTTGAAGTTGGAGGCTGTCGTTTTTATGAGGAGAACAGCGAACATAAGACAAGAATCGCATTGATCGTTGATGGATTCCTCAATGGTGCATACTTAAGAAATGTTGCTACGATCTTTTGCAGGGATCTTTATACAGTGCTGTGGACGTTGTGTTTAATTATACCAGGAATCGTGAAAAGTTATGAATATAAAATGATCCCTTACATTCTTGCGGAAAACCCTCGGATATCAAGGAAGAGAGCGTTTGAGATCAGTAAAAATATGATGGATGGAGAAAAATGGAATGCATTCGTACTTGATCTGTCATTTATCGGATGGAATCTGTTATCAACGATCACATTTGGGATTGTAGGAGTTTTATATGTGAATCCGTATGTTAATACAACATGGGCAGAATTTTATAAAGTCATGAGGGAAAACGCATTGGAAACAGGAAATGCAACAAGAGAAGAACTGATCGGGCTTAGAAAAGAAGCAGATATTTAAGAAAAACTTCATGGATTCTATATTTGATAGACGATCGTAATCATGGTATAATGTCAGGTGGTAAAAACAAACACAATACGATGCAAGGAGTATTAAGATGGGAAAATATTTTGGAACAGACGGGTTCCGTGGAGAAGCAAATATAAATTTAACTGTAGAACATGCATATAAAGTCGGACGTTATATTGGATGGTATTTTAACCAGAAGTCAAGCAGCAGAGCAAAGATTGTCATCGGTAAGGATACAAGAAGAAGCAGCTATATGTTTGAGAATGCTTTAGTAGCAGGATTGACAGCATCTGGAGCAGATGCATATATGCTTTATGTAACAACGACACCAAGTGTGGCTTATGTCGTAAGAACAGAACAGTTTGACTGCGGGATCATGATCTCAGCAAGCCACAATCCATACTATGATAATGGAATCAAATTGATCAATGCCAAAGGGCATAAGATGGAAGCAGAAGTTGAAAATGAGATCGAAGCATATATTGATGGGGAGATCCATGAAATCCCATTTGCAACAAAGAAAGAGATTGGACGAGCAAAAGACTATGCAGCCGGAAGAAATCATTATATCGGATATCTGATCTCTACAGCAACAAGATCATTTAAAGGTGTCAAAGTCGGATTAGACTGCTCCAACGGAAGCTCATTTGCGATCGCAGAGAATGTATTTAAAGCACTTGGTGCAGAGACACATGTGATCAATAATGAACCAGATGGAACAAATATCAATACAAACTGTGGATCTACACATATCGAGATCTTACAGGGATATGTAAAAGAAAACCACTTAGATGTTGGATTTGCATATGATGGAGATGCAGACCGTTGTATCGCAGTCGATGAGAATGGACAGGTTGTCGATGGAGATCTGATCCTTTATGTATGTGGACAGTATCTGAAGAAACACGGAGACTTGAACAATAATACAGTTGTTACAACTGTAATGTCCAATCTTGGATTATATAAAGCGTTTGATGCAGCAGGAATTGCTTATGAGAAGACTGCTGTTGGAGACAAATATGTTAATGAGAATATGGTGAAGAATGGTCACGCATTAGGTGGAGAACAGTCTGGACATATCATTTTCAGCAAGTTTGCAACAACAGGAGATGGTATTTTAACATCCTTAAAGATCATGGAAGCAATGATCGAGCAGAAACAAAGCCTTGCACAGTTAGCAGAACCCGTTGAGATCTTCCCACAGATCCTTGAAAATGTCCGTGTATATGACAAAGCAGTTGCACAGGCAGATGAAGACGTACAGAAAGCAGTTAAGGAAGTAGAAGCAGAACTTGGAGATGAAGGAAGAATTCTTGTACGTGAAAGTGGAACAGAACCATTAGTACGTGTTATGGTTGAGGCAAGAAGCCATGAGATCTGCCGTGAGAAAGTAGATAAAGTGGTCAAAGTTTTAAGAGAGAAAGGTCACGTAATCAAATAATCTATGGAAAAATTATATGCGGATATAATTATTAATATTTCACATGAGGCACTGGATAAGGTGTTTGCCTATAAGGTGCCTTTTTCCATGATCAAGGATATTCGGGTGGGACAGCAAGTCGTTGTCCCATTTGGACGTTCTAATAAGGAACAGACGGGATATGTAGTCAACCTTTCACGGACAGTTGACTATGATGAGAGTAAAGTCAAAGAAATCTTAAGGATTGAGACGGATCATGTTGGTGTGGAGTCAAATATGATCGAGTTAGCTGCGTGGATCAGAGAGAATTATGGATCAACAATGATCCAGGCATTAAAAACCGTACTTCCAGTGCAGGAAAAAGTTGCACGAAAAGCGAGAAAATACATTGAGCTATGCATTGAGAAAGTGCATGGACCAGCGATGCTTGATGAATATTTCAGTAAGCATTATGTGGCGAAAGCAAGACTTCTTGCAGCTTTATTAGACCATGGGAAGATCTCATGGGAAATGGCATCGAAAGATCTAAAGATTTCAAAAAGTACAGTAGACAGCATGGAAAGAGAAGGAATTCTTCATGTTGTGACAGAATATTATTACCGGAATCCTGGAGAGTTCAGTATAGCAAAAGCAGGAGTGCATGTGTTAAATGAACAGCAACAGGAACTGATCGATGAATTTCGGGAAGATTTTTTAAGAGAAGACCACAAAACCTATCTTTTACATGGAATCACAGGAAGTGGGAAGACAGAAGTTTATCTCGCAGCGATCGAAGAAGTGATCAAACAAGGAAAACAGGCAATCGTCCTGATCCCAGAGATCGCACTGACTTATCAGACGGTTACAAGGTTTACCAAACGATTTGGAGAGCGTGTATCAATTCTGAATTCACGATTATCCAAAGGTGAGAGATACGATCAGTGGCTTCGTGCACAGAGGGGAGACGTGGATGTGATCATTGGACCACGATCTGCATTGTTTGTTCCATTTCCAAATCTTGGGCTGATTGTGATCGATGAGGAACATGAAGGCAGTTACAAGAGTGAACAAACTCCCAAATACCATGCAAGAGAAGTTGCGATCAAGAAAGCACAGATGGAAGGTGCATCGGTGATCTTAGGTTCGGCGACACCATCAGTTGAGAGTTATAAACATGCACTGGATGGAACTTATCGGCTGTGGGAGTTGACAAAACGAGCCAAAGAAGCAGTGTTACCGCAAGTCTATATTGAAGATCTAAGAGAAGAATTAAAAGCGGGAAACCGTAGCATGTTCAGCCGAAGACTGAAAGAACTGATAAAGGATCGTTTGAATAAAGGTGAACAGATCATGTTGTTCTTAAACCGGCGTGGTTATGCGGGATTCGTTTCATGCAGAAGCTGTGGTCATGTCATGGAATGTCCTCATTGTGATATTTCTATGACATATCACAGAGATGGAAGACTGCGCTGCCATTATTGCGGATATGAACAGCCGATGCTGAAGGTTTGTCCAGAGTGTGGAAGTCCGTATATTGGAACATTCGGTCTTGGAACCCAGAAAGTGGAAGCTGCATTATACAAAGAATTTCCACAAGCAAAAGTGCTTCGTATGGATATGGATACGACGAAGAGAAAAAATAGTCATGAACAGATCTTATCGGCATTTTCTGATGGAGAAGCAGATATTTTAGTGGGAACACAGATGATCGTCAAAGGACATGATTTTGCGAATGTAACATTGGTAGGAGTTTTGGCAGCAGATCTTTCCCTGCATGCCAATGATTACCGGGCAGGAGAAAGAACATTCCAGTTATTGACACAGGCTGCGGGAAGAGCAGGAAGAGGCGACAAACCAGGAGAAGTAGTGATCCAGACATATTCCCCAGAACATTACAGTATCCAGACTGCAGCTAAACAGGATTATCACGCATTTTACAAAGAAGAGATTAGCTACCGAAGCTTGATGAGATATCCACCAGAATGGCAGATGTTGGTCGTATTTGCATCAGGAGAAGATAAAGCATGGCTTGATAAAGTAATGGATGCGATGGCAAATGTAGTAAAACATATGGATCTGATGGTGATCGGGCCGAGCGAGGCAGGATTTGGCAAGATCAATGATCAATACCGCAAAGTGATATATATTAAGAATAAAGATTACGAGACACTGGTGAAAGCAAAGAACCGTCTGGAACAGTGGATCGATTTAAATAAGATCAGGAAAAATTTACTGGTCAATTTTGATTTTAACCCAATGAATAGTTATTAAAAGAAAGGGAGAACAATTATGGCAATTCGACAGATTCGAGTATTAGGAGACGATGTTTTAAGAAAAAAATGTAAAGAAGTAAAAGAAATGACACCAAGAATGCATACATTAGTAGAAGATATGTATGATACAATGTATGAAGCAATGGGTGTTGGTCTTGCAGCACCTCAGGTTGGAATCTTAAAAAGAATCGTAGTCATTGATACTGGAGAAGAGGGAGAATGTGTAACTCTTGTCAATCCAGTGATCACACTGAAAGAAGGAGAGCAGGTAGGAGAAGAAGGATGTTTAAGCCTTCCAGGAAAAGTAGCAGTTGTGAAACGTCCAGATCATGTGATCTGTGAAGCATTTGATGAAGATATGAATCCGATCACAGTAGAAGGATTTGGATTATTTGCAAGAGCGCTCTGCCATGAAACAGACCATTTGGATGGAATTTTATATCCAGATGTAGCAGAAGAACCAGCAAGAGACGTCACGATGGAAGAGGTAGAATAAGATGAAAGCAGTATTTATGGGAACACCGGAGTTCGCAGTACCAACACTACAGGCACTGATCGATCACCATGAAGTGCTTGCTGTTGTGACACAGCCGGATAAACAAAGAGGTAGAGGAAAGAAGATGCAGTTTCCTCCAGTCAAAGAAAAAGCAGTGGAATATGATATCCCAGTATATCAGCCACAGAGAGCTAGAGATGAGGAATTCATTGAAGAGTTAAAAAACCTCAACCCAGATGCGATCGTTGTTGTTGCTTATGGACAGATCTTACCAGAAAGTATTTTAAATATTCCAAAGTATGGATGTATCAATGTTCATGGATCACTCCTTCCAAAATACAGAGGAGCAGCACCAATCCAGTGGGCAGTCCTTGATGGAGAAGAAAAGACAGGAATCACAACCATGTATATGGAAAAAGGATTAGATACCGGAGATATGATCGATAAAGCGGAAGTTGTTTTAGATAAGAAAGAAACAGCTGGTTCTCTGCATGATAAATTGATGGTATTAGGAGCAGATTTATTATTAGAAACATTAAAGAAATTAGAAGATGGAACAGCCGTCAGAGAAAAACAAAATGACGAAGAAAGCTGTTATGCCAAAATGCTAAGTAAAGATATGGGGCAGATTGATTTCACAAAATCAGCAAGAGAAATCGAATGTCTGATCCGTGGAATGAATCCATGGCCAAGTGCTTATACATCCTTAGATGGAAAGACAATGAAAGTTTGGGAAGCAGATGTGCTTGATGCACAGAGTAAAGAAGAACCAGGAACGATCGTAGAAGTCAACAAAAAAGAGATCATCGTAGCAACAGGAAGCAATGATCTTGCACTTCATGAGATTCAGCTGGCAGGAAAGAAACGTATGCAGGTACAGGCATTTTTACTTGGATATCAAGTAGAAGCCGGAACAAAATTAGGAGAATGATACGATGCAAAATCCGAGAGAATGTGCATTGGATGTACTGATCAAAGTAGATAAAAAAGAAGAATTATCACACATCGCAATTTCAAATGTATTAGAAAAATACCAGTTTTCTGAAAAAAGAGACCGTGCATTTTTTACAAGACTGGTGGAAGGAACTTTAGAGCGTCAGATCACGATCGACTATGTTGCAGATCAGTTCTCAAAGACGAAGATCAGAAAATGTAAACCACTGATCCGTGCATTGCTTCGTATGGGAATCTATCAGATTCTTTATATGGATCAGGTTCCAGATTCTGCTGCATGTAATGAGGCAGTGAAACTTGCAAAGAAACGAGGATTTTCCCGATTATCAGGTTTTGTGAACGGTGTACTTCGTAATATTTCAAGGAAGAAAGATGAGATCCAATATCCATCAAGAGAGAAGAATCTTGAGACATATTTATCAGTTGCTTATTCTATTCCAGAATGGATCATAAAATTCTTTCAGAAGACATATGATAACGAAACAGTAGAGAAGATCATAGCTTCTTATCTGGAAGAGAGAAAAACAACATTATGTTGTCTGATCTCCAAGGGTGGGAAAGAAGCTGTCAGAAAAGAACTGGAAGCAGAAGGCGTTACAGTAGAAGATGGGAGTTTGATCGAAAATGCAGTGCAGATCTCAGATTATGATTTTTTGTATCGTTTGAAAGCATTTCGTGAAGGAAGTTGTTATGTACAGGATGAAAGTTCTATGTTGTGTGCCAAACTTGCCAGTGTCCAGAAAGAGCAGTTTGTGATGGATCTTTGCAGTGCACCAGGTGGTAAATCCTTATATGTTGCAGATCAGCTGAAGGGAAGCGGGCGAGTGTTATCAAGGGATCTTACGGAATACAAGACAGATCTGATCGAAGATAATATTGATCGTGTTGGATTTACGAATATGGAATCCGAAGTATTTGATGCGAGAGTGTTGGATGAAGAACATATTGAGGCTGCGGATGTTGTGATCGCAGATGTACCATGTTCAGGACTTGGAATCATGGGAAAGAAAAATGATATTAAATACCACATTTCAGAAGAAGGCATGAAGGATCTTGTGAAGTTGCAGCGAGAGATTCTTGCAAATGCAGTGCAATATGTCAAGCATGGAGGTACATTGATCTATAGTACCTGCACGATCAATCCAGCAGAGAATGAAGAAAATTTCCGATGGATTCTTGATCACTTCGATTTTGAAGCAGTTGATATTACAAAAGAACTGCCAAAGGATCTAAAGATTGAAACTGCCCAAGAAGGATTTATTCAGTTGTTGCCAGGAATACATCCATGTGATGGATTCTTTATTGGTAAATTAAGGAGAAAATAAAGTTATGGATTTAAAATCAATGACACTTCAGGAGATGCAGGAATATATGGAATCCATTGGTGAGAAGAAATTCCGTGCAAAACAGATTTATGAATGGTTTCACAAACATCTTGCTCTGTCTCTTGATGAGATGAATAATGTACCAAAAAAATTAAAAGAAAAGATCGAACAGACGCAGGAGATTTATGGTGTAAAACCTGTAGACTGCTTTATTTCAAAAATCGATGGTACAAGAAAATACTTATTTGAGTTATATGATGGGAATATTATCGAAAGTGTTTTGATGAAGTATAAACATGGAAATTCTGTCTGTATTTCATCTCAGGCAGGGTGCCGTATGGGATGTAAGTTTTGTGCATCTACGCTTGGAGGATTAGATCGTAATCTGACGCCATCTGAAATGCTTTCACAGATTTATTATATTCAAAGAGATACAGAAGAAAGAGTATCCAATGTTGTCATGATGGGAACAGGGGAACCGATGGATAATTATGATAACGTATTGAGATTTTTAGAACTGATCACATCAGAGGATGGATTAAATATCAGTCAGAGAAATATTACGATCTCAACGTGCGGGATCGTGCCAAAGATCAAAGAACTTGCACAGAAACATTTACAGATCACATTAGCCATTTCTCTTCACTCACCAAATGATGAGATGAGAAGAGGACTGATGCCGATCGCAATGAAATATTCAATCGATGAGCTGCTAGATGCATGTCATTATTATTTTAAAGAGACAAACCGCAGGATGACATTTGAATACAGCCTTGTGGCAGGGGTTAATGACCAGCCAGTTCATGCAGAAGAATTAGCAGGCAGATTGAAAGGTTTTCCATGTCATGTAAACCTGATTCCAGTTAATCCGATCAAAGAGCGTGATTTTAAGCAATCTATGCCGAAATCCGTTATGGAATTTAAAAAGATACTTGAAAAAAATCGTGTAAATGTTACCATAAGAAGAGAAATGGGCGCAGATATCAATGCGGCCTGTGGACAGCTTAGAAGAAAAAAACTGCAGTCAAGATTGTAAAGGAGAACGATATGCGATCCGTAGGGGCTTCACATATAGGCAAGGTAAGGACAGAGAATCAAGATAGGATTTTCTTTCATGACCAGCCTGTTGGAAACTTAAAAAATCTTTATATCGTGGCAGATGGAATGGGAGGACACCGTGCCGGTGGGCATGCCTCCTCTTTTGCAGTGGAACGATTTGTACAGCTGATCGAGGAATCGAAACAGACCGATCCAATCGAATTAATGAAATCATCCATTGCGTCTGTGAATCAGGAAATGATCGCAGAAAGCCAGAGTAATGAAGAATATAGGGGAATGGGAACAACATTCGTTGCAGCAACCATCTCTGATGGCAAAGTAACGGTTATGAATATTGGTGATAGTAGATTATATTATGGAAATCAAGAATTAACACAGATTACAGTGGATCATTCTTATGTGGAAGAACTGATTCATGCAGGAATCATGGAAAGAGAGGAAGGAAGATTCCATCCAAAGAAGAATGTCATCACAAGAGCACTAGGTACCGTAATGGCGACACCAGATTTCTTTGAGTTTGATGCCAAAGATGGATATTTGCTTTTGTGCAGTGATGGACTTTCCAATATGATATCCGACGAAGAATTGAAGGAACTTCTTCTTGAGCACAGTCAGATTGCCAATAAGGTCAACCAGATGATCACCCGTGCGAACGAGTACGGAGGAAAAGACAATATTTCATTGGTAATTGTGGATTTAAAGAGATGAGGTGAATGATAGATGTTAGAGATTGGCACGATGCTGTCAGGCCGTTATGAAGTGCTAAAGCGCGTTGGAAGCGGTGGAATGGCAGACGTTTATATGGCGAAAGATCATAAATTAAACCGGAACGTCGCAGTGAAGGTTTTAAAAAGTGAATACGTAGAAGATGAGAAATTTTTAAAGAAATTCGAGACAGAGGCACAGGCAGTTGCAAGGCTGTCTCATCCTAATATCGTGAATGTATACGATGTTGGAATTGAAGATGGGATCAATTATATTGTTATGGAGCTTGCAGAAGGGATGACTCTGAAAGAATATATCCGAAGAAAAGGATATTTATCTCCGAAGGAGACGGTAGAGATTTCCCTGCAGATCGCGTCAGCGATCTCACATGCCCATAAGAATCATATTATTCATAGAGATATTAAACCACAGAATATTTTAGTTTCAGAGATTGGAAATGTAAAGGTCACAGACTTTGGAATTGCGAAGGCAACAAGCAGCAATACCGTTACATCAACAGCAACAGCGATGGGATCTGTGCATTACATTTCTCCAGAACAAGCAAAAGGAAGATTCTGTGATGAAAAAAGTGATATTTATTCTTTAGGTATCACGATGTATGAGATGGTAACAGGACATGTGCCATTTGATCATGAAAATGGTGTAACGATCGCATTGATGCATCTGCAGAATGAGATCACACCGCCAAGTCAGGTCAGAGATGGAATTCCAGACAGTTTAGAGAAGATCATTTTAAAATGTACAATGAAGAAGCCAGAAGACCGCTATCAGACAGCAGATGAATTGATCGCAGATCTGAAACTCGTGTTTGAAGATACTTCTGGTGAATATGTGGGAATTGTTCCAACGATCGATGATTCTCCAACGATCATGATCGATCAGAACGAACTGACACAGAGAATCCAGACAAATGATGACACACAGCCTGTGGAAGATTCAGATAGCAATGCATATCTGGAAGAGGATGATGAGGAAGAAGAAACAGGAATGAACTCAAAGATCGAGAAACTTGTCATTGTTCTTGCAGCAGTGGTAGGTGCGATCATTTTGATTTCTATTGTCGTATTTGTTGTCAAAAGTTCTGGATTATTCAAATCAGGAAAATCAACAACACAAAGTACGATCGCAGCAACAACAGAAGCCAAACATCACAATACTACAGAAAAATACACAGTTGATAATTATATCGGATTGTCTTTAGAAGCAGCTAGAGAGGCGATTGATAACAAGTTCAAGATCAACGTGACAGAAGAATATTCCGATACGTATGCAAAAGGACTGGTCATGCAGCAAGATCCAGAAAGCGATACGGAATTAGAAGAAGGAAAAACGATCAAGTTAGTTGTGAGCAAAGGACAGAAGATCGAGGATAAAGTTACAGTACCTGATGTGCGAAGTAAGACAAAGTCTGGTGCACAGAGTGAATTAAAAGCAGCAGGACTCAAAGTCTCAATAAAAGAATCTTACAGTGATGATGTTGCGAAAGGAGAAGTTATCTCTCAGACTCCATCACAGGGAAGCAAAGTTTCGAAAAATACAACTGTTGTGATTACAGTCAGCAAAGGCAAGAAGGAAGATCAGACGGTCAGCGTTCCAAATCTTCGTTATTACACGGAATCTGAAGCAAGTCAGGAACTGCAAAGATTCGGATTATCATTGGGAAGTGTTTTAACAGAATATAGTGACAGTGTGGAAAAAGGACTTGTCATTCGTCAGAGGATCAGTTCTGGAAGCAAGGTTAAGAAGGGAACAGCCGTTGGGATCTATGTCAGTCTTGGACCTCGTCAGACAGCGACAACAGCGGATGAAGAATCAACAACAACAGGTGAAGAATAAAGGAAAAGCAGGTGCAGGAGATATTTCATGCAAGGAAAGATCATAAAAGGAATCGCAGGATTTTATTACGTACAGACAGAAGATAAATTATATGAATGTAAGGCAAAGGGAATCTTCCGAAACAAGAAGATGAAACCGTTAGTCGGAGATAATGTAGAAATTGATATTTTAGATGAGACAGAGCAGGAAGGAAATATTACAAAGATCTATGAGAGACATAACGAGCTGATCCGTCCGGCTGTGTCAAATGTAGATCAGGCACTGATCATATTTGCAGCAAAGAATCCAAAGCCAAATTATAATCTGTTAGATCGTTTTCTGATGATGATGGAGAAACAGGATGTTCCTGTAATCGTCTGCTTTAACAAGGTAGATCTTGCAAAAGAAAAAGAACTGAAATTATTAGAGAAAGTCTACGAAAACTGTGGACATATCGTTCGTTTTATCAGCGTTAAGGAAGAAGAAGGAATTGACGAGATCAGGGAACTGATCCACGGTAAGACGACGGTTCTTGCTGGACCATCGGGGGTCGGAAAATCATCTTTGATGAATCTTCTGCAGCCAGAGGCACAGATGGAAACAGGGGAAGTCAGTGAGAAGATCAAGCGAGGGCGTCATACAACAAGACATTCAGAGCTGATATGTATCGAGAAAGATACGTATGTCCTAGACACCCCAGGGTTTAGTTCTTTATTCATTCATATGTTTGAAGAAGATGAGATCAAAGACTATTTTCAGGAATTCGCACCATATGAAGATGAATGCCGATTCCAGGGATGCAGTCATATACATGAACCAGACTGTGGAGTGAAAAAGGCATTGGAAGAAGGAAAGATCTCAAAGATCCGTTATGATAATTATGTAAATATTTATACAGAACTAAAAGAAAAGAGAAAATGGTAATGCGAGTATTGATTTTAACAGGCGGAACAGTCGAAGAAAATTTCGCGAAAGACTATATCAGTAAATGGAACCCAGATCAGGTTATTACAGCTGATAAAGGACTGCTTTATGCTAAGAGACTGAATATAAAACCAGATATTATTTTAGGTGATTTTGACAGTTGCAGTAAGGATATAATGCAAGAATTTTCAACAGACAAGAAGATTATCGTACCATGTGAAAAAGACGATACTGATACAGGACTTGCAATACAAAAAGCAATTGAGACAGGTGCAGATGAAATCCTTATGATAGGTGGAACTGGAACAAGACTCGATCATGTTATGGGCAATTTCGGACAGTTGTTTTACGCACACAGCAAAGGTGTGAAGGCAGAACTTGTTGATGCAAACAATCGTATCAGGGTTTTAAATCATGAAGATACAATATCAAAGAAAGACCAGTTTGGTAAATATGTATCTTTGATACCAATATATGAGGCACGAGGTGTCACACTAACAGGATTTAAATATCCATTAAAAGACCATACATTAGTGTTTGAGCAATCGCTCGCGATCAGTAATGAATTAGAAGCAGAAGAAGGAATCATTTCATTTAGTGAAGGAAAACTGCTTCTGATAGAAAGTAGAGATTGAGGTTATACAAGATGAAGAAAGAAAAAGTAACAACAAACAAAGTAACAAGTAAGCTTGAAAAGGTTCTCTGGGCTGTTCTGATCCTGATGTTTATCGTATCATTGATCGGAATGTTTTTAGGACAATATATGGATGGTAACGTATTCTATAAAATGTGTGTGATCATGACAGTATTAGCTGCCGCCATTTTATCAGCAGAACGTTTTTATTTTGGAAAAGAAATGGGAAGAGATATGCCAGAAGCATTTAAGATCGGTTACTGGCTGATCATCGCATGGGCAGTGATCTTACTGATCCACGCAGCAGGACTGGCATTTTTACCATTTTTAATGGAACTTGAATACAGAGTATTATGGGTAGTGGTTCCAACGGTCAGCTTATTATGGATGACAAGATATATCTTCGGAGACAACCTAGACTGGGATAAGACAGACAAGAAGGGTTGGAAAGAAGGAAGAATGAACTACTCTCAGAAGAGCAATAAGAAGAATATCGGGAGATAGAACATGAATTACAAACAGGCAAAGATCGCTGATTCAGCAAAAGTAGCAAAAGAAACTGTTTTAGTTGGGAATATTACTATAGGAGAAGAATCTACGGTACTGTTCTTTACAGCAATGCGCTGTGAAGGAGAAGAGTCTATTGTGATCGGAAATCAGAGTAATATACAGGAAAATTGTACGATCCATGTAGATGAAGGGAATAGTGTAAAAATCGGCGATGGAGTGACAGTTGGACATAACAGCGTGATCCATGGATGCCAGATCGGAGATAATTCCATGATCGGGATGGGATCTGTTGTTATGAATGGAGCAAAGATCGGTAATCACTGCTTGATCGGGGCAGGAAGTCTTGTAACACAAAATACAGTGATCCCAGATAGATCTTTAGTTATGGGAAGTCCAGCAAGAGTCAAACGTACATTGACAGAGGACGAGATCAAATATCTTGAGGGAAGCAGAGAAGAATATGTAGAAGTAGGAAAGCTGCTTCGAGAAGATGGGATACTTTAAGAATCAGTTAGAAATGGAAGGTATGGAATGAAACCTGGAATAAAAGATGTGGCAAAAGTAGCGGGAGTTTCTCCCACAACAGTATCCAGGGTATTAAATAACCGAGGATACATCAGCGAAGAAACAAGAAAAAAAGTATATGATGCTATGGAAGAGATCAATTATTATCCAAATGAGATTGCCAGAGCGTTGTTAAATAACAGAACGTATTTTGTCGGGGTTATCGTTCCTACTGTAACATCACCATTTCATGGAGAAGTTGTAGAACAGATAGAATATTATTTATCACAGAAAAATTATAAGATGCTTCTGTGTAACAGCAAAAATCAGATGGATACAGAGAAAGCCTATATTGATATGCTAAGACGCAATCAGGTAGATGGAATGATCGTTGGAACACATAACGCAGTCGTAGAGACATACTCCAAGTTAAAGATGCCAGTCGTAGGAATTGACCGTTATCTTGGAGAACATATTCCAGTCGTTTCATGTGATAACTATGCAGCAGGGCAGATGGCAACTAGACATTTGATCGATAAAGGATGTCAGCACATTTTATGTATCCGAGGAAACAGTAAATTAAAGATGCCAGGTAACAATCGAAGTCAGGCTTATATTCAAGAGATGGAGAAAGTAGGGCTTCCTCAGATGATTTTAGAAGTACCGTTCATCATGGAGAATGTGGAGAAGCAAAAACTTATTTATGATATGTTAAATGCACACCCTGAGATTGACGGTATTTTTGCAGGAGATGATTCGCTTGCAGTGATCGCACTTCATGTCGCAAGGCAAAAAGGAATCAATATTCCGAAAGATCTAAAGATCATCGGAGTAGATGGAACAAAGCAGATTTTAGGATTTGTTCCAGAACTGACAACGATCCAGCAGCCAGTTAAACAGATTGCAAAGGTAGCGGTGGATAAGCTGATCGATCTGATCGAAGGAAAAACAGCAGAAAGCTGCATGGATCTTCCAGTAAAATTACTGGAAGGACAGACAACATAACGGAGAATAAAAAAGGAAGAGAAAATACTACTCTTCCTTTTTTTGATGCCTAAAAATATGTTAGAACGTACAAAATAAAATGAGTTTTGTGCAAAACTACCAAAAATCTTCCTAATATTTTATGCAAAAATAAATGTGGTAACGATTGACATATGAAAACGTTTGACATATAATAAAGCCATAGAAAGCAACAAGGTAAATCAAAGAAAGGATTAAATTATGTATCAGTTATATTATCAGCCAGAAGGTATTTGGGTAGGAGATATTATGCCTTATGGAAAAGAAGGTCAGTTTTATGTATATCATCAGAGAGATACAAGAAATCCAGGACCTTTTGGAGAACCATTCGGTTGGGCATTAGCAACAACAAAAGATTTTGTAGATTACAAAGACTATGGAGAAAGCTTAATGCGTGGAACGGATGAAGAAGCAGATCAGTTTATCTATGCAGGAAGTGTTTTTGAAACAGAGGCAGGATTTCATGCATTTTATACAGGATATAATAGAGAATTCTTAAAGGCAGGAAAGACATCACAGACATTGCTTCATGCTACAAGCAAAGATGGGATTACATGGGAGAAATCGAAAGAAGCATTAGAGATTCCTCCACAGGAAGGATATGATAAGAGAAACTGGAGAGATCCATTTGTCCTATGGGATGAGGAAAGAGAAGAATATCTGTTGATCCTTGGAGCAAGAAAGGGAGAAGATAAGAGAAAACAGACAGGACGTCTCGTACATTTCACATCAAAAGATTTAAAGAAATGGGAATTTAAAGGAGATTTCTGGGCACCAGGAATCTACACAATGTTTGAGATGCCAGAGATCTTTAAGATGGGAGACTGGTGGTATCTTGTATTCTCAGAATACAGTGAGGGTAATAAAATCCATTACAGAAGAAGCAAGAACCTATACGGGCCTTGGGAAGCACCATTTGATGATGCATTTGACGGTAGAGCATACTATGCAGGACGTACAGCATTTGATGGAGAACGAAGAGTACTTTTTGGATGGGTGCCAACAAGAATCGATAACGATGACAAGAACGCATACTTGTGGGGAGGAACTTTCGTGCCACACGAAGTATTCCAGAAAGAAGATGGAACACTTGGGGTAAAACCGGTAGACCAGATGATGGAAGCATTCGATGGTTGGAAAGATTTATTTAACCCTTGTATGAAAACGATTGACATAAAAGAAGAAACACTTCTTTGTGAAGATACAGGAAGCATCGCAGCATTCAAAACAACTGTAAAATTTGAAGAAGGAACGAAAGAATTTTCTATCAGATTTTACAAAGATGAAGAAACAGAAGTTTCATATGAATACAGATTCTTTGTGGAAGAAAATAAAGTTGTCTTTAACAAATGTCCAAATTATCCATGGTATCAGTGCTTTAACATTGGACTTGAGCGTCCGATCAAATTGGAAGCAGACAAAGAATATGAAATCTGTCTGATCATAGACCAGGATATTTCAACATTATATATTAATGGAACGGCATTAAATGCAAGATTATGTGATCATCCAGGAAATGGATTGGCACTGACAGTGACAGATGGTACACTAGAAGCGAAAAACACAAAAATAGCAACAAAAATAAACAAATAAAAAGAGAGAAATAAAGGAGACAAGTATAGATGGATTACAAAAAAATATCACAAGATGTGGTAGATCACGTTGGTGGGATCAGTAACATCAAAGGTGCGACACATTGTGTGACAAGACTTCGACTGATTTTAAATGATGAAACAAAATATGACCGTAAAGCATTAGAGAATATCGAAGGTGTTAAAGGTGTCTTATTTAATAGTGGGCAGCTGATGATCATTTTCGGAACAGGAACAGTTAACAATGTCTATGATGCATTTATTGAATTAACAGGTGTCAAAGAAATGTCTCAGTCTGATGCCAAGGCAGAAGGAATGAGCAAGATGGGAAAATTACAGCAGGGATTCAAAGTATTCTCTGATATATTTATTCCGATCATTCCAGCATTTGTTGCAGCAGCGATCCTGACTGGTGTCAAAGCATTATTGACAGCCAATGGATTATTTGGATTAGAGGGATCCTTAGCAGATCAGAGCAAACTTGTTGCAGATATTGCAGAATTCTTAGCGATCATGGCAACAACATTTAATTATCTGCCAATCCTTGTAATGTATAGTGCCGTCAAACGATTCGGTGGGAATCCGATCCTTGGTATCTTAGTCGGAATCGTTATGGTACATCCAGATCTTGTAAATCGTAATACATTCGTATTAGATCCATCTGCAGCAAGCTACTGGCATTTCGGACCATTAGCAATTGCAAAGGTTGCATTCCAAGGAGGAGTCTTCCCAGCAATCTTAACAGCATGGTTTATGTCTAAAGTAGAAAAAATCGCACAGAAATATGTACCAGCTGTGGTATCATTTGTATTCGTACCAACAATTACTATTTTCTTTGCAAACGTAGCATTATTTACAGTATTTGGACCAGTTGGAAATATGATCGGTAACGGATTAGCAGCAGTGATCGATATTTTATACAACAGTTTCGGAGCATTTGGAGCATTTGTCTTTGCAGCATTATTACAGCCATTAGTAGTTACAGGAACACATCAGGCAATTCAGGGAATTGAAGCAAACTTGATCGCAACTACAGGATTTAACTACATTCAGGGAATCTGGTCTGTATCGATCATCGCACAGGGTGGTGGAGCGATCGGAATGTACTTGTTAGCAAAGAAACACTCTAAAGACAGAGATATCGCAATGTCAAGTTTCATTCCAACATTAGTAGGAATCTCAGAACCAGCTATCTTTGCTGCAAACTTAAAATATTCCGTGATCCCATTTGTATGCGCCTGCCTAGGAGCTGGATGTGGTGGAGCATTCATGAAACTTGCAGGAGTAAGAGCCATTGGACAGGGTCTAACAGGAGTATTAGGACTTCTGATCGTAGTACCTAATAAATTAGTATTCTATATCATTGGAAACCTGATCGCATTTATCGTACCAATCGTGCTGATCGTCATTTATAATAAAACAAAAGGTGTTCCACATGGTGAAGAAGAGGAAGAAGAGGAAGAAGCTGAATCTGCACTAACAATTGATGAAACAGCGAAGGTACCAGTCAAAGCAGTTGTTGATGGAAAAGTAATTGCGATTGAAGATGTAAAAGATGGAATCTTCTCTGAAAAAGTATTAGGAGACGGAGTGGGGATCATCCCAACAAGTGAAACAGTATTAGCACCGGCAGAAGGTGAAATCTGTACAGTGATGGAAGGTTCAAAACATGCCATCGGTGTCCGAACAACAAACAATAGTGTATTTCTGATCCATGTAGGAATCGAAACAGTATCCATGAATGGGGAAGGATTTGAATACCTTGTAAAGAAAGGACAACACGTTAAGGAAGGTCAGCCAATTCTCAAATTTGACAAAGCAAAGATTGTAGCAAAAGGATTAAATCCAGTCGTCGTGTTTGTCAAAACGGATGAAGGTAACCAGACACCTGTAGCATTTAAGACAGGAATCAATGTCAAAGCAGGAAAAGACGTGATCGGGGAATAATATGAAATTTTTAGATGTAGAAAAATATACACCGATCCAAAAAAAACATGAAGCATATTTAAAGGAGCTTGTGGAGTATTGTAAAGATACTCCACGGCATCCATCCTATCATATTCATCCCCCATGTGGATTAGTGAACGATCCAAATGGTCTGGCTTATTTTGGAGGAAAATACCATGTGTTTTATCAGTGGTTTCCATTTGGACCAGAACACGGAATGAAACACTGGGCACATGTGATCTCAGAAGATCTCATAAAATGGGAATGGTCTGATCAGATGCTCATTCCAGATCAGGAATATGAGAAAAATGGATGTTATTCAGGAAATTCCATAGAAGCAGATGGTAAGCTTTATCTTTATTACACAGCAAACTATAAGACAGAACAAGGAAAGATCCCAAAACAGGCAATGGCAGTTATGAACAGCGATGGTACAATTCTTAAATCTCCAAACAATCCGATCATCGATGAACAGCCAGAAGGACTGATCGGAGAGATCAGAGACCCATTTGTCTTTGAAAAAGAAGGAGCATACTGGATGCTTTTAGGTGGTGGAAGCACCGATGGGCAGGCAAGACTGATTTTGTATAAGAGCACAGATCTTGAAAACTGGGTATATCAGGGAAATATTGAACTGACAGGAATTGACCTGGAGCTTGGTTATATGTATGAATGTCCATCTTATATTGAAATAGATGGAAAAGATGTTTTATTCTTATCATTAATGGGACGTACACCAATGGGAGAACGTTTTCACAATGAGTTTTCCAGTGTATATTTTGTCGGTGAGTTAAGTCTGGAAGATAAAACATTTCATGTGGAATCATTTGATGAGATCGACAAAGGATTTGATTTTTATGCACCACAGGCATTCTATGGAAAAGACAAACAACCAATGATGTTTGCGTGGCTTGGGTGTGGGGCACAGGAACTCCCATATGCAAAAGAAGATATGTGGATCCATAGTCTGACAATGTCAAGGTTCTTAACGATCAAAGAAGGAAAGTTATGCCAGGAAGTGCCAGAAAATATTAAGAATGAATATGCACATCTTGATATAGACAGTAAAAGAATTAAACCAGAAGAAGATACATGGTATATCAATCTGACAGATAAACAGATCTCAGAAATTCAGATCGGAGATCAAGAAGATCATCTAAGTATTAAGATTGACTGGGCAGCAGGACATATAGTTGCAGACCGAAGTACGCTTAAGCATCAGTTTAGTACAGAATACGGAATTCAAAGAGAAGTTTCAATGTCAGAAGAACTCAAAAACATTGAGATATATTATGATAATACATTTATTGAAATTTATCTAAATGATGGAAAAGATACAATGACCCTTCGTGCATTTCCAGAAAATGTGGAAATTAATTTAATTTAGAAAAGATATGGTGGAGAAATCTGCCATATTTTTTTGTTGATATATAACAGATAAAGTCGAGCAATTCTTGAAAACACTAAGATTATATGATACCATTTCCATAAGATAAAAACGAATCAGTAAGAAAGCAGGGCCTATGAAATACGAGAAATGTCCAATCTGTGAAGAAAAGTTAAGAAATGGTGTCTGCCCAATGTGTGGTTATGATTTTAATCGCTTAGATCGGTCAAGAATATTAAAAGATGGCCATTGGGATATATTAACGACTGACAAAAAGACTTCTCAGCCAAAATATATTCATGATGAAAAACGACATCCAGATTTTAAAAATATCAAGAATACAAAGACGCAGTCAATGAAGACACAGAGGAAAACATCAACCTATAAAAATAAAAAAGAAAAGAAGAGATCAAAAAAAGGAAAGTGGGCGGTGATCGTCTTTATTCTTTATCTGTTGTCATTTTTAGCAGATCTTGTACCAGAGGCATTCACTCACATAGAAGATTTTATAAATCAGATCCTGAATGGATTAAATTTTTAAAAAAAGTAAGCAAAAGTCTGTCATTTTTAAGAAAAAACGGCAGACTTTTGTTCATTTTTATATTTTAAAAAGATAAAAATTATGGTAACATTAACTCTATAGGCAATTTAACAGGAGGAAGACTTATGGCAAATCATATTGATGATGCAACGATTGAATATGTCGGAATTTTAGCAAAGCTTGAATTATCTGGCGAAGAAAAAGAACAGGCCAAGAAAGATATGGAAAGCATGCTCGACTATGTAGATAAATTAAACGAACTAGATACAAGCAGTGTAGAACCAATGTCTCACGTATTTCCAGTGAAGAATGTATTCAGAGAAGACGTGGTAACGAATGGAGACGGAAGCGAAGACACATTAAAGAACGCACCAGAAGCGCAGGACAACGCCTTTGTCGTGCCAAAGACGATCATATAGGAGGCAGAAGATGAGCATTTTAGAATTAACTGCCGTAGAATTAGGCAAGAAGATCAAAGACAAAGAGATCACAGTTGTAGAAGCAACAAAGGCAGCACTTGAACAGATCAAGGCAGTCGAAAGTGATGTACATGGATATGTCTCTTACGATGAAGAAAGTGCATTAAAGAGAGCCGAAGAAGTACAGAAAGGAATCGATGACGGGACTTACACAGGACCATTAGCTGGAGTTCCAATAGCAATTAAGGATAATATCTGTACAAAGGGATATACAACAACATGCAGTTCTAAGATCTTAGAGAACTTTGTACCAACATACTCCGCACAGGCAGTTGAGAACCTGATCAAAGAAGGAGTTGTATTTTTAGGAAAGACAAACATGGATGAGTTCGCCATGGGAAGTACAACAGAGACTTCTGCATATGGTGTGACAAAGAACCCATGGGATTTAGATAAAGTACCAGGTGGATCATCAGGTGGTTCAGCAGCAGCTGTTGCAGCTAACGAATGTTTCATGGCGTTAGGATCTGATACCGGTGGATCTATCAGACAGCCAGCATCTTACTGTGGTGTTACAGGGATCAAACCAACCTATGGAACAGTATCCCGTTACGGACTGATCGCTTATGGATCATCCTTGGATCAGATCGGACCATTAGCAAAAGATGTGACAGACTGTGCAACATTATTAGAAGCGATCGCATCTCACGACGAGAAAGATTCTACATCTGTCAGATTAGAATCTTATGATTTTACATCAGCATTAAAAGACGATGTCAAAGGAATGAAGATCGGTATTCCAAAGGATTACTTTGGAGAAGGTCTTGATGAAGAAGTCAAAGAAGCTGTTTTAGCAGCAGCAAAAACATTAGAAGAAAAGGGAGCAATCGTAGAAGAATTCGACCTTGGATTAGTTGAATATGCAATTCCAGCATATTATGTTATCGCAGCAGCAGAAGCAAGTTCTAACTTATCTCGTTTTGATGGAGTCAAATACGGATACAGAGCCAAAGACTACGAAGGACTTCACAACATGTACAAGAAGACTCGTTCCGAAGGATTTGGAGCCGAAGTGAAACGTCGTATTATGTTAGGATCATTCGTATTAAGTTCAGGATATTACGATGCATACTACTTAAAAGCATTAAGAACAAAAGCACTGATCAAGAAAGAATTTGACAAAGCATTTGAGAAATACGATGTGATCTTAGGACCAGTCGCACCAACAACAGCTCCAAAATTAGGAGACAGCTTAAGTGATCCGATCAAGATGTATTTAGGAGATATCTATACGATCTCTGTCAACCTTGCAGGACTTCCAGGAATCTCTCTTCCATGTGGTAAGGATAAGAATGGAATGCCGATCGGACTTCAGCTGATCGGAGACTGCTTCAATGAGAAGAAGATCATTCAGACAGCATATACATTTGAGCAGACAAGAGCATATGAAGCTCCAGCAATTGCTAAAGGAGGGGCTAAATAGATGAGCAAGAATTACGAAACAGTCATCGGACTTGAAGTCCATGTAGAATTAGCAACAAAGACAAAGATCTTCTGTGGATGCAGCACAGCATTCGGAGGAGCACCAAATACACACACATGTCCTGTATGTACAGGTATGCCAGGATCATTACCAGTGTTGAATAAACAGGTGGTAGAATATGCGATGGCAGTTGGACTTGCAACAAACTGTGATATCACACAGAACTGTAAATTCGACCGTAAGAACTATTTCTATCCAGATAATCCACAGAATTATCAGATCTCTCAGTTATATTTACCAATCTGTCGAAATGGTAAAGTAGAGATCAATGTAGATGGGGTGAAGAAAGATATCAGAATCCATGAGATCCATATGGAAGAAGATGCAGGTAAATTAGTGCATGATCCATGGACAGGAGATTCTTTAGTAGACTTTAATCGTTCTGGAGTGCCATTGATTGAAATCGTATCAGAACCAGATATGCGTTCTGCAGATGAAGTTATCGCATATCTTGAAAAGTTACGCCTGATCATTCAGTACTTAGGTGCATCAGATTGTAAATTACAGGAAGGTTCCATGAGAGCTGATGTGAACTTATCTGTCCGTGAAGTTGGAGCAGAAGAATTTGGAACACGTACAGAGATGAAGAACTTAAACTCTTTCAAAGCTATCAAGAGAGCCATTGAAGGAGAGATGGAACGTCAGATCGATCTGATCGAAGCAGGCGAGAAAGTCGTACAAGAAACGAGACGTTGGGATGATACGAAGGGAGCATCTTATGCAATGCGTTCCAAAGAAGATGCACAGGATTATCGTTATTTCCCAGATCCAGACTTAGTACCGATTGAGATCAGCGATGAATGGATGGACAAAGTAAGAGCTGCCCAGCCAGAGTTCAGAGATGAGAAGAAAGTCCGTTATAAAGAAGAATACGATCTTCCAGATTATGATATCGACATCATCACAGGATCAAAACACCTTGCAGATATTTTTGAAGCAACGATCGCACTTGGATCAGAGCCAAAAGAAGTATCCAACTGGTTAATGGGAGAGACGATCCGTCTGGTCAATGAATCAGAGATGGATATTGATGATGTATCATTTAAGCCAGAACAACTTGCGAAACTGATCGAGATGATCAAGAACAATGAGATCAACCGAAGCGTAGGAAAAGAAGTCTTTGAGAAAGTCTTCAAAGAAGATATTGATCCTGCAGCATACGTAGAAGAACATGGATTAAAATCCATGAATGATGAAGGAGCATTAAAAGCAACGATCGAAGAGATCGTAGCAAATAATCCAAAATCTGTCGAAGACTACAAAGCTGGTAAGAAGAAAGCTATCGGATTCTTAGTAGGACAGACAATGAAAGCAACACAGGGAAAAGCAAACCCTGGAATCGTTAATAAGATCTTAACCGAGATTTTAGATAATATGTAACCATAGCATTCCAAGAGGTCTTAAAGTCCTTGAGAATTGCATAGTAGTGAAAAAGATACTTTTATCAAGAGAAGATAGAAGTGTCTTTTTCTGATTTATGAATCTTTTTAAAAAAAATAAAAAAAAGGGAACCAAACGGCAAGTAAATCCATCGAATATATGAATCAATAAAAGAGGGAAAAAGAAAAGAGAGGAGGTATGAATGAAGAAAGAGACATTTTGTCGGTATATCAGACAGTATGAAACGGACATGTTTCGATTTGCAAAAAGTATCGTGGGAACCCAGGCAGATGGAGAAGATGCGATGCAGGAAAGCATCTTAAAAGCTTATGAAAATATTGATACATTACGTTCAAGAAGAAAATTCAAAGCATGGATCTTTCAGATCCTGGCAAATGAATGTTATCAGATCTTAAGAAACAGGAAGAGACAGGAACCAACAGATCCGTTTGAATTTCCAGAACAGGAACATTCCAGTGATTACTGGACAGAAGATATGGTATCAGAGGATGGAGAAATTTTAAGTTATATTTTAAGAATGCCAAAACAGCATCAGGAAGTATTGATCTTATATTATTATGATGAATTTTCCACAAAAGAAATCGCCAAAATCTTAGATATACCGCAAGGAACCGTAAAATCAAGACTTGCCAGAGGAAGAAAACAATTAAAGGATTTATTAGAGATGGAAGGAGAAGGTGCATATGAAGGAGCATGAGTTAAGAAAAAGGATCAAGAGAGAAAAAATACAGGAACAGATGCCAGAATCAACCAGAAAAAGGATGGATGATCTGTTAGATGGATTGCCGGAAGAAACAAAAAGAAGTAAAATTAATAGAATCTGGAAAAATGCCGTGGTATTTGTGGCTGTATTATCTTTATCAACAGTGACAGTGTTTGCAGGTGCGAAATTGATCACATTAGGAACAGGAAAATTGGACACAAAACATGGAAGCAGGCAATATCAAAGGTCTGTGAAACTAAACGAGATTCAAAAAAATAATGCAAAGGCAGGAATAAGCAGAACAGATCAGGGAATTACATTAAGAATTGACAATGTCGGTCTGGATGAAGGTAATTTATTATTGTATTATACAGTGTCATTAAATAAAACAACGACAGCCGAAAAGCTTGAAAAAGTTAAAAAAGATAGTTTACAAGAGCGCTGGAACCTTAACAGTATATGGCTTGGACCACAGATTTCCATTGATGGAAAAGCAAATGATGAAGTAAATGAAACGGGAGTAACGGAAGCTTACAGGATCAACAACCATAAGATTAAAGGAGTTTATCGTTTTAATCTTACTGGAAAATTAAAAAAGAAAGTAAAACTGGATATTAAAACCAACTATTTATGGGATACCAAAGGTGATTGGTCTATGCAGCTTGCGGTTGATCGAAGCAAGGTCGCAAAGAAGACAAAAGTGATCACACGATCTAAGAAATCAATCGTAGACAGAGTTATTATATCTCCATTAGGAAATACCTTGCGAAGCAATGACAAAAAACATGATCTTGTGATCAGAGATAATAAAGGAAGATATCTCTACTATGAAGAAAAAACTAATTCAGAAAAAAGCAAAGATATCTATCAGTTTTTCAAACATACACACACAAGATCACTGGAAATCATTCCAGTTAAAAAACAATCTGTGGTAACAAAGAATGGAAAAGTACAGAAAGCAGTATTAAATCTGAAGAAAAATGAGATTGTCAAAGTCAGTGATCATACCAAATTAAAAGTGGCAGATGTAAAAAAACAAAAACACAATCTGAGAATTTACTTTAAAGTTCTAGATTATGACGGAGCAATCTTAACAGACGGACTAGAGGGTAGATTTATCGTAGATAACAAGGGAAGATCCCTGATCAAAGATGGTGGAAGTATTGACACATGGACAGATTATGAAAAAGAACAGCTGGTACTTGAATTTTACAATGCATTCAAAGGCGTTGATTATACGAAAGCGGCGAAGATTAATTTCTTAAAACAGAAAGCAGTTCTCAATGAAAAACAGAAACAGAAAATAGAAATAAAGTAAATATATTAAGTGAGTATAAAATAAAAATACCAGATTTCGATTCATAGGAATCTGGTATTTTTATTGGTAAAATCTTGAAATTAAAAGCTGTAGAAAGTAAAATAAAGTGTGTATTCTATATAGAGAAAATAAGAAATGAATAAAATGGGAGAAAACAAAATTATGAAAAAGTACAAAGGTGTCGTATTTTTTGACTATGATGGAACAACAGTTGATGAAGTAGATGAGATTAAAACAGCAACACCAACAACTGTAGAATCATTGAATAAATTAAAAGAAAATGGATATCTGACAATGTTATGCTCAGGAAGAACACAGCGATTTTTAGAGATGGATATTGATAAATTTATGGGAGCGATCACATGTAATGGTTCACATACAGAAGTTGAGGGAGAAGTGATCAGAGACATCTGTATTCCAGATGAATTGGTATTTCAGGTAGTTAACGAATATTTCCCAAGAGATACGATCATTCATTTTGAGACAAGAGATATCAGTTATTATCTACATATGGATGAAGAGTTTTTCAAAAATCACTGCAAACTTTTTAATCTGCCACAACGATGGTATGCGCCATGGAAATTCCGCACAAAAAACACTCACATCAGCAAACTTGTTATGAATTACAAGGATATTCAGGTGAAGAAGGATTTTGAAGAAGAATTTAAAGATGTATTTACTTGCGCTAAACATGTTCGCGAAAATTTCATTGATATCACATTAAAAGGTGTAACAAAAGGAGATGCGATCACAGAACTGATCGAGAAACTTGGAATTGACAAGAAAGACACCTATGCATTTGGAGATGCAGATAATGATGTAGAAATGATGCAGGCAGTTGGAACAGGAATCGCGATGGGACGTCATAGTGAGAAAGTAGGAGAAGTCGCATCTATGGTAACAGGAACTGTCAAAGAAGAAGGAATTACAATGGCACTTAAGAAGTTAGGATTGATCTAAGATGAAGAATGTTATTTTTGATGTAGATGATACATTATATAATTTAATGGAACCATTTGAAAAAGCCCACAAAGAACTGATGGCAGCCTGCACAGATGCAGACTGTGAGGAATTATTTGAAGCATCAAGAACCTACAGTGATGAAGCATTCTGCATGTCAAGAGAAGGAAAAATCTCTGAAGACGAAGAATTTGCATATCGTGTCCAGAAAACATATGCAGATGTTGGAGTAGAAGTCAGCAAAGAAGTGGCAAAACAATTCGAAGAACGATACCGTTATTACCAAAAGCATATTCAGGTACCAGAAATAACAAAACAGATCCTTGATTATTGTAAAGAAAATTACAGAATCGGAATTTTAACGAATGGAACAACAAAGAATCAGGGAAAGAAATTAGAGACATTAGGATTAGACCACTGGTTTGATCCTAAAACAATGTTCATCTCAGACAGCATCGGAGCTGCAAAACCAGATGTCAAAGCATTTCATACCGTTCAAAAAGAAATGAAGCTTGATCCAGAGGAAACATGGTTTATCGGAGACACCTTTGAAATAGATGTCGTAGGAGCCAAGAATTCTGGCTGGCATGTCATCTGGTTCAACCACAGAAACCGCCCAATGCCAGAAGGAGATATCGTTCCGGACGTAGAAGTAACAAGTGGACAGGAATTATTTGAATATATAAAAAAATTATAATTCAACACCGTCTAACATACACACATGTGGTGGTTTGAATAGTTGTCCATGTATATGAGAAAAACGAAATAATAGGATAAAAGATTTAGAACTTTTATCCTATTATTTCATTTTTTTATATGCATTGAACAACGCATTCAAATTACAACTTGGTTACATTAGATGCCTGTTTTCCGCGAGGTCCTTCTTCAATCTCAAAACTTACACTCTGTCCTTCTTCCAAAGTCTTAAATCCTTTTCCCTGAATTGCAGAAAAATGAACAAATACATCATCTCCGGATTCCTGTGAAATAAATCCATAACCTTTTTCTGCGTTAAACCATTTTACTGTACCATTACTCATCTGGGTACCTCTACTTTCTTAAATAAAAAATACATGTAACTGTTAATGACAGGTGTTTCAATAAAAATCTTTATAAAAAAGAAAAAGTCCACGAACCGTTACTTGCTTTATGCATTCATAGAAATAAATGAATGCATCCGTATCGGTCGTGAACATTAAAATCTATCAATAACAAGATTAATCATAGCACAACAACTTAACGATTACAAATACTTTTTTAAATCCTGAATACTTTTTTCGTGAAGAGAAATAAGTTTGTCACTGAAGTGTTTTGCTTCTTTGGCGGCATCACAGTAAAGATGATTTTTCTGGATCGCTGTGATCATTCCCATCGTATATCCTTGAATACACATTTCAGAAAGATGACTGACATTTTTATCAGACATAGCCTTTAATTTGGTCATCCATTCAGAATATGTTTTCAAAAGATCATTTAATTCTTCTGTAGAATCACCATTGGAAGTGATCGTATCTTTTATAGAATCTGATAAATTTTGATATTCTTCTTCCTGGCTGATGATCAAAGCCTTAAAATCACAGTCTGTTGTGACCTTTCGAATCTCAGGAATGGTTTCTAAAACCATTGCAATGTTCTGATAAATACTGTTTAATAAATTTTCATTATCCATAATTGTAAAACTCCTTTTGTTCATAGGATGTTCCATATAACAGTTTCTATACATAAAAGTGGAAATATGATAAAATGGCAGACATAAAATGAAATCCACATACATCGATTTTATGGTGAAAAGAAATAATAAGCAGGAGAAAAAGATGAGCAAAGAAAATTTTGAGAAGCAGATCCGAAAAAGAATGGAGCAGTTAGATGAGATCAATAAACATGGAATATTTAAAGAATTAAAAGGAACTGTCACAGATTTTAACTATGATACCAAAAGTTTAACCATGACGTTCGAGGCCACAAAGTTTCATGAAAATGCATTTGGAATCATGTTTGGAGGTTCTCTGGCAGGGATGTTTGATATTGCATTTGGAACATTGACTGCTGGATTGGGCGATTATAGTGTAGCCCCAACGGTGCAGCTTTCTACAACATTTTTAAAAGGAATACCAACAGGAGCAACCGTAAGAACAGAGGTAGAAGCAGTGTCCACAGGAAAAACGATCATGAATTTTGTTGGAAAAGCCTATGTAGGAGAAGAACTCGTCGGAAGCGCCAGCGGGACATTTATGACACCGCGGCCATTTAAGAAATTTAATACAGAAAAATAAAGAAAAAGGATATTGATCGTGACGCCAATATCCTTTTTATATCATAGGAAATTCCAAGGGAATCCACTTGATAAAGTTATTTTATAAAGCAACTTGTTCAATCTCTTTTACAGCATCAAGGATCATATCAGGAGTTACTTCATAAGGCCATACACGTACATCAATTCCGGATAAAGCCTTTGTGATCACAGCATCCATATCATCAATCGTCGCATGAATATCCGCAAGTTTCACAGGAAATCCCATATTCTTGGAGAATTCATAGATTTTCTTAAATTCCTCTTCCTGATGATCAACTTTTAATAAGATCAGGATACAATAAGCAACGATCTCGCCATGGAGATGTCCATGTTCTTCGGTAGATTTACATACAGTAAATCCGTTATAGCAGGCATGTGCAAGTCCAGTATTTAAATCAATTCCGACAAGATTTGATACAAAACCAGTAGAAACGATAATTCCAAGAATGACTTCTTCCAGAGCTTTTCCAGGAGTATGATTTCGACATTCTTCTAAGGCTTCTACACCGTATTTTACTAATGGTTTGGCACAAAGATTACTGATCTGGACGCCCATGGAAGTGCTATGGTCTAGATCATTATCACCACGGGCACTGGTTGTACATTCATAAAATTTAGCCATTGTATCACCAATTCCAGCCCATAGGTACTTTTCAGGAGCATTGGCGATCACTTGTGTATTGATAAAGATCCATTCAGAAGGTTTCTCCTGGAAAGAATATTCACGAAGTGAACCATCTGGATGATAGATGATACCAAGTGATGTACAAGAAGCACAAGTAGAAGCAATCGTTGGAAATGTAAAGAATGGTCGGTTGCTTTCCTGTGACAATACTTTACAAGTATCAATCGCTTTTCCGCCACCACATGCAAAGATCATATCAGCATCAATAACTTCTTGATGAGAATTTAATTCATCTATGTGTTCACGACTGGCTTCACCACCGTATTCAAAGACACCGGTGATCATGATATTGCTGTCAGCAACAGCTTCTTTGATCAAATCGGCAGCGGCAGCCAAGGCATGTGTTCCTCCGATGATCACAGCTTTTGTTCCGTATTTTTCACATACCATAGGGATGTCGGCATATGCGTCGGTTCCAATGGAGTAATTTGGGTAGTATTTTCTCATAAGTCATATAACTCCTTCCGTTTTGTTAATTTTTTTCATTATACTCTTGAAAGAATGTTTTGACAAATATTATGGAAGTAGTAAAATATATTTGTTCCCTAATCTTAAGTTTTCTGCTTTTTTCAAAAGTAAAAAAACGGAAAGTCTAAGGTGACAGGAAAGATAAGAATAGAACATAAAGGAAGGTAATATAAAATGGCAAAGATTGATATCATATCAGGATTTTTAGGAGCAGGTAAAACAACTCTGATTCAGAAATTATTAAAAGAAGCATTAAAAGGAGAGAAAGTCGTACTGATCGAGAATGAATTTGGCGAGATCGGTATCGATGGAGGATTTCTTAAGGACGCAGGGATTGAAGTAACAGAGATGAATTCTGGATGTATCTGTTGTTCTTTAGTTGGAGATTTCGGAAGTGCATTAAAAGAAGTAGTCACACAGTACAACCCAGACCGTATCATCATTGAACCATCAGGCGTTGGTAAATTATCAGATGTTATCAAAGCTGTACAAGGTGTTGCGGAAGATGTTGAACTAGACTTAAACAGCTTTGTGACAGTTGCAGATGCAAAGAAATGCAAGATGTATATGAAGAACTTTGGTGAATTCTATAACAATCAGGTAGAATATGCAGGATCTATCATCTTAAGCCGTACAGGAGATGTAGCAGAAGATAAATTAAATGAAAGTGTAGCACTGCTTCGTGAACATAATGAAAAAGCTGCGATCATCACAACACCATGGGATGAGCTTTCTGGAGAACAGATCTTAAAAGTTATGGAAGATGGAAATGATATGGTCAAAGAATTATTAGAAGAAGAGGAAATCTGCCCTGTGTGCGGTGGACACCATGATCACGACCATGATCACGAACATCATCACGACCACGACCATGAACATCATCACCATGATCACGATGAAGAATGTGGTTGCGGATGTGGACACGATCACGACCATGATCATGAACATCATCATCACGATCACGATGAAGAATGCAGCTGTGGATGCGGACATGACCACGATCATCACCACCATCATCATGCAGATGAAGTGTTTACAAGCTGGGGCAAAGAAACACCTAAGAAATATAATAAGGAAGAACTGGATACGATCTTACAGAAATTATCCAAAGATGACAGCTATGGTATGATCTTAAGATCCAAAGGTATTTTACAGACAGAAGATGGATCATGGGTTCAGTTTGATCTTGTTCCAGGAGAATATGAAATCCGTGAAGGAAGTGCAGACTACACAGGAAGAATCTGTGTGATCGGATCAAAATTAAAAGAAGATGAATTAGAAGGTTTATTCTTCTAAATAACAGGAGGAAAAAAGATGTACGAATTACCGGCATACCTGGTATGGGGATTTTTAGAAAGTGGAAAATCAACACTGATCAAAGAAACATTAAACCAGGATTATTTTAATGACGGCGAGAAAACAATGATCCTTACGTTTGAAGAAGGAGAAGTCGAATACGATAAAGAAATGCTAGAGAAGACAAATTCATTCGTGGTGAATATTGAAAATATGGAAGATTTCACAAAAGAATTTGTCAGAGGATGTCAGAGAAATTATTATCCAGATCGTGTCATGATCGAATACAATGGAATGTACTCTATTGACGATCTGATGGATGTAGTAGATGAGACAGATCTTGAGTTATATCAGGTGATCGTAACAGTTGATGCATCTACAGCAGATTTGTATTTGAAAAATATGAAATCTATGTTTATGGAAATGTTTAAGATGGCAGATCTTGTCATTTTTAACCGCTGTGATGACAATACGAATATGGGAAGTTTTCGAAGAAGCATCAAAGCAGTCAATCCAAGAGCACAGGTAGGTTTCGAACGTGCCGATGGAAAAGAGATGGCACAGGATGAACTGCTGCCATATGATGTGAATGCAGATGTGATCAAAGTTGAAGATGAAGATTATGGAATCTGGTATATCGATGCGATGGAACGTCCAGAGGTTTACGAAGGAAAGACTGTGGAAATGCGTGTTCAGGTCCAGCGCAGTCCAAAGATGCCACCGGGAATGATCATTCCTGGACGTAAAGCAATGACATGTTGTGAAGATGATATGACATTTATTGGATATCTGTGCAGATTAAACCAGACGAAATCCAAGACATTAAAGAGAATTCTCAATAACGAATGGGTAACATTAACAGCACAGATCCATTCAGAATACAATGAAGCATATGATAAGACAATGCCAATCTTAACAGCGATCAGAATCGAAAAATCAGAACCGCCAAAAGAGCAATTGGTATATTTCTAGATTTTAAGGACATAGCAACCCTGCCCCAAGCATACACTGTAAAAACAACATTTACAGGGGGCTTTTCCATTGAAGAAATACATGGAAGAAAGAGTCATTGAAAGTGCGATCTACATCATTGAACATAATGCTACAGTACGCCAGACAGCCAAGCAGTTCGGCGTCAGCAAAAGCACAGTACATAAAGATGTGACAGAACGGTTAGAAACGATCAACAAAACACTTGCCAGACAAGCAAGAAAGGTACTAGACATCAATAAATCTGAACGTCACATCAGGGGTGGGCTTGCAACGAAAGAGAAATATCTTCATAGATAGAATCAAAGGGAAATTATGAAATGCCAGGTTACACATGCAAAATTGTAATAGAAGATACACATCCACCGGTATGGAGAAGAGTCATCATACCAGATTAGATTACTTTTTTTGAATTACAATAGAAATTGATCAATATGATAATGTAATGGATATGGGGGATTATTAATATCTGTGATGTTAAAAAGAAAATTCCGATAACAATCATCTAAAGTTGAAATCCAGTACAGTTTAACATACACACTCTGTAATGGTTTGAATCACGTAAATTATTTGAATATTATAAAAAGAGATCATGTGTCTGCAACCGTACGAACACGTCTGCAGACACATGATTTCTTTTTATAATATTCCACCAATAATTTCTGTCATTCCACCATATTTACATTAGAGAATTCTGATAATTCAACAATTCACTCATAGGCTTCGACATATTCAGATACTGTCTGGTATTTCGTCGTAATCCATTATTATTACCACCCTTAAGTATCGTCTCATGCGTAGCGAAGAAATCCTGATCTTCTTCAAAAGGTGTTCTCACGATATGAATATCCACGATCTCATCTAAGAAACGATTCTGATGAAAGATCTTTCTCGTACATTCTTTTCGATACAAAGGATGCAACTGATTTACCGTAAACTGGAAATAAAGAGAATTAAGTAACGGTTCATCACTGTCTAATAAAAACTGATAATCGCCATCCAAAATCTTCTGTCCCTGTTCCTTTGTCAGAGGAATTTTTGTCTTATCAACCACAGATCCGTTCCGCTTTCTCTGCATCAGATAGAGATCTTCATCATTCTCCATATAGAAATAATATGTAAATGGAGAACTGTCCTTTGCTCCTTCAAACATTAATACCTTGACCGGAAGACTGATCATATATTTATCAGGAGATTTGGACAGGATATATTCTTCCTGTGTCTGGTTATATTCAGCTTGACTGATATTTTTCGTAACTTCGGTATAAGAAAGTTTTTCAATTGCTGTATTTTTCATGATAACTCCTAACCCGTGCTTTGTTATTAACTTCTTTCATTATAGCAAAGGAATATGATAAATTCATGTCTTATTTATAAAAAATGTATGAATAATTCATAGATTTTCTCAATACCCTGTGCTAAGATAAAATCTGGAGGAAAACTATGGATTTATTTGAATATGCAAGAGAATTAAATAAAGATAAAGAGTCGCCATTAGCAGGGAGAATGAGACCTGCAACCCTCGATGAAGTGGTGGGTCAGGAACATATTATTGGAAAAGATAAATTACTATATAGAGCGATCAAAGCGGATAAGATCAGCTCGATCATTTTCTATGGTCCACCAGGAACAGGAAAGACAACCTTAGCAAAAGTCATTGCCAATACGACCAAAGCAAATTTTGTACAGATGAATGCAACAACATCTGGGAAGAAAGATATGCAGGAAGCGGTGGCAGATGCGAAAGAATCTCTTGGAATGTATCAGAAGAAGACGATCTTGTTTATCGATGAGATCCACAGATTCAATAAAGCACAACAAGATTACCTGCTGCCATTTGTAGAAGATGGAACGATCATTTTGATCGGAGCAACGACAGAGAATCCGTATTTTGAAGTGAATCAGGCGTTGATCTCAAGATCCAATGTATTTGAACTACATTCATTAGATAAAGAAGATATTAAGAAATTGATCGTAAGAGCTATTACAGATGACGAAAAAGGAATGGGGATCTATGGAGCAACGATTACCGATGATGCACTGGATTTTCTCTCAGATATGGCAGAAGGAGATGCAAGAAGTGCTTTAAATGCGATCGAACTTGGAATATTAACAACAGAACCTGCTGAAGATGGAAAGATTCATATCGATATCGATGTAGCACAGGAATGTATCCAAAGAAGAGTGACAAAATACGACAAAGATGGGGATAATCACTATGATGTGATTTCTGCATTTATCAAAAGTATGCGAGGATCAGATCCAGATGCAGCTATTTATTATCTGGCAAGAATGATCGATGCCGGAGAAAGTGTTACATTTATTGCAAGAAGAATCATGATCTGTGCATCCGAAGATGTTGGAAATGCTGATCCGCAGGCATTACAGGTAGCAGTTGCAGCGTCACAGGCAGTGGAACGGATCGGAATGCCAGAAGCAAGGATCATACTGGCACAGGCAGTCACTTATGTAGCCAGTGCACCAAAGAGCAATGCAGCATATATGGCAGTTGATCAGGCATTAGAATCTGTCAGAAATCATAAGATCGGAGCAGTTCCTAATCATTTAAGAGATGCTCATTACAAAGGCGCAGCGAAACTAGGACATGGAATCGGATATAAATATGCGCATGATTATCCAGATCATTATGTAAAACAACAGTATCTTCCAGATGAGCTTCTTGGAACAACGTTTTATGAACCAACGGAAAATGGATATGAGAAAAATATCAAAGAATATTTGGAAAGAATCAGAAAGTAAAATAAAAATGAGCACTGAAAATGAAACATCAGTGCTCGTTCTTATTTTTACTCCATTTATACAAAAATGACATTGCCCATAAAAAGATCGGAAAGAAAAACATCAAAAACAGTGACATCCAGAATAACTGGCTTCCGCTCACTGCAAAATAGATAGTAGATCCGATGATGGCAAGCAATATCACGATCAGCAGGATCGCTGTGATCTGCTTCATATGCTTTTGTTTTTTCATCATAACATCCTTTCGTAAATATGTATACCTATGAGGTATCCTAGCATAGATTATTGTGTTTTGAAAGAGTAAAATATTTTATAAAAGAAAATGAATAAGAAGCAAAAGAGAGGACATAATAAGAATATCCAGTTAATAAAAGAACTGGATAGAGAAATACTTATCCTCCCCTTAAGTATTCCCCCACTCTACAATGGCGTAGAATGGGGGATTTTTGCGTATTGGGGTTGGTTGGTACCCCATTTAGTACCCCACTTTTGAAAAATATCCATTTTCTAGATTAAAAATGTTCACTTTTTGTGAGGGATGCCGTTAGTATTATGGCTTTTACTGAAGCTTAGAAATTCACGAAATGAAGCATCATGTTTTTGATAAAATTTTGATAAACGATCTTTACTTTGTAACACATTTTGCTTCATTTTGATAATGCGAGATAAATTTTCAACTTCGCAACGTATATGTCGGGCAATGGCTAATTGTAATTCAATATAAGTATCTTTATCTATAATAAATTCTGTCGGATTTTCCTTTGTACGGTCAATAATTTTTATACAATCTATTTCATACACGTTGAGATCTCCGTTTTCTTCTTCAACTGAACATGCGTAATCTGCCCCATATCCAGTAAAATTAATTCTTCGAGAATTTAAATCATTTAATGTTTCTATATCATCTATATCCTTAAACATAACAAAAATATCTATATTCATAGACCAGAGGAGTTCCTTAAAGGCATTGTCTCCACGAATAGAATGGTCATGTTGTGCCAAAAAACTTTCAGCAAAATTTTTATAAATGCTAGTACCCATTAAGTAATTTGTCGATACATTAAGATGTTTTGACAATATCGTAGCATTTTCATAAGTGAGATTTCGTTGTCCCCTTTCGATCATTGATATATGGTTATCAGAGCAATTAAGAATTTCCGCAATATCAGCTTGAGAAAGTCCATTTTCTGTCCTACATTCTTTTAAACGCATTCCTTTAGAAATCATACTTTCTCTTATTTTGTTAGAATTTGTTTCCATTTTTTGCTTATCTCCTTTAAAAATCGAACAAAAATTGACGTTAATTGTTTGTGTACTTCAATATAAAAAAAATGATAACATTAAGCTGTAACGAAAACAATAGATAAAATTAGAAAGCGAGGTATCTACACAGTATGAAAGGTAGAGAAAGAAAAACAATTAAAGGCGGTTCAAGACTTATGGATACAAACGAGCTTAGAGCCTACACGGGATTAGGAAGAGACATGGCGACCAATCTAGGTAACGAAGCAGGGGCAAGAATCAACATTGGTAGGCGTGTTTTATGGGATAAGGTCAAGATTGATCAATACATAAATGAGCTTACAGGCGTTGAATAGGAATAAGAGACACAGGGTTAACACAAGTATCTATAAAGCTGCTGCCAGATCAGGCAAAACAAAGGCAGCAGGAAGAAAGGAATGACATGAATTTAAAAGACATTAGTACATATTTTGACGGAGTAACAAGATTTAAAGGGGATAGCTTCCAATGTAAGTGTCCCGTTCATCATGATCATACGGCAAGTGTGACCGTATCTAAGGGAAGAAAAGGCATATTAGTGCATTGTCATGCAGGGTGCGAGTTAGAAGCGATTCTTGAAGCCGTGGGGCTTACTGAAAGGGATCTATTTTATGATAGTAACGTTACGAAAGTAAAACAGGACTGGAAAGACAGACTAGAACACAGCAAGAAAAAGAAAGTTGTTGATATTTATAATTACAAGGACGAAAAAGGCAGTTACTTATATAGCAAGGTCCGTTTTGAAAAGGATCAAGACGGTAAGAAAGAAATGTTGTACGGAGTTCTGGACGAGGGGAAAGACTGGTTTACATATGGATTAAAAGGTAAACACAAGACTCTTTACCGATTGCCTGAACTTATGCAGGCGGTAGCAGAAAAGCAAACAATTTACTACACAGAGGGAGAAAAGGACGTTGAAACGCTGCGAAAGATGGGACTAGCAGCAACCACTGCGGGAAGTTCTGGGGATTGGCGAAGAATCTTCACGAAATATTTTTCTGGTTGTAACGTGGTCCTGCTGCCAGACAATGACGAAGCAGGCGAAAAACTAACAAATGAAATGATCGCTGATCTGATCGGGATCGTTAATAGTATCAAGGTAGTAAAAACATCTGATCGGAAGCATGGAGACGTAACGGATTACTTCCAAGATGGCTATACAATTGAAGATTTCAACAAATTAGTAAGAGAAACGGAGTTTATTCCACAGAATCAAGAAAAAGACGTGGATAAGCCGACAAAGAAAAAAGCTATACCGCAATGGATCAAAGAAAAGGTTGTAGAGTTAGGACCAGAAACAAATTATTCTTATGATGATCGAGGAAATGGGGATCTATTTGCTGATGTGTTTAAGGGTATGTGCAGGTTTAACAGTACGGCTAAGTGTTGGTTTTGCTATAACGGGAAGTTCTGGGAAGAAGATCGGGCGGAGCTGATCGCAGCAGAAAATGCAAAAATGTTGCAGGATGCTTTATTGATCTATGCTACAACAATTGAAGATTACAAGAAACGGGAAGAATACGGAAAACACATTATGAAGATGGGGCGGCAGCAGGTAAGAAAAAACATGATCTATGACGCTAGATCTAAATATCCCGTTAAGGCAGAACAATTTGATCAGCATAAAGAATTATTTAACTGTAAGAATGGTACATATAACTTAGTAACGGGAGTGTTACAAAAACACGATCCCGATGATTATATTTCTAAGATCAGCAACGTTTACTATGATCCTGCCGCCAAGAGTACAGAGATCGAAAAGACTATGGATACAATTTTACAAGGTAACAAGGGAAATATTGAATACATTCAAAAGATTTTCGGTATGGCATTATCAGGGATCACGGATGAAGAAAAGTTATTCTTACTCTATGGAGCAACTACCAGAAATGGGAAAAGTACGATTGTAGAAACATATTTATATATGATTAGGGATTACGGCATAACAATGCAACCCGAAACACTAGCATTATCAAAAAAGGATTCTAGGACAGCGAACGGAGATATTGCAAGGCTCAAAGGTGCAAGGTTTGTAAATGCACCAGAACCACCGCAAAGTATGAGGTTTGACGCTGCATTGATTAAGCAGTTGACAGGGAACGACATGATCACGGCTAGAAAGCTTTATCAAGAAGAAATGTCATTTATGCCCGAGTTCATTACATTGATCAATACGAATCATTTACCGATCATCACAGATGAAACGTTATTTACTAGTGGCCGAATTGTAGTAATCCCATTCAGAAAGCATTTTGAAGAGCATGAACAAGATAAAGGACTTAAACGTAGATTGAGAGGAAAACAGAATATTAGTGGATTCTTCAACTGGTGCATTATAGGTTATCAAAAGTATCTGAAAGATGGATTAGAGACAACAGAGTCTATGGATCGTGAGATTGAATCATATCATATGAATAGTGATAGGGTGGCGGCATTTATCAATGAGGTGCTAACGAAAGATTCTACACAGTTCATTACAATAAAAGAACTTTATCCAGAATATGAAAAGTGGTGTGAAAAAAATAATTATCAGCCGTATGGAAAAATAAAATTTATAGATTATTTTAGAAGATCAGAAAAATTACGTAACAGAATAAAAAGAAATGGAAAATATTACAAGAACGTACTTGTTGGGTACTATGTAAATCCGTTTAAAAAATAAAAAGGTGCCATTTGTGCCTTTTTATGGCGTAAACTCTCTATACGAAGAAATTTTCTATAATAATTTACGCCTAAAAAGGGCATAAAGGGACACCTTATAGATGAAAGCTGCATAAATACGTGATTTTTTAACGGTGTAAAAAGTAGTAAAAATAATTCCTAAATTTTGGAAAACAAAACACGCAAAAATAAGGGTTGAAATTATGGCCAAAAATGAAGAGATGAAAACAGAGTTTAATATCTTCGGGGATGTCTGGAAAATCTACAAGAAATTTTTCTTTGTAACGGACAGTGAAGAGTCTTGGGATGAAGTAATAAATGAATGTAATAAAGTAAGAGGAAAGTATTTAGATAGTGCCTTATGTGGGAAATTATTACTTGTCATTCTGGAAGATCTGGAAGAAAGGAGTAAACACATTGATTAGTATTTGTAAACTAACACATGACCAGATCAAGAAGCTATCAAAAGAGATGGTAATATTGATCGACACGAGAGAAAAAGTCAATGATCATATCTTGAATTATTTTAATAAAAAGAATATCGCATACAGGCAGCAGGCTTTGGAGTTTGGAGACTATAGTTTTATGCTGCCAAAAGTGGACGGGTTGTTATGTAACGAACTGTATTTTCACAAAGAGATTGTAATAGAACGAAAGAATAGTTTAGAGGAATTAAGCGGCAATCTGGTAAAAGGTCGGGAGAGATTCGAGAAAGAATTTTTAAAAGCTAGAAATAACGGTTGTAGTATTCATTTGATGGTAGAGAATCCGCAAGGACTCAACGACATTATGAAACACAATTACAACACACAATTAAAACCAACATCATATATGGCGAGCTTAAAGAGTTTTGAACAACGATATGATTTGAAGATGCAGTTTATTGATCCACAGTATAGCGGCTACAACATTTATAGCACTTTTTATTATTACATGAGGAATAAACTTCATTAGGATTCAAAAAAATAAAAAAACTTTGTCAGAGTCTGACAAAAAAATAATGGTACCCCCATACGAAAAAAACGGGTTTAGTTTTTTAAGGGGAGACCGGTGAGTGGACTAGACTTTCCAGATCGCTACACTCCTCACGTAAGGGGGTGGTATATAATCGAAAGGGTGTTTATAAGCATGACAGGATATGAATATAACGGATCATTTGGGTATGAATGTTTAGAGAGCGGAACGCAGGCACTTAGAAAAATAGAATATGAATGCAAGATACATGAAGAGGATAAACAGGAAGTATTCGAATTTATGTGGGAGCTTGTAACGTCAGATAAAAAGCTAAGAATTGAGCTTGAAGAGTGGTTTTTTCAACAGGTAGCCCATAACATAGATCCAGATGATCAAGAACTAGGAAACCGTATTGACAGAGCATACGAGGAATATATAAGCAAATAAAACAGGATAGGAGATGTTTGAAATGTTAAAACCATATGATGAATTAGTGAAAGTTGATATTTCTAAGTATTGTGAAGAAAGAGAGGGCTTTTTATATCTTAATTGGGCAAGATGTATAGACTTATTGAGAAAAAACGGGGCTGAAAAGGTATATTTTGAACTTTGCCAGAACGAAAGGACGGGTAATAGTCTGTTTTGCAGTGATTCAGAATTTAAAGATAAGAACGGAAATGTTAACCAATGCTACGAAACTAGAATAAAGGTGTATATAGATGATCAAGTGTATTATATGCAGTCGCCCGTGATGAACGGAAAGAATCCCGTGAAAGCAAACTCAATGAGTCAAGCGAGGGTGTGGGCAAGTGCTTGCAGATCGTTTGTTAAGTGCGTGGCAATCAATACAGGGCTAGGGTTTAATCTCTGGTTGAAAGAAGAAAATCTTGATTATGTGCCAGTATCTCAAGAAAAGGCGTCAAAGGCACAGCTTGAATTAATAAAAGAATTATGTGAAAAACATAAGATCAACTTGAATGATTGGTGTAACGGTAACGGAAAAACAATTGATGATTTAACAGCGGCAGACGTTGGCGTTATGTTAAAAGCTATGAAACAACGCTATGGAGACGAATAAATAATATGCTAGTAACGAGGTTTAAAACATGGTAAATGATATTAAAGAAAAAATCAGATATTTAGACAGATACAGAAACTCAATGAATAAATATGAATCATTAAAAAGGCAGGAATCTTTTATTTATGACAAGATACACAGCTCTAAAACGTCAATCTTATCTTTTGGATCCAAGGGAAATAATCACGCTGATCTATCGGATGGGATTGTGAAGCTTGAAAAAATATTAACCGAAGTAAGAGAGGAAGAATCTAAGTCGTTAAACGTATGTGCAGAGATTGAGGAGTTAATAAAAAATATACCAGATGGGAGAGAGTCAGAAATCATGCATATGAGACATATAGAGTTGAAACCATGGCAAGAGATAGCGGATCATGTCGGATACGATAGGCCGAGTGTCTGTAGAATTCATCGCAAGGCATTAGAAAGACTTACAATTTTATAGTCCCCCGACGTTTGAAAATGAAAAATCTAAATAACTCCCAGACCGACGCCACACCTTTCTTTATAAAAAATTCCCACATCAGCTTTTTTTAGTGGTAACGCAAATTAGGAAAATAAGTATTGCTAATTAAAAGTAAGAGGAGAGGGGCGGTCAAATTGTTTTGATGATTCCTATAGACCGCACGCCCTAGCTTTCCTTTCACAAAATTCTAAATATAAATTTTAAAAGTGCAAAATAGAAATTTTTGGAAATAGAATAACTTATGAAGATGGTAAGGAAATTATGAAAAGCAGCCAAATTGCTTGTGAATTGGAATAAAGGAAATTAAAAAACAGCGATTTAAATATATGCATAAATTAAGCCTAAAATATTGAAAAACAACGTATTTTATTCAAAAAACAGCAGAATAAAACACAAATATTTAAAAAATTTATAATAAATTTCTATTGAAATTAAGAAAAGTTAAGAATTAAAAAGATGCACTCATAAAGACATGGTGCACCCTGCTGCTGATTTTGGTTGTAACGGTTAATCTGTGACTTTGTCGCCATCTGGAAGAATAAAAGAGCTTTCAAATTTGCAACCTGCTGCCGCTGCAATCTTCTTTAATTCATCAGTGGTAAATCGTTCACGTTTCATTTTTTGACTAAATGCCTGCGGACTGCTGCCATATAGGCGTGCTAGTTCAGAAACACTTATACCAAGTTTTACACAGAATATTTTGATTTGTTCAGATACTGCCACTTATAACACCTCACTCTCTATAATTATTATAAATAAAAATGTTTATAAAATCAACTAAAATATTTTGAAAATAAATAGAAAAGTTTAAATAAAACTATTGACACTTTAAACGAAAACGTTTATAATATAATTACAGTAAAGGAAAGGCAACCGAGATAGCTGAAATCACTCAAGAACTTGAAACCATATCCTTGTGAGCTACCTAGAGGATTCGCAATAGTCAAGAAGATGATTCAATGGTTACCACCAGAACTGAACAGGCTAACACAAGCATATAGAAAGGGTTGATACCATGGGAGAAAGAGCGTTACAAAACAGAATCCGCAGGTTGCAGGCATTAGAACGGCAGCAGGCGGAAATTGAAGCAGAGAAAGAAAGGCTAAAAGAAGAGATCAGAAAAGATATGGAGAAAAAGGGCATTGATCAAGTAAAGACAGGCAACTTTATTGTGAGATGTAAGAAGATCATATCTAACCGCTTTGACTCTAAGAGATTCAGGGTAGAACATAAAGATCTATATAAAAGCTACCAGAAGCAGCAGGAAACAATAAGGTTTACCGTAACGGGCACAATGTGACAAAGGCTAACACAAGTAAAAGAAAGTAGGGCATAAATGAAAAAAAGTACAAGGTGTAATGAAGATATGAAAATATGGTTGTTTGATCTAGCACATGATAACTTGAATGATCAAGAGATTCTTAAAGGATTCATCAAACACTATGTATTATATGATTTAACAATATCAGACGTACACCAAGACATACGTTTTCACACTTTGTATGGAGTGATAGGAACAAAGGTGGCACTTAATAATTTACGAAGAGTATTGAAAGAATATGCAGAAAAAATTAGTTTACAATACACAATGAAAGAAGTTGGCGTGATGAATACATGAAAGAAAATTGATACACTTTTTCAAAAGATTACATCAGAAAAGCAATTACAACGTATCTACAGATTTATAAAATACATATACGTTCATGCTCCGAAGTAATGAGAAAACCAAAGACTCAACATAAGTTGTTACAACAAACAAGATAAGAGAGATAAGACAATGAAAACAGATGAACTAATTTCACAAACAAAATAGCTTATCAAAGAGGAGATGGTCATATGCAGAAATGGTATAAGAAAATGATTAAAAAAAATGTTGATATGATCGAAGATGAATTATTTTTAAAACGTATATTCATAATCGTTAATAATCACATGATAAAAGAAAAAAGCCCCGAGATCACAGGCAAATGAGCTACAGGGCTAACACAAGCACCTATCAAAAGTAGTAGGGCTGATTTCATTATAACATAATTCAGCCCAAAAGCAACAGGCGGCAGACTAGAAACCTGCTGCCTTTTTTGTATAAAGGGGGAATTACTATGGCGAAGCTACCAAGTGGAATCAAAAGAGATAAAAAAGGTTTGTATATTGGTAGATTTCAATATCAAGGCGAAAGATATCAAGTATCAGCAAAGGACTTGAAAGAATGTGTTGATAAATTAGAAAAAGTAAAATATGAAGTTAAGAACGGGATCTACTGCAATGAATCCCTTGTAACGGTTAATAATTGGTTTCATACATGGATAGAAGAATACAAGAAGCCTACCGTTAAAATAAACACCATTAAAGCATATAAAAATACATACAAACGCTATATAAAAAAGCCTTTAGGTGGTAAGAAAATGAAAGAGGTACGTCCTGAAATGATTCAGAGGTTGTACAATTCATTAAAAAAGCAAGGATTAGCAGCAAAGACGATTGATTTAGTAAGTACGGTACTTCATGGAATGTTTCAACAAGCATATAAGAATGAGATGATACAAAAGAATCCTGTACCATTAGCAACGTTACCAAAAATGAAGAGAGCAAAGGAGCCAAGAGTTATGACGTTAGAAGAACAAAAGTTATTTATGGAATATGCAAAGAATGACGAAATGTGTGATATGTGTGAGCTATTTCTTTCTACTGGTCTTAGAAGTGGAGAGCTAAGAGGGTTAGAGTGGAAAACTGACATTGATTTCAAAAATAAGATGATTCATGTAACGGGTACGCTAAACTATGACAAGGAAACGGGATGGCGTAAGGACGAGCCAAAAACAGAAACATCATTCAGAGATATTCCCATGTTGGACAATGTAGAACGCTTATTGAAAAGAATAAGGCGGCAGCAGATGGAAATAAGGTTGTACATGGGCGACAAATGGCAACCAATAGAGGGACTAGAAAATTTAGTGTTCCTACAGCCAACAGGGACACCGGTACATAAAGGATATATGAAAAAGCATTTAGACAACATACAAAAGCAGATCAGAGAGGATGGGTATGAATTTAAGAGAATTACACCACATACATTCCGTCATACATTTGCAACAAGGTGCATAGAGAATGGAGTACCGCCACAGGTACTGAAAGGAATCTTAGGACATAGCAAATTATCAATGACAATGGATTTATACGCCCATGTGCTGCCAGATACGAAAGCTAAAGAGATGCAGAAGATTGCAAACCTATTTTGACCGTTGATTTATTCAGCGGTCCTTTTTATTGCTTGTAACGGATATGGTACCCCACTTAGTACCCCACTTTATATAAAAAGTGATAAACACAGACAGTAATATAATATAGAAGAAATGGTTCAAGCAGGTGGCTATAGACAAAGATAGAAAATACAAGTTGTAGCCTCCCCTTAAGTATTCCCCCACTCTGCGAAGCCGTGGAATGGGGGATTTTTATGTAAAATTGCTGTCGATTGTTGAAAAAGAGCCAGAGATTTGTTATAGTATCAAAGGAAAATAACATTTTTAAAAGAAAAGGATGGAATGAACATGGCTTTATTACAGGAATGGCGTGATTACGCATATAAATTTGACGATAGAACAGCAGAAGGACAGCAGTTCTGGTTAAATTACTTCAACATTGAAAAAGGAATCTACGAACAATTATTAGCTGACAAAGATACAGTTGTATCTGGAACAGTGAAAGAATTAGCAGACAAATACGAGACAGAATTACAGATGTTTGTAGGATTCTTAGATGGGATCAACGACAGCTTAAAAGAAGCAAACCCAATCGAAGAGATGGATGAAAATACACAGGTAAGCTTAGACATCGACTTCGAGAAATTATATTACAACATGGTTGGATGTCGTGCAGAATGGCTTTACAACTTAAAAGAATGGGATGACATTCTTACAGAAGAAAGAAGAAAAGAGTTATACAAAGAATCCAGAAATTCAACAACAGTTGTAAAAGGAAAGAAGATCGGAAGAAACGATCCATGCCCATGCGGAAGCGGTAAAAAATACAAAAAATGCTGCGGAAAAAACGCTTAATTCGTTAAAAGAAATAGTCGAATATGTAAATGAAACAAGGAAGAACCTTTTGGCTTATGTGATAGCTGAAGGGTTCTTTTATTTTAGAAAATTTTGATAAAATCCCATATGAGATAAAAATACAGAAATTATTGACATTTTGTATACATGATGTTAGAATTTCAATTAGTCGTCTAATGATTAGTTATCTAATTAAAATACTCAAAGTAAAGAAAGGAGCATACATGAAGAAGTGTGAAGGAATTTACAGTTTGATCGGTAAAGTGAATCATAAGAGTGCGATTTATGGATTTGAGCTTTTGAAAGAAGAAAATATACATCCGAGACAGATGCCTCTGATCATTCATTTAAAAAAATGCGAAGGCTGTACACAAAAAGAGTTAGCCGAGAAGATGCAGGTCAAGCCGTCTACGCTAAACGTAATGATTGGACGAATGGAAAAGAATGGATATATAGAGAAAAAACAGGACGAAAAAGATTCAAGAAAAAGCAGAATTTATTTTACTGAGAAGGGAAGAAGTATCTGTGAAGACGGTCATAAAAAATTTGTCATGATACAAGAAAAACTTCAAGAGTATTTTACAAAAGAGGAGCAGGAAGAACTCAAGAGACTGTTAAATAAATTTTGTGATTGTCTGGATGAACAGACAGAGATACTAAAAAAAGAAAGAAAGGAAAAATCAGATGCTTAAATTATTTCGATATTTGAAAAAAGCATATGTGCCTATCATTGCGATCGTGTTATTGCTGATCCTACAGGCGAGTTGTGACTTGACATTACCAACATTTACTTCCAATATCGTCAATGTTGGTATTCAGCAGAAGGGTATTGAAGACGCAGTTCCTGATGTAATGAGAGAAGAAACATTTCTGGCATTGAAATCTCTTATGAAACAAGATGATGCAGATGATATGGAAGATGCTTATAAACTTTATACAAAAGATCAGGTAAAAGATTCAAAATATAAAGATTATAAAGACGGACGTTTATATGTCAGAAGATATATCTCCAAAAAAGACAGAGAACATCTTGATACGAGTATGTCAAAGGCAATGCTTAAGTTGTCAGCGCAGATGGCAAAACAGATTCAGGCCAATCCTCAGGCAGCAGCTTCTTTAAGCAAGAGCCAGAAAAAAATGATGGCGCAGATGAAGAACATGGATACAAAAGACATGCCAGATACGATCATCAGTCAGGCAGCGATTTCTTTTGTGACTTCAGAATACAAAGCGATCGGACTTGATATTGACCAGATGCAGACACATTATCTGTTAGTGACAGGAGCAAAGATGATCGGGCTTGCGTTCTTGATCATGGCAGCAGCAGTGAGTGTTACTTTATTGTCAGCACGTTTAGCTGCGAAACTAAGTCGTATTCTGAGAGAGAAAGTATTTGAGAAAGTTATGTCGTTTACAAACTCTGAGTTTGATAAATTCTCAACAGCCTCATTGATCACAAGAAGTACGAATGATATCCAGCAGATTCAGATGTTTATGACGATGGTATTCCGTATCGTCGTATACGCACCATTAATGGGGATCGGAGGTATTTTCAAAGTATTAACAACCAATGCAAAGATGACATGGACGATCGCTATCGGTGTGATCGCGATCATGTTAGTGATCTTTGTATTATTTAAGGTAGCGATGCCAAAATTTAAGATCTTACAGAAACTGATCGACCGATTAAACTTAGTAACAAGGGAAATTCTTACTGGACTTTCCGTAATCCGTGCATTCAGTACAGAAAAACATGAAGAAGAACGTTTTGACAAAGCCAATATGGATCTGATGAAGACAAATTTATTTGTAAACAGAGCTATGACATTTATGATGCCAACAATGATGCTGATCATGAATGGTTTAACTGTTCTGATCGTATATGCTGGAGCATCCAATATTGATGCAGGAAAGATGCAGGTTGGAGATCTGATGGCATTTATCCAGTATGCAATGCAGATCATTATGGCATTCTTATTTATCTCCATGGTATCTATTATGATGCCTCGTGCACAGGTTGCAGCAGAACGTGTCAATGAGATCTTAGATATGGAAGTCATGATCAAAGATCCAGAAGAACCAAAAGAATTTTTACCAGAGAAAAAAGGTGAAGTTGAATTTAAAAATGTATATTTCTGCTATCCTGATGCAGATGAAGCAGTGCTTCATAATATCAGTTTTACAGCACCAGCTGGTAAAACAACCGCATTTATTGGAAGTACAGGTAGTGGTAAATCAACATTGATCAACCTGATTCCTAGATTCTTTGATGTCAGCCGTGGAAGTATTTTGGTTGATGGGGTGGATATCCGTGATGTAAAACAACATGATTTATGTGAAAAGATCGGATACGTACCACAGAAAGGAGTATTGTTCTCAGGAACAATCGAATCCAACTTAAAATATGGAAAAGAAGATGCAACGATCGATGAAGTGAAACGTGCAGCAAGAATCGCACAGGCAACAGATTTCATTGAGGAGAAAGAGGAAAAGTATGATTCACCGATCGCACAGGGCGGTTCCAACGTATCTGGTGGACAGAAACAGAGATTATCAATTGCAAGAGCTATTGCAAAAGATCCTGAAATCTATATTTTTGATGACAGTTTCTCAGCACTTGATTATAAGACAGATGTGAAACTTCGTTCTGAACTTCAGAAAGAAACAAATGGAAGTACAACATTGATCGTAGCACAGAGGATCAGTACGATCCTTCATGCAGACCAGATCATCGTCTTAGATGAAGGAAATATCGTAGGAAAAGGAACTCATGAAGAGTTATTAAATACTTGTCCGGTTTATCAGCAGATTGCCAAATCGCAATTATCAGAAGATGATCTTAAGAAAGCAAGGGAGGTGTCTGACCATGAGTAATAATCGAAGAAGAGGTCCGATGGGTGGACCAGGCAGAGGAATGGCACCAGGCGAGAAAGCCAAAGATTTAAAAGGAACAATGGTCAAACTGATCAAATATATGAGACGTTTCTATGTTCCGATCGTTATGGTAATCATTTTTGCTATTGCAAGTACCGTGTTTAACATTGTTGGACCAACGATCTTAGGAGATGCAACAACTGAGATCTTCAAAGGACTGGTTCGCAAAGTATCTGGTGGAAGTGGAATTGATTTTGATAAAGTTAAACATATTTTATTGATGTTGTTAAGCTTATATGTAGCAAGTGCGATTTTCTCATTTATTCAGGGACTGATCATGACACATGTATCAAACAATGTCAGTTACCAGATGAGAAAAGATATTTCAGAGAAGATTCATCGTATGCCAATGAAATATTTTGAAAGCAGAACCTATGGTGAAGTATTGTCAAGAGTTACAAATGACGTTGATACATTAGGACAGAGCTTAAACCAGAGTATGACACAGATCATCACATCAGCGACACAGATCGTCGGTGTATTTATTATGATGATTCGTATCAGTATTCCGATGACGATCGCAGTTTTATTGACACTTCCATTATCTATGGGATTGATCGGATTGATCATGTCAAAATCTCAGCCATATTTCAAGGCACAGCAGAAACACCTTGGAGAGTTAAATGGACAGGTAGAAGAAATCTATAGTGGACATAACATTGTCAAAGCATTTAACAAAGAAGAAAGCGTGATCGAAGAATTTAAAGAAGTAAATGGAAAACTTTACAATTCTGCATGGAGATCACAATTCTTCTCAGGAGCAATGATGCCGCTGATGCAGTTTGTTGGGAATTTAGGTTATGTAGCAGTAACAATATTAGGTGGATATTTAGCAATCAAGAAGACAATCGAGGTAGGTCAGATCCAGTCATTCTTACAGTATGTAAGAAACTTCAGCCAGCCGATCACACAGTTAGCACAGGTAGGTAACATGATGCAGACGACCGCAGCATCTGCAGAACGTGTCTTTGAATTCCTAGAAGAAGAGGAAGAGATCGAAGTTGAAAAAGACGCGGTACCTGTTGATACACTTGCTGGAAATGTAACATTTGAACATGTAAACTTCGGATACAACAAAGATCAAACGATCATCAATGACTTCTCCGTCGATGTCAAAGAAGGTCAGAAAGTTGCGATCGTAGGACCAACTGGAGCTGGAAAGACAACGTTGATCAAACTTCTGATGCGTTTCTATGATGTGAATGGAGGCTGCATTAAAGTAGATGGCCATGATATCAGAGAATTCAAGAGAAGTGACCTAAGAGAAATGTTTGGTATGGTACTTCAGGATACATGGCTTTACAATGCAAGTATCCGTGACAATATCCGCTATGGTAAATTAGATGCAAGCGAAGAAGAAATCCAAGGAGCAGCAAGAGCTGCATACGCACATCATTTCATTGAAACACAGCCAGGTGGATATGATATGGAGATCAACGAAGAAAGCAATAATATCTCCCAAGGACAGAAACAGTTATTAACGATCGCAAGAGCAATCTTAGCAGATCCAAAGATTTTGATCCTTGATGAAGCAACAAGTTCGGTCGATACAAGAACAGAAGAACGAATTCAGATGGCAATGGATAATCTGATGCAAGGAAGAACAAGTTTTGTGATCGCCCATCGCTTATCAACGATCAAAGATGCCGATGTGATCTTGGTTATGAATCACGGAGACATTGTAGAACAGGGAAATCATGAAGAATTGCTGGCCAAGGGTGGATTCTATGCGGATCTTTATAATAGCCAGTTTGAAAACGCTTAAGAATAATAAAACATTGTGAAAAAAGGGAAAACGAAAGTTTTCTCTTTTTTTATTCTAATATAGAAAAGATTTTCACAGGATTAAATAGACGGATATAGCAAATTTTGGTATAGTTAAATAGAACAAAAATATATCCAGATATAGAATCAAGGAGAATCAAAGTTATGAAGAAGAATCAGACACAGATTAAAAAATATGCGGCTGTGATCAGTATATTCTTAGCGGCAGTCATCGTAGGACTTTTTGTTTTCTTCTTTTGCATAAAACGTTCTGTTGAACAAAGATCAAAAAACACGATGAGGAACAACGTGGTCAGACAGAGTGAGCATTTAAGAACAATATTAGATATTCAATATGATTACTTAAATGCATTAGCAGAAGAGATTGGCAAGACAGACCATCTGTTAGCAAAGAAGAATATGGATTTGATCAAGTCGATCACAAAACATACAGATTTTGGTGGGACTGCATTGATCGAGCCAAATGGGGATGCTCATTATGACAATGGATTGATAAAGAATTTATCGCATTGAAGATATTTTAAAGAAGTGATCAGTGGAAAAAGAACATTAAGTGATCCATTAGATAGTAGTATTTCTGGATCAACAAGAGTTGTGTTAGGAGTTCCTATATATAACAGCAAACACAAAGTGATCGGAGCTCTTGGAGGTTCTTATGACGTAACAGCTCTAAGTCGTATGCTGTTTGAAGATCTTTTTAATGGACAAGGATGCAGTATGATTATTGCGCAAAACGGAGAAATCATTGCATTTGAAGGAGATACATCTTACTGGAATCTTGATTATAGAGATAATTTCTATAAATATTGTTACAAATGGATCATCAAAGACAAAGTAACAGTGAAGAAGATCAAACAGGATTTTAAAGAAGGAAAAGAAAATCTTGTAACGGCAGACAGCAAGAAAGAAGGGACAAGAAGACATTACTTTGCATATATGCCAATGGGGATCAATGACTGGACTCTCTGCTATGCATTACCAGAACAGGCAGCACAACAGTCATATAACTTCATTGAAGGCTACGAAATAAGCTTTATGATCGTATTTATTGTTTTGGTGATCTTATTGATCCTGTATATTGTTTATGAGAATCATACAAGGAACAAAGAATTACTGAAATATGCACAAACTGACGCATTGACAGGATTATATAACAAAGAAACAACCGAGCAGTTAACGGATGAACTTTTATCAGAAGATGAGAATAAGTCCCATGCATTTTTGATTTTGGATGTGGACTGTTTTAAGCAGATCAACGATATCTATGGACATGCAGTCGGGGATATCGTGTTACAGAAATTTGGAAAACTTCTAAAAGGCACTTTCCGTGAAGGAGATATATTAGGAAGGATCGGTGGGGATGAATTCGGAGTCATTATGAAGAATATCCAGACAAAGGATATAGCAATGAAGAAAGCAGAAGAATTGCTAGCTAAAACACAAGCATACAAGATCGACGAATTGAAAGGAAATAATATCTCCATCAGTATCGGGATCAGCACAGCCCCACAAGACGGGGACTGCTACATGGATCTCTATAAACGCGCCGATCAGGCACTTTACCAGGCAAAACGAAGTGGAAAAGCAAGAGTGTGCAACTATTTCTCATGAAAATAGTCTTTTACCAATTTTACCACAGTTCCAGATAGAAGGAACAAAGCGATCAAGTTCGGAATCGCCATCAGACCGTTGAATGTTTCTGCGATACTCCAAAGCATTCCAAGGTCTACAGTAGCACCAAGGATCGCAACTAACGAATATACTAACATAAAAGGTTTGATAACCTTAGAAGAGAATAGAAACTCAATACAACGAGCTCCATATAATCCCCATCCGATAATGGTTGAAAATGCAAAGCAACATAACGCAACTGCAGTAAAGATGGAGATCCAGTTACCATAAGTAGAAGTAAATCCACTGATCGTAAGTTCAGCACCAGCATCCGCACCAAATCCAATTGGAATTCCACTGCAGAGGATGACCAAGGCTGTCAATGTACAGATTAAAATCGTATCAGTAAATACTTCAAAGATACCAAGAAGTCCCTGCTTTACAGGCTCTTTTGTATCAGCACAGGCATGAGCGATCGAACCTGTACCAAGTCCGGCTTCATTTGAGAAGATTCCTCGTGCGACACCTTTTTTCATACTCATAAAGAAACTTCCAACAATACCACCAGTCACAGAAGCAGGATGGAAAGCTCCGTTAATGATAGAATCAAAAACAGCAGGCAGCTGATCGATATTTAAAACAACAACACCTAAGGCAAAGAAGATATAAATAAATGCCATAAAAGGTACTAATCTTTCAGCTACCTGTCCGATTCTTTTGATTCCGCCAAGTAAGATCAATGCCACAAGAATTGCAACAATGATACCAATGATCAGATTCGCAGTTCCAACAGAAGACTGACTGATTACGTGGAAATTCAACAAAGCAGAATTGATTGCTGTTGTGATCGTATTTACCTGAGTAGCATTTCCAGTTCCGAATACTGTTAAAACTCCGAAAGCAGAGAATAGTACAGCAAGAAAATGCCAGTTTTTGCTAAGACCATTCTTGATATAGTACATAGGACCACCAACATAATCCCCTTCTTGGTTACGTTCTCTGAAGTGAACTGCAAGTGTTACTTCGGAAAATTTCGTACACATTCCAAGAATAGCAGAAATCCACATCCAGAAAACAGCACCAGGACCACCGATTGCGATCGCACCGGCAACTCCGGCAATATTTCCAGTTCCGACTGTGGAAGCGAGTGCAGTACAGACTGCCTGAAATGGAGTCATAGATCCGTCGGATGCATCTTGCTTCTTAAAGACACGGCCAAGCGTTTCCTTCATTGCATAAGGGAATTTACGGATCTGTAAAAATTTTGTTTTGATCGTTAACAGTAATCCGACACCAATGATGCAGATCATGGCTGGAACACCCCAGATAAAGTTGTTCACGGCACTGTTAACTGATTGTATAAGCTCTAACATAAATCAAACCTCTTTCAAATTTCTTTTATTAATTTGTATCTGTCCTTATATAATAGATATTTACTCATTAAGATCCATGTTACCTTAAGGTGACATGGAACATGAACAGACACAAGTGCAATCATATCATATTTACAGAAAAAAGTACAGAATCTAATCTTGACAGAGAATTAATAGAAATCTTCTATAGATTTATGAAAAAAATCTAACTTGTAAAATATGTAAATAAGGACTAAACTTATATTCATAATTACGTGTAGACTTGGAGGATGAAAGATGGAGAATGAAAAACCAATACTAAGAGGAGAGCTTGCATTGATGGCAGCAATCGTGATCAATAGTTTTAGTGTAGTACTGATGCTGTATTCAGGTTCTGGAATTTCGGCAATCTCAAGTGTACCTTATGCATTTTCGGAAGTATTTAAGGAGTTATCACTAGGTACATGGACATATATATTTCAGGGAGCATTAGTGTTAAGTCTGATGATCCTAAGAAGAAAGTTTGTACCATCTTATTTATTCAGCTTCGTTGCAGGATTTGCGTTTAGTGAATTATTAGATGTCAATGAATTATGGATTGGGATCCTGCCACAGACGATTCCATGCAGGATTGCGTATTTCCTGATCAGTTATTTCTTGTTAAGTATAGGAATTGCTTTAGAGAACAGATGCCAGCTTCCGATCATTCCAACGGATTTATTTCCAAGAGAATTATCAGAAATCATTGACAAACCATATGCAAGGGTTAAGATCATATTTGATGTTTTATGTCTTGCCACAACGGGGCTTTTAACATGTCTGATGCTTGGATATTTAGATGGATTAGGTATTGGAACGATCGTTGCTGCATTTACGATGGGTAAAATGGTTTCGATCACAGGCAGTTGGATCGATCAGAGAGTTACTTTTGCATCGTTCTTAAGTAAACAGACGATATAGGGAATTAAGAGAATAGAAATAAGAAAGATGATAAAATAAGATAGAACGGGTGATAGTTTTGAAACAATATATTTTGAATGATTATATTACAGACGATGCCAGAATGGTAAATCCAATGATGGAAATTAATGGTTTTAAAGTAAGACCAGGATTTTTTGATTTAAATGGAGCATCAGAATTTTCATGTGGGGTGAATTTTACAGTGCATACAAGCAATGGAACATCATGTGATCTGCTATTATTTCATCCAGGAGAAGAAGAACCATATGCAATCATTCCATTTCCAGAATCATATAAGATCGGAGATGTCTATTCTATGATCGTTTATGATCTGAAATCTGAAGATTTTGAATATGCTTATCGTGTGGATGGACCATATGATGAACAAAAAGGATTACTGTTTGATAAAACAAAAGTTTTGTTGGATCCATATGCTCAGGCTGTTGCAGGACAGGAAGTCTGGGGACATAAAAGAACCAGAACGTATCATGCAAGAGTTGTAAGAGATAGTTTTGACTGGGGTGTACAGCCACAGTCAAGCAGAGAGATGAGTGATCTGATCATTTATGAGTTACATGTCAGAGGATTTACAAATCATTCATCCTCAGGAGTCAAACATCCAGGAACTTTTGCAGGATTAAAAGAAAAGATCCCATATTTAAAAGAATTAGGGATCAATGCGGTAGAATTGATGCCGATCTTTGAATTTGACGAGATGATCAACGCAAGAGAAGTGGATGGGAAACAACTTGTTGAATATTGGGGATATAATACGGTTGATTTTTTTTCACCCAATGCCAGTTATGCAGCTGCTGAGGAAGTTAATAATGAAGGAAAGGAATTAAAAGAATTGATCCGTGAACTTCATGAAAATGGAATCGAAGTTATTCTGGATGTTGTATTTAATCACACTGCAGAAGGAAATGAAAATGGACCATTCTTCAGTTTTAAGGGATTTGACAACAATATCTACTATTTATTAACTCCAGAAGGTAATTATTATAATTTTAGTGGATGTGGGAATTCACTAAATTGCAACCATCCAGTAGTACAGCAGATGATCCTTGAATGTTTAAGACATTGGACGGTTCATTATCGTGTAGATGGATTCCGATTTGATCTTGCAAGCATTCTTGGACGAGATGAAGATGGAATGCCAATGAATAATCCACCATTACTAAAAAGTCTGGCCTATGATCCACTTCTAAGGAATGTAAAACTGATTGCAGAAGCGTGGGATGCAGGTGGATTATATCAGGTAGGAAACTTTCCAGCCAGCAAACGATGGGCAGAATGGAACGGACAGTACCGTGATACGATGCGAGGCTATCTAAAAGGTGATTTCTGGGAAGCTAACAGTGCTGCATGGAGAATTTGTGGTTCAGGTGACTTGTATGGCGGATATTACTCTGATGGAAACAGTAATTACGCTGGATACAATTCCTGTATCAACTTCCTCACATGTCACGATGGATTTACAATGTATGATCTCTATTCTTACAATAATAAACATAATGAGGCAAATGGTTGGAACAATACCGATGGGGCAAATGACAATCGAAGCTGGAATTGTGGTATGGAAGGAGATACAAAAGATCCGGAAGTACTCAAATTACGTTACCGCATGATCAGAAATGCTTGTGCTATCTTAATGTGCAGCCGTGGAACGCCAATGTTCTTCTCAGGCGATGAATTCGGAAATACGAAGTTTGGAAATAATAACAGCTACTGTCAGGATAATGAAATCTCATGGATTGATTGGAGCTTATTAGAGAAGAATAAAGATTTATTTGAATTTTTTAAATTTATGATCGATTACCGAAAAAAACATCCAGTTATCCGCAAGAAACTGGACAATGCAGTTTGCGGAATGGAAGCAATGCATGCACACGATGTTAATGCAGAACGTATGGAAGTACCACAAAATGCAAAAACACTGGCAGTAAGCTTTGCAGGATATGACCGTAAAAAAGGAAAAGACGATCTTGTATATGTAGCAGTCAATGCTTATTGGGAAGAAGTAAAGATCACACTTCTAAACCTTGCAAATCATGGAGCATGGTACTTAAGTGTGGATACTTATGGAGATGAGAAAGGAAAGTACTTCTATCAAGAAGGAGAAGAGATTCGCATTGATCGTGAATATGTGATGAAACCTCGGTCTATTGTGGTGTTTACTGGACGAGAAATTTTAAGATAAATTTTAATTTTAAATTTGTAGTTGGCCAACTGTAGATTTTGAGTATATGATAAAAACTAAATAAGCAACCGAAAGCGCAGCGGTTGCTTATTTGTTTTTCTTTTATTTCTGTCACATACAATGAATGCCTATAAATCTTCCCCAGTAAGCATCTCATAAGCCTGGAAATATTTATCGATTGTCTTATCAACAATGTCCTGAGGCAGTTTCCAGTCATGTTCGTTGCTCTTTAACCAGTCGCGGGCGAACTGTTTGTCGAAGGATGGCTGTCCATGACCTGGTTCGTATTCGTCTGCTGGCCAGAAACGAGAGCTGTCTGGTGTTAACATTTCATCTCCGATGACGATGTTACCGTCTTCATCAAGACCAAATTCAAATTTCGTATCTGCGATGATGATTCCGTGTTCTAATGCATAATCAGCACATTTCTTATAAAGTGCGATCGTCTTATCACGTAACTGTTCAGCGTATTCCTGTCCTTTACCTGGGAATTCTTTCTCAAGAACTTCAATACTTCTTTCAAAAGAAATGTTCTCATCATGATCACCGATTTCTGCTTTTGTAGATGGTGTGTAGATTGGTTCAGGAAGTTTATCAGATTCTTTTAATCCTTCAGGAAGTTTGATTCCGCAGACTGTACCATTCTCCTGATAGCTTGCCCAACCGCTTCCTGTGATATATCCACGAACGATACATTCGATTGGAAGCATTGTAAGTTTCTTACACATCATGCTGTTTCCATCATATTTTTCCTGCTGGAAGAATTCAGGCATATCTTTGACATCAACAGAGATCATATGGTTAGGAACGATGTCTTTTGTAAGGTCAAACCAGAATTTGGACATCTGTGTTAAAACAGTTCCTTTCTTTGTGACATCATTCTTTAAGATGACATCAAAGCAGCTGATACGGTCAGTTGCAACCATGATCAGGCTGTCACCATTGTCATAAATCTCACGAACTTTACCTTCTTTGATCGGTTTCATTTCTTTCATTATTCATACCTCGCTGATAAATTGTATCAATGTTTCTCAAATTTTCACTCGTTGTTTACTAATATAACATCAATTGTTGAAAAAATAAAGTCTGGATTGGCGATTTCAGTATTTGTAATATATTTTGCCCTCGGTTCGTAAATCATATATAATGGTATGAGTGTCAAGAAGTATAATTTAAATGGAGGAAACTGATCGTTATTATGAAATTTTATTATGCCCCAATGGAAAGTATCACGATTTACTTATACCGAAACATTTACGAACAACTATTTGGAGAAATCGATAAATACTACACACCATTTATTATGCCAAATGGAAAAAGAACATTCAAAACAAGAGAATTTCAGGATGTATTGCCGGAACATAATGAAGGATTACATATCGTACCACAGATTTTAACGAAAAGTTCTGAAGATTTTATCAGAACAGCAAAAGAATTAAAAGAACTGGGATACGATGAAGTCAATTTAAATCTTGGCTGCCCGTCAAGAACCGTTGTAGCCAAACAAAAAGGCTCAGGATTCCTGCGAGAACCAGAAGTATTAGATGATTTCCTTACAGAGATCTTCGAAGCATTAGATATGAAGATCTCAATTAAAACAAGAATCGGATTAAGAGACACAGAAGAATTTGAAGAAATCTTAAGCATCTACAACCGCCATCCAGTCTATGAACTAACGATCCATCCAAGACTGCAGCAGGAATTCTACAAAGGAAAACCACACCTCGATGTCTTTGAATATGCAGTAAACCACAGTGAGAATCCACTCTGCTACAATGGAGATATCGTAACAAAAGAAGACTACGACAACATCACAACAAGATTTCCAGATGTAGATGCAGTGATGATCGGAAGAGGTCTGCTAAGAAATCCAGCCCTTGTACGAGAAATCAAATATGGACAGAAACTGACCAAAAGAGAACTCCTGAAAATGCATGATACACTTTATGAAGCATATCAGGGTTACCTAAGCGGCGACAAAAATGTTCTCTATAAGATGAAAGAATTCTGGAACAACGCAGCGGTCATGTTTACAAACCACGAAAAATACGCAAAGAAGATCCGTAAAGTTCAGACGTTAAAGAATTACGAACAGGCAGTCAACGCATTATTTAGTGATCAGGACCTAATTGATTAAAAATAAAACCGAAAATCTAAATATACATATTGAAAAACTATTGACAAAACAAAACTCAATATAATATAATCACTCAATAGGCAAAGACGGAGAAAAGTACCATAAATTATCGTTCCCAGTGAGCAGGCGATAGTGAGAATCCTGCAAAGTGAATTTATGTGAAGAACACTCCCGAGCATCAATCTGAACGCAGAACATGAATAGAACAAGATTCAAACCCTGTCAGTAGGTGCGACGTAAGCTGGGCGTTAACCGGCACACAAGAGAGACTGCAAGACAGTAAATCAGGTGGTACCGCGGACTAGAGATATACAGTTCGTCCTGAAGTAACAATTTCAGGACGGGCTTTTTTTGTACCTGATTTTAAGGTGACAGGGAACTAAGAAAACCGCCTGAACACAAGATAGAGAATACAAGAAAAAGGAGAAAAGAAAATGTCAGACATGTACCGTACCAGAACCATGGACCAGATTTCTGAAGGTGACATCGGAGCACAATTAAAGATCGCCGGATGGGTAGAGAATATCCGCGACCACGGTGGAGTATCATTTATCGACTTACGCGATATGTATGGAGTGATGCAGGTCGTATTAAGAGATACAAGTTTATTAGACCATGTAAGAAAAGAAGAATGTTTATCTGTAGAAGGTGTGATCCAGCACAGAGACGAAGAAACATTTAACCCTAAGATTCCTACAGGAACGATCGAATTAGAAGCACACAAGATCGATATCTTAGGAAAAGTATACAGAGATCTTCCATTCGAGATCGCAACAAGTAAAGAAATCCGTGAAGATGTTCGTTTAAAATATCGTTACCTTGATATGAGAAACAGAAAGGTAAAAGATAACATTTTATTCCGTTCCAAAGTCATCCGTTTCTTAAGAGAAAAGATGGAAGACATGGGATTCGTAGAAGTTCAGACACCGATCCTTTGTGCATCATCACCAGAAGGAGCTCGTGACTACGTAGTACCTTCAAGAAAATACAAAGGTAAATTTTACGCATTACCACAGGCACCACAGCAGTATAAACAGTTACTGATGGTATCTGGAATCGACAAATACTATCAGATCGCACCATGCTTCAGAGATGAAGATGCTCGTGCAGACCGTTCTCCAGGAGAATTCTATCAGTTAGACTTCGAGATGGCATTTGCAACACAGGAAGATGTCTTCAAGATCGGAGAAGAAGTATTAACAGAGACATTTAAGAAATTTGCACCAGAAGGAAGTGTGATCACAGAAGCACCATACCCAATCTTCAGCTACAAAGAAGCAATGCTGCAGTTTGGTAGTGACAAACCAGACCTTCGTAATCCATTAAGAATCATCGATGTGACAGATTTCTTCCAGAGATGTACATTCAAACCATTCCATGGACAGACAGTACGTGCGATCAATGTTCATGCAAAACTTTCCAAGGGACAGCATGAAAAACTGTTAAAATTCGCACAGTCAATCGGTATGGGTGGACTTGGATACTTAGAAGTCAAAGAAGAACTGAAATACAAAGGACCGATCGACAAATTTATTCCAGATGATATGAAGATGGAATTAGCTGAAATGGCTGGATTACAGGAAGGAGATACAATCTTCTTTATCGCAGCACCAGAAAAAGCTGCTTGCATCTATGCAGGACAGATCCGTAACGAATTAGGAAGCAGATTAGACCTGTTAGAAAAAGACGCATACCGTTTCTGCTACATCAATGATTTCCCAATGTATGAAATTGATGAAGAAACGGGTAAATTAGGATTTACACATAACCCATTCTCTATGCCACAGGGTGGATTAGAAGCATTAAATGAAAAAGATCCATTAGATATCTTAGCATACCAGTATGATATCGTATGTAACGGAGTAGAATTATCATCAGGAGCCGTTCGTAACCATGACATGGAAATCATGGAAAAAGCATTCGACATCGCAGGATATGACAAAGAAACATTAAAAGACAAATTCGGAGCATTATACAATGCATTCCAGTTCGGTGCACCACCACATGCAGGAATGGCACCAGGAGTAGACCGTATGATCATGTTACTTCGCAACGAAGAAAACATCCGAGAGATCATCGCTTTCCCAATGAGTGGAACAGCACAGGATCTGATGTGCGGAGCACCAAACGAAATTACAGAACAGCAGCTTCGTGAAGTGCATATTAAGGTTAGAGATTAATTAGAGATTATAAGATTAAAAAAAAGACAGGAAACAGACCAAAGAAGGTCAGCTTCCTGTCTTTTTATTTACCAGAAAAATTTTACATGCTACAATAATAAAAAACAGACATCAAAGGAGGACACCAACATGAAGATCAAAAATGCAACAATCAAAGATTTTGACACAGCCTATGAATACATCAAAAAACTCTGGGACTACAACACCTATGACTATGAAACAACCAAAGAAGTCTACGAAAAAGTACTACAAAACGAAAACAGTTTTGCATTTTTTGCAATAGAAGATGATGGAACTTTTCATGGATTCTGCCATGGAGATTATTTTCAGACCTTCTGGATGTCAGGGCTTACCTGCTATGTATCAAGTTTGATCACAAACGAAGAAGACCGAGGTAAAGGATATGGTGTAAAATTATTAGATTATGCAAAGAAATTGGCAAAAGAACGAGGATGTAAAGCAATCACTTTAGACTCCGGACTGCCAAGAGTACAAGCTCACGGATTTTATGAACACTATGGATTTGAAAAAAGCTGTTATGGATTTGAATTAGCTTTGTAGAAGAAAGGAAAATTAATGAAAATATTAGTCAGTGCCTGCCTGTTAGGAATCGATTGCAAATATAACGGAAAAAACAACAAAAATGATAAAATCATAGAATTACTAAAAGACCATGAACTAATTCCAGTCTGTCCAGAGATCATGGGAGGACTGCCAACACCAAGAATTCCGGCAGAAATATATCAAAACAAAGTTATCGCAAAAGATGGCAAAGATGTTACAAAACAATACCAAAAAGGTGCCGAAGAGACACTAAAAATTGCAAAGTTATATAACTGTCACATAGCGATCCTAAAAGAAAAAAGTCCATCTTGTGGCTGTGGCAAAGTCTATGATGGAACATTTACAGGCACGCTGATCAATGGGGACGGAATCACAGCTAGATTATTAAAAGAACATGGAATCAAAATCACAGGGGAAACAACCTTAGATATCACAGAATAAAACAGTGAACAGTAAAATGAGGATCCAAATATGAACAACAAACAAAAACTATTAACCGCAACAGCGATCACAGGAACTATTGTCAGTGCATCTGCATTTACTGTCTTCGATTATGCGATCTGTCGAAGAAAAAAACAGCCAGATGTCCGTAAAAAAGAAAAATGGAAACCATATCTTGATTACGTTTTAAAAGAACAAGAATGGCTAAAAGAACACCAAGAACAAGAATTAAAAGAAATCAGATCAAAAGACGGACTAACACTACAGGCAGCCTACATCCCAAGAGAAAATGCCAAAGGAACTATTATCTGCATGCACGGTTACCATTCAACAAACGATATCGAATTCGTACCGGAAGTCCGATTTCTATGGAATCTTGGATACAGCATTCTTCTTCCATGGCAGAGAAGCCACGGAAAAAGCGAAGGACGCTATATTACTTATGGAGTGAAAGAACGCCATGATCTCAAACGATGGATTTTGTATACCAATCGGAATCTGGCAGCCAAGAACAAAGATATTTTTCTATGTGGAATTTCTATGGGGTGTGCTACAACCTTAATGGCAGCAGGTCTGGACCTTCCAGACAATGTAAAAGGAATTATTGCTGACTGCGGATTCACTTCTCCATGGGATATCATCAAACACGTAGCCAAAGAAAGATTTCATCTTCCACCATTTCCATTAATGTACATGGTAGATTTGATCAGTGAAGTAGTAGCAGGATTTGGATTGAAAGAAGTCAGCATCCCAGAAATCATGAAACGAAACAAGATTCCAGTGTTGTTTATCCATGGAGATGCAGACGATTACGTTCCGATGTGGATGACGATCAAAAATTATGAAGCCTGTGCAGCAAAGAAAGAACTCTATATTGTTTCAGGAGCAGGACACGCACTAGCATTTTCAAAAGATATGGAAGAGGGAAAACGAAGAATCAAAAATTTCATAAATAAATATAAGACGATCTAAAATAAGAAGAACCATTCCGTATAAATGATGTTACAGAATGGTTCTTGTATTATAAATTTCCTAAAAAAAACTATTTTAAGATCATAAGATAACTTTCCGGCCGCTGTGTGATCTTGATTTCTTTCAGAATTCTAAAATTGGATTTTACAGCGAACTGTTTTACATATTCACGGTTTCTTGTATACATAATGATCGTTCCTTCAGGTCCAAGAACTCTTTTGGCAAATGGAAAGAACTTCTCATAAACCTCACGAATCTCCGCTTCTGTCTTCTGACCAGTCGCATAAGGCATCTCCGTAAAGATTTCATCAAAAGGATAGTCATGGGTAAATGTAAAACAATCCTTATTGATATAATGAACGATCTGGTCTGCAAGATTTGTGTTATAGATCGCTTTCTCAATGGCTTCTGGAGAATGATCGATACCATAAGAAGTATTCCCTTTTACAACCTTCTGACGCTCGATCAGCATCGTACCAACCCCACAGAAAGGATCAAGAATCTGCGCATCCGGGATCATGTAATCTTTGGCAAGTTCCACAAGTAAAGCAGCATTGACTGGTTTGATACTTGTTGGAATGAACTCCTCGCGGTAACTAAAACGACGATCAACGATCGTATTTAATTTCACTAATAAATAATAATCCCCAGATTTACCTTCTATCATACGAATCTCAAATTCATAATGAGACGTAGAATTTCTTAATTTATGTGCTGTCAGCTCTTCTAATTTCAAAGCAACTTTCTTCGCAAATTTGGAACGTTCAGAAAGTGCCATACGGCTTTTCACTCCGATTCGGAAATAAAAAGGAAAATCCCCTTCATGAGTATTTTCTAATAATGCCATTAAATTCGAACCAGCGATCACGGATGCAGCAACATCAGCATCAGGTTTACATGAAACCATGCCTGGAATCTGAAATAACAATTCATTGTATGTGCGGATCGGTAATAAACGATTCAGATGATTTGTCTTTACACGCACACCCATTTTTGAAGAAGCAGCTGAAGATTCTTCCATCAAGGCAGCAGTAATTTCCGGGTGTAATGGGTTAGTGCAGAAAATACAATGAAATGTCTGGCGGCCGCCTAAAAATCTATGCTTCTTAAATGGTTCGATCGTATTGATCAGTTCAGAAAGTGCATGAAGTTCATGTTCTACATGCTTTTTCTCATCGTCAGAAGCTTCATAAAGAGATAATTCTTCATAACGTTTTCGGAAAACATCCACATAAGGAGCCGCATTTAAAGATTTTAAAGCAGTTAAATAAGCCTCTTTTACAAAACGTGTATCTTCTGTCTGATAAGCATGAAATACAGCATCACTTTCAGAAGAAAGTGCCAGATCACCGATCAAAAGAGCAGCATTTTTTCTTGTTTTTGCATCTTCATTTTCTAAAAATACAGATAAGTCCAGATCACCATCATGGATCCAAGACAACAAAAGTTCTCTTTTAGAAGAATCCTTGATCTCTTGACGCAGGGAACTTAAAGACTGACGTACTTCGATATTTTGATTTAACCTTTTACATAAACGATTGATCATATATACATTCCTTTTCTAAATAATGTGTATAAGGAAAAGTCCTTAAAAACTATAAAAACAGTATACCTTATTGAAATAATTTTTGCAAAAAAAGTGAAAATCATGATATAATAATATGTAACCAAGAGAATAATAGGTAAGGAAGTATATGAAACATATAACGATCAAGAGAGCAGAGCAGGAAGATGTCGATGCGATCATGCAATTGATGCAAGAAGCAGTGGATACTGTGAAGGTTTCCGATTGGTTTCTGCCAGACAACAGACAATATATAGAAGAACACATAAGCGACCGGGGATTTACATTGAAGGCTTTATCAAGTAACAATGAGATCTTGGGCTTTTTTATTGTCGATCTTCCGGGAGAGTCAAAACATAATCTTGGATATGATCTGAATTATGACGATCATAAGATACACAAAGTTGCACATATGGACTACGCAGTTGTGACAAGTAAAGCAAGAGGTTTGGGGCTTCAGAGAAGATTTTTCAAAGAGGCAGAGAAACAATTAGAAGACACGATATATGAATACTTCCTTGGAACCGTTCATCCGGATAATATCTACAGCCGGACAAACTTTGTCAAAGCAGGTTACAGGGAAGCAAGACAAATGTCAAAATATGGTGGTATGCAACGTATCATCATGGAAAAGGAGAAATGACTATGAGTGATCAGTATGATGTTATTATGATCGGAGCAGGACCTTCTGCTATATTTTGTGCTTATGAATTAAAGAGAAATAAGCCAGATATGAAAGTTCTTATGATCGAAAAGGGACGAAGGATCGAAAGAAGAGCCTGTCCAAAACGAAATACAAAGGTATGTGTTGGATGTAAACCATGCTCTATCACAACAGGATTTGCCGGAGCTGGAGCATTTTCTGACGGTAAATTATCTTTATCTCCGGATGTAGGAGGAAACCTTCCAGAGATATTAGGATATGACAGAACGATCGAATTATTAAAAGAATCTGATGACATTTATTTAAAATTCGGAGCTGATGAGAAAGTATACGGAATTGATGAAGCGGAAGAGATTGCAAGCATCCGTAAGAAAGCAATTCAGGCAAACTTGAAGCTGATTGAATGTCCGATCAGACATTTGGGAACAGAAGAAGGGTACAAGATCTACTCAAGACTTCAGGAACATTTATTAAATGAAGGTGTTGATATGATCTTTGATACCATGGTCAAAGATATCATCATTGAAGATGGGGTTGCAAAGGGTGTTGTCACAGATAAAGGTGAGACATATACAGCCGATGAGATCGTAGCAGCCGTAGGACGAGAAGGATCTGAATGGCTAAGCGGAATCTGCAGAAAATACGACATTGAAACACAGGTAGGAACCGTTGATGTCGGAGTCCGTGTAGAAGTTCGAGACGAGATCATGGAAGAATTAAATAAGAGTCTTTATGAAGCAAAACTTGTTTATTACACGCCAACATTTGATGATAAAGTCCGCGTATTCTGCAGCAATCCATCGGGGGAAGTAGCAACAGAATATTATGAAAATGGTCTGGCAGTGGTAAATGGTCATGCATACAAAGCAGACGAATACAAGACAAACAACACAAACTTTGCATTACTAGTATCTAAGAACTTTACAAAACCATTTAAAGAGCCGATTCAATATGGAAAACATATCGCACAGTTAAGCAATATGCTTTGTGATGGCAAGATCTTAGTACAGAGATTTGGAGATTTTGTGAGAGGAAGAAGAACAACCGAAGAACGTCTGGTAAGAAATAACATTACACCAACATTAAAAGATGCTGTTCCAGGAGATCTTTCACTCGTATTCCCATATCGAATCATGAAAGACATCGAAGAGATGATCTATGCATTAGATGAAGTAACACCAGGTATGGCAAGTGATGAAACACTTCTTTACGGTGTAGAAGTTAAATTCTATTCGAATAAGATCTTAACAAACAAAGACTTTGAGACAAATATCAAAGGACTCCGTGCGATCGGTGACGGAGCATCTGTAACAAGAGGATTACAGCAGGCATCTGCGAATGGATTAAGTGTTGCAAAGAGTATTCTGAATAAATAATATGATGCAAGGGGCTGTCGCATTAAGCGGCAGTCTTTTTTGCAAAAAAGAATAAGAGCCGGGCTTCGCAAAGCCCGGCTCTTGGTGTAAGATTTAAATATGAACAAAAACAAAATCTTACAGAAAGATTATACCTTATCTTCTCTGTACTATCAAATCAAACTTCCACTGGATCTTGAAATTTTAATCCCAGCAGATGATCCGGTCCGCCTACTGAGTGCTTTTGTGGAGGGAATGGAACTCAGCGCTCTTTATAAAACCTATGGAAAGATAAAGAAAAATCAGGCGTCCCCAAGACAACTGTTTAAGATTATCATTTATGCCAGTATGAATCGAATCTATTCTAGCAGAGATATTGAAACTGCATGTCACAGAGATATCAATTTCATGTATCTTTTGGAAGGAAAACCTGTTCCAGATCATGCAACGATCGCTCGTTTTATCTCTCTGCATTTTTCAAAGTGTTCCAAAAATACTCTGGCTGAAGTAAGCAATATTCTTTTAGAAATCGGAGAGATTTCTGGAAAGAGTGTTTTTATCGATGGAACCAAACTTGAATCTGTTGCGAATAAATATACTTTTGTATGGAAAAGATCAGTCACAAAAAACTGTCAGAAACTGTTTGAAAAGATCTCAGACCTGATCCGTGAATGCGAAGTACTTTATGGGATTCAGATCGTTTATCATGATCAGATCTCTCTGCATACTTTAAAAAGGATGAGAAAGAAACTTTATCGGATAAAAAAACAAGAGGATATTTCATTTGTTCATGGAAAAGGAAAACGTAAAACACCATTACAGCGGTCGATAGAAACATTGGAATCATATATTCAAAAACTAAAAGAATATATAAAAAAGATCCATTTATGTGGAACCCGGAACAGTTATTCAAAAACAGATCCTGATGCAACATTTATGCGTATGAAAGAAGATGCCATGATGAATGGACAGTTAAAGCCTGCATATAATCTACAGCATGGTGTCGATTCAGAATATATCACATGGATCGATATCAGTGCCAAACCAACAGATACTGGAACACTGATCCCATTTCTAAAAGATATGGAAAAACATCTTTCCTCGTATTATATAGTAGTAGTGTTTAGAGACCCTCTCCAAGGTCTTTATTACTATTAAGTCATAGTCTTTTCTTTACCTTTTCTACAGGTTCGACTATGATATTTAAGATGCTGTGGATTGGTTCATTTTTCCTACCACTTGATGGTTTACGAAAGGCTCCAACCACAGTCTCTTTGTTCATTTGTTAATCAGTTAGATACCGCATGACGGTTTATTTAGAACGAGGTTACAATCACAAGGAGCACCCTGTGGTTCTAAAACAGCATTCATATATTTCAAAGGAGATTTTTTATGATTTACGTAGGAATTGATGTTGCAAAAGATAAGCATGACTGCTTTATCACTAACTTTGATGGAGAAGTGTTATTTAAAGCATTTACCATTGCTAACAACCTGGATGGTTTCAATGATCTTTATCAAAAGATTGTATCCGTTACGGAAGATATAACCAAAGTAAAAGTAGGACTGGAAGCCACCGGACACTATAGTTACAATCTCTTAGGATATCTCATTGATAAAAGTTTGCCCACCTATGTTATCAATCCGTTACATACTAATCTGTACAGAAAAAGTCTAAGCCTTAGACAGACGAAAACGGATAAAGTAGATGCCCGCACGATTGCTTCTATGCTAATGTCTGACGTGAACTTAAAGTCCTACTCAGACATATCTTATCACAACGAAGAACTAAAGTCATTAACCCGTTACCGTTTTGATAAAGTAAAAGAACGTGCTAAGTTAAAGTCTTCTGTTTCAAGACTTGTCTGTATCTTATTTCCTGAATTAGAAAAGTTAGTTCCAACACTTCATATGGCATCAGTTTACGCAATGCTTTCTGAATTTCCCGGTGCTAAACAAGTAGCAGACACTCATCTTACCAGACTTACCAATCTGCTTTCTGAATCATCAAAGGGGCGATATGGTAAAGAAACAGCTATTGCTTTTAGAAATGCTGCAAGAACCTCAATAGGTTCAAATATGCCAGCAAAATCATTAGAATTAAAGCATACCATCAAGCTGATCCGGGAACTCACATCTGATATTGATGAAATTGAACATGAAATCAAACTCATTATGGATGAAATCAATTCTCCGATTCTTAGCATCCCCGGAATCAATTACCGTATGGGAGCTATGATCATTGCCGAAATCGGCGATTTCAACCGTTTTGATTCTCCTGATAAAATCTTGGCTTATGCCGGATTATCTCCTTCTACATACCAGTCAGGACAACTTGATGGCGCATACTCCCACATGGAAAAGCGTGGTTCCAGATATCTACGATATGCCTTATACAACGCAGCCAAATATGTCTGTCACTGGGATCCAACATTCGCTGAATATCTGGCAAAGAAACGAGCCGAAGGCAAACATTACAATGTTGCCATATCTCATGCCGTCAAAAAGTTGGTTCGAGTTATTTACCATCTCGAGAAAACCAACCAGCAATACATCAAAGCTGCTTAAGTTTTTCTAATTCAATACTCCTTTTTTTGAGCACCAGCAACGATGCTCTTTTTGTCATGCAGTTTTCAAGGTTCAAAGAACTCTAACTGAGTTCAAGATATATCTAAAATACATTTCTGTACTTTATTCAAAAAAGTTCATTTTTAGACTTGACTTTTAATAGTTAGTCTTTCGATATCAGGAGATTGTTGCAGATGCAGGATATGAAAGTGAAGAGAATTATCTGTTTTTAGAGAAAAATGGGCAGTCATCTTTTATCAAACCCATGAATTATGAAATTTCAAAAACACGAAAATATAAAAAAGATATCGGGAAAATGGAAAACATGGAATATGATCCTGAAAAAGACAGTTATCGTTGTCAAAACAGGAAAATGCTAACAGTCCAATATCAGAGAAAACAAAAGACAGCAACTGGATATCTCCGGACGGTGACTGTTTATCAATGCCATGAATGTAAAGGATGTACGTTCAAAGAAAAGTGTATCAAGGGGAATAACTGTAAGACTCCGATGGAAAAAAGAGAAAAAAGACTCTATGTATCAAAAGTGATGAAACAAAAACGGGAAGAAAATGTAAAAAGGATCATCAGCGAATATGGTAACCAGTTGAGGATGAACCGAAGTATACAGGCAGAAGGCTCATTTGCGAACGTAAAAGAAGATATGAATTTTCGAAGATATCTTTATAGAGGGAAAGAAAATGTGACTGCACAAAGTGTGATCCTTGCAATCGGATATAATATAAATAAGCTACATCATAAGATACAGAATGGCCGAACAGGACAACATCTGTTTGCGTTAAAGAAATAAGAATTTTTGAAAGTTCAAAATATAATTGCTATTTTTCTTCTAAATATTTAGAAGGTATATTAAAGTACGCTATTTTTAAATTTTTATAAGTATAATGATTAGCGTTTGTTAAAAAACGTTAAAAAGATGCTGCCGCATCTATGATTTATTTAATCATTAATGCGACAGCCCCTCTCATCATAATATCTCAACAAATAAAATCCCTGATAGTTTAGAAATCTATCAGGGATTTTATTTGTTAAAATGTTATTTTATTTTTTGAATTCTAGATGATTTTCATAAAAAACTTTATTAGCCTGTTCTCCAGCAAGCAGCAGTCTTTCCAGTCCCTCCTCAGGGCATAAAAAGCTTCCCAGAGGATAAGGTGTCTTTGTATACAAACCATGAAAATCAGTTCCACCGGTCATGAAAAGATCATGTTCCTTACAAAGAGAAGTGATATGATCTCTTGTTTTTTCATCATTTCGTGGATGATTTAATTCAATTCCATCGAGCATATGCTCTTCGATCATCATTTCCATCACATGCTCAGCTTTATATTGCCCTGGATGTGCAAGAACAACGACACCGCCACAAGAATGGAGAAGATCAGTGACTGTTTTTGCATCCATATAACGGTATGGAAATTTATGTGGACCTCCGGCACGAAATAGCTCATTATGTAATTTACCAATCGGAGTCCCAGTATATCCCATCATAGAAAGAACCTGCATGATATGAGTATAGTAAACACCAGTACTTTCTTTTGACACTTCATAAAGCTGCTCCATAGTGATCGGATATTCATCCATCAATGACTGATAAGATTTTATGACAGCATCAGATAATTTTTTTAAGTCTTTGCTTAAATAATTCTGAAGCCGGTCAGTATCGATCGGATAATAACATAAAATATGAACATTCGTCTGTGTTTCCTCGTGCCATGCATTTGCTTCGACAGCAGGAATCGCATGAACACCAAGTTCTTTCCCAAGTTTTACAGCTTCTGGAATAGAGTGTGTGGATTCGTGGTCAGAGATTGCAATATGATCAAGACCAATACGTTTCGCATAAGGAATGATCTGGTCAACACGCATAGCACCATCCGATAAGACGGTATGACAATGTAAGTCTGCTTTCATAAAAAATACCTCCCAAAATACTTACTCCATTTTCTTTAAGATCGTTAAAATATTGGACAATGACTGATGAAATAATTGCTGATCTTCCTTTGATAAAGAATCAAAACGCTTGGAAAGATATTCTTTGACCATTCTTTTTTCTTCTAAGATCAGATGGCTTCCCTTCTCTGTCAGTTTGACATAAACCATCTTTCGATTTTCATCACTTCGAAATCGTGTTACATATTCCTCTTTCACTAACGGAGAAACAGCTCTCGTGGCTTGTTCCTTGGAAGATGCAAGATAAGAAGATAGCTGAGACATATTCAAGGAACGTCCCCCAGATAATGCAAATAAGATCAAAATCTGTGTCTTGGTAAGAGGCATGGAAGATATGTCAATCGTATTTAAAAGAAATTTCTGACAGATTGGGAAAATTTCAAAAAGTGCAGAAACATCATTCAATGTAAATCCCTCTCTTTCGATATTTTTATAATCTTAAGTATACCACTTTATGAATAAAAATCAACAATCAACAAAAATCAACATTTGACAAAAATCAAATAAAAAGATAAAATGAAGATAACACTATAAAATGACCTTGATCAAAGGAGGGAACACAATGAGTGAAACAATACAAATGCAGGATTTTTTGACACGTCAGGCAAAGGTTTGCAGGGATAACTGTGAGATAGAGAAGGACCTGTACAAAGAACTAGGAGTCAAAAGAGGACTTAGGGATGTCAACGGAGTCGGAGTTCTTGCAGGTCTTACCAATATCTCCTGCATCCAGTCCAGTGAGATGATCGATGGAGAGAAAGTGCCTTGCGAAGGAAAGTTATTTTATAGAGGATATAATATATATGAATTAGTTGAAGGATTTATGAAACGAGGCGATTTTGGATTTGAAGAGATCACCTATCTCTTGCTGTTTGGAAAACTTCCAGATGATAAGCAATTAAAAGAATTTAGAGAAGTACTGGCACAGAGTATGACACTTCCAAAGAATTTTACAAGAGATGTCATTTTGAAAGCACCATCAAAAGATATTATGAATACTTTAACAAAGAGCATTTTAACTCTGGCATCCTATGATGAGAATGCATCTGACATTTCTATGGAGAATGTTTTAAGACAATGTTTGATGTTGATCAGCGTACTTCCAATGATGGCAGTTTACGGATACCATGGATATAACCATTATGTAAATGATGACAGTTTATATATTCATCGTCCAGATCCTAATTGCTCTATGGCAGAAAATATTTTAAGGATGCTGCGTCCAGATAAATCTTATACAGAGTTAGAAGCTAAGGTGTTAGATATCGCATTAGTTCTCCATATGGAACATGGTGGTGGGAATAATTCGACATTCACAACGCATGTCGTGACATCTTCAGGATCTGACACATATTCCGTGATCGCAGCTGCACTTTCCTCATTGAAAGGACCGAAACATGGTGGTGCGAACATCAAAGTTGTAGAGATGATGAAGAATTTAAGAAAGAATGTCGATGATCTTAGTGATGAAGAACAGGTAGAAGAATATTTAAGAAAACTACTGCATAAAGAAGCATTTGACAAAAAAGGGCTGATCTATGGAATGGGACATGCGGTCTACAGCATTTCCGATCCACGAGCCCAGATCTTCAAAGCTTTTGTAAAGAAGCTGGCACTTGCCAAAGGAAGAGAAAAAGACTTTGAACTCTATTCTATGATCGAAACATTGGCACCAAAAGTCATTGCAGACGAACGAAAGATCTACAAAGGAGTCAGTGCAAATGTTGATTTCTATAGTGGATTTGTGTACAGTATGTTGGATATTCCACTAGAATTGTTCACACCGATCTTTGCAATGGCAAGAATCGTTGGATGGAGTGCACATCGTCTGGAAGAATTAACTAATGTGGATAAGATCATCCGTCCAGCGTACCAAAGTGTACAAGAAGAAAAAGAATACGTGGAGATGGAAGACCGCTAGAACAAAGAAGAAAAGAAGAGGGGAGACCCTCTTTTTTGGTGTAGAAATAGATACTTTTTGTTATAATGAATGAAAAAGGAGGCATGACAGATGATCTTAATGATGAAAGATACCAAAGTATTAGAAACCAACAAGGATGGAAGTATCACGATCTATGAAGAAAAATTACTTCCATTTTCGTTGCAAAAAGAAGGTCTTACCTATGAAGATTTTTTCTTTAACTGGCTGGCGATCAGACCCCTGTCCATCGGAAGAACAAATGCAAAAACAATTTTAAATAACGCAGGGATTCCACAGAATCCATTGACCATCGCAAGAATCTGCCATGGCATGAATTTGTCCGATTGTTATTGGGTAAAAGAAAGAGAAGAAGATACAGCATGGGACAAAGATAATCTTTATGATCATGATATGGATCCGTTTTATGCAGATACTGCATTGACAGGGAAAACTCATCGGTTATCCAAAGATAAATTCCACACACCGGAATTGACGGCACAGGGAGTGTCAGCAAAATGCTGGATCAGAGAGGATGATGGAATTTATTTATATAAAGTTGGAAGAAAAGAGCTGCCAGCAAGCGAGATTTTAGACGTTCTGGGAATTCAGCATGTGCAATATGAAAAAGCAGAGCATTTAAAAGACTATTTATCAAAAGAACGAATTCAAAAAATAGAAGATGCAGGGGAAGTGATCGTAAGATCAAAACTGCTCACAAATAAGAAACAAGGAATCATTCCATTCGAAGAATTTGCGGTATATTGTGCGAATCAGGATTATGAAGATGAATACAAAGAAGCAAAGAAAAGGGATTCGAAGGCTTACTATGAAATGCAGATTGCAGATTATATTTTGAATAACAGTGATCGTCATGTTGGTAATTGGGGCTTTTATTTTGATATTGATGAAAATAAACTGCAAAAAATGTACCCACTGATGGATCACGACCATGCATTTGATGAAGAAGAAATATTATTATCCCAGACGTGGGAAGGAAGAACATTATTCGAGGCAGCATATGAAGCTCAGAAAAAGTTAAAATTATCAATAGATAAATTATTACAAATACAAAAACCGCAATATTTAACAACAACAGAATGGGAACAAGTAAGAAAAAGAATAAAAAAACTTATAAAATGAGGAAAACCGGAGACGAGGAGAGTCTCCGGCATTATGAAAAAGTATGAAAAAAAGTTTTAGCTAAGTAAGTTTGTTACTTGCTATGGTTTTAGTATACGCAGAAAATGTGAAAGAAATGTGTCTAAAAAATGATGAATTTATGATTTTTAGACATATTTTGAGAAATTTTGCGATATAACATCTTTTTAAGAATATTTACATTACGATATACACAAGGAGAAAAAATAAAAATGGGAATGACAACATTATGTTATATAGAAAAAGATAACAAATACTTGATGCTGCATCGTATCAAAAAAGAACATGACATCAACAAAGATAAATGGATCGGAGTCGGCGGACATTTTGAACATGGAGAAAGTCCAGAAGATTGCATGTTCCGTGAAGTCATGGAAGAAACAGGTCTGACACCAACAAAATACCGTTTTTGTGGAATCGTCACATTTTTATCCGACATGGGAACTGATAAAGAAGCATGGGAATATATGTGTTTATATCATATTGAAGAATTTAATGGAAAGATCAAAGAATGTGACGAAGGAGTTCTTGAATGGGTAGAAAAAGAAAAGATACTAGATCTTGATCTATGGGAAGGTGACCGTTTATTTTTACGCTATATGCAAGAAAGAATCCCATTTTTTTCTTTAAAATTAGTATATGAAGAAGGAGATTTAACAGCAGCTGTACTCGATGGAAAACCTTTAGAATTCTTTGACATTCTAGATGAAAAAGGAAACAAAACAGGCAGGATCAAAGAACGATCCTTAGTCCATGAAGATGGAGACATACATGGAACCGTTCATATCTGGATCAGAAGAAAAACAGAAAAAGGGTATGACCTGTTACTCCAAAAACGAAGCAAACAAAAAGACTCCTTCCCAGGCTGCTACGACATCTCATCCGCAGGTCATATCAGCGCAGGCGATGAACCATTAGAAACCGCATTAAGAGAACTAGAAGAAGAACTAGGGATCAAAGCAGAACCAGAACAACTTAAAAAAGTATGTATGCATGAAGGAAGTATGAATGGAAACTTCTACGGAAGAGAATTTAAGAATCATGAGATCAGCACGGTTTATATGTATGAAGAAACAGTGGATATTACAAAACTTAAACTACAGAAAGAAGAAGTCGAAGAGGTTATGTGGATGGACCAAGAAGAACTGATTCAGAAAGTGAGAGATGGTGGGATTCCAAATTGTATATACTTGGATGAAGTAGAGAAGTTTTAAGTTGTAGTTGGCCAACTGTAGATTTTGAGTATATGATAAAAAATAAAGAAGCAACCGACAGTGCAGCGGTGGAATGATATGATACCTCCTAAGTAGACAGGATAAATAATACAATCTACTTAGGAGGTA
>OGPH01000157.1_pt1 | contig 79488 bp, 115 predicted proteins | sample 1552891 | NCBI WGS metagenome assembly OGPH01 (sample SAMEA2580272, study PRJEB22360) | human gut metagenome | biome: human gut; feature: human-associated habitat; material: faeces | place: Denmark | collected 2008/2010 | reverse complement strand
CCTACCATAAAAGGCCTTAAAAGGTACCCTAAATGTGCCCTAACTAAGCCTTAACTTGAGAAATCAAATCTCCAATACTCTATTCCTGGCATATCGATTTTAGACACCTGTTCCAAAATCCCCTAAAAGACTCGCATATATATATATATATATAATATAGATTGTATTCTTTAGGGATTGGGATTAAGGCCCTTAAAGGCACCTAAGTGTACCAATGAAGCTATTCATTTATTCTCATGTATAGACAAGTAGAGTGGCCATAAGTCTCTTTATCGAAAAGGCCTTAGCTATGGGCCTTAACCTTGCCTTAAAAGACTTATGATTATATAACATAGACTTGATTAAGGTAAGGGTTTAGGTACCTTAAAGGCTGCCTTTTGGGCCTTGCTCCTGGTCTTAGGGCCCTAAGTCTGGTTAGCTACTACGTATAGTAACAAAGATAGCTCCAGAGCTCTTAGGGTACACAGTTGAGAGGGCCCATCACCTACCTTAAAATTTTTTCCTCACCCCGATTTTATGGCCCTTGGACTTCTTCGATATCTGAACCTTATCCTCGACTGCCTGTTAACTTTTGCCCTAACCTAACACATAAATAAAAGGCCTCTAAGATAAAAGCCAATCCTAAAAGCCTTATATGATTGATGATTATAAGTATATGTATTTATATACGCCTTATATATTGAATGTATATAGGATGATGTTATGGATATTTGATTTCTTTTGTGTTTTGGGGGTAGAGGGTATTAGAATCCTGGCTTTAGGTTGAGATGCCTTAATACTTCCCTTAGTTCGGAATCTGTATAAGCCTTAGCCTTTTGGATTGGGATGTTGTTATGGTTTGAGGCTATGATGATGGCCTTTTCTTTTGATACCTTAATTGATTTTCTTTGTTTCATAGGTTATTATTTGGTTGTGGGCATATCTTCTTTTTCTACCCAGATTTTATCTATGGTGGTTCTATGGAACCTGCCTTCGGTATTTAGGATTATGGCCATTTGATAACCTGAACCACAGTGCCAATGTTGGATATATCCCTTGTATACAACATCAGTGTAAAGCCCCGTATTTTCATCCCTTTCTTGACTGGTGTAATGTACTAAAATGTCTTTCATAGCTTTATATTTATTAGATTATGTTATAGGTGAATGGCATCTTCTGCTCAATAATGAGCTATGGTCTCTTGTATATTTTGAGGTTTTTCTTCGGTTGGGATTGGAATGAATCTCTTTCCTTCACAGAAGGTATAACATCCTCCCCCCTCTTCTCGAGGTACCTGGCATTCTGTACATATATGAGTTGTGGATTTCATAATTAGTATTTGATTTGGTTGATTAGGTTAAGGATATGTTGTCTGTATTTTCTTTGGAATGCCCATTTACGGGATGGTAGTTCTTTGTAGAGTTCGGATAACTTTGCATTGAGTTGATTCATTGAGAGATCTCTTAATTCTCTGGATTCTTCTTGTTTCATTTTCTGTTCTTTTGTTGGAAGCGTTCTCCGTTGCAAAATGAGGTGCATCCTCCTATTGAAGGAAATTCACATTGTGCACATATTGAGCTTGGGTCTACTTTTGGTTTGGGACCTCTTTTGATTGGTGGTTTCTTATCAGGTATACCCATGTGATTGAGGTCTACCAGGTCCAATTGTTTCTCAAAGTCATTTGGGTTATTCTTGAGATATCTTAAGCATTGCTCTTTGTAATGGCATAGCTTATGATACAGGGCCCTGGTGGGGAATAGGGAGTAGTCCTGTATTGACTTAACGAACTCTAATTGAGTGTAAATGGTTTTATATTCCCTTTTCTCTATGGATTTACCTTCCAGTTTGGCTTTGATTCTATCTACTGCATTGAATACTGCCTTGAGGTTATGAGTGTCGGCATAAGCTTCGGCATTATCCAGTATTGTCTGAAGGTCTTTTATATCCTTTTCATTGAGGGTTATATTGACTTCTTTCATGGTTTATGGCCTGTATAAGATTATTTGATTTTTAAGCTTTAGCTGGTGAATTTACCAGTCAATTTCTATGTACCACTTAAAGAAATGTAAGTTAAGATACCCATAAGGTATATTTAGGGTTATGGTGGGAAATATAACCCATTCAATGGGATAATCTTGGGTGTTGAATGTGATACTCGGTTTCATGATTAGTATTTTATTTGGATGATTACCCAAGAGACTATCAGTATTACAGCTACCAGGATTATCCATTCCAGTAATGCTTGCAATAATAACTTAAGTGTTTTCATATCCAGCTATCTTTGAGTTACTAGATTGGGTAGTAGCAGCGGATAGAGATGATACCTCCGTGATTGCGGATTACTGTTATATCCTCATATTGGAAATAATCCAAGGAAGAAACGTATAGGTCGAATACTGATTCCAGTTCTAAGTTTGTACCACCAAATATTTCCGTACCCGGAGCCGGTGTGAAGGTGAAAGTATGATGACCACCATACTGATTGTTTCTGGTCTCTATCTTAGTGAGGAGCATACCATATCTCCGGAGAAATTCCCTGAATGTGCATTGGAAATACATTTCGGGGTCTGTCATGCCTTGTCTTTTGCACCATCCGTGAACTTTCTTCAGGAGGTATAAGTAATTGTCTGGTTGTTTTTTCATGGCCTTAATTTATTTAATTAATTATTATCTTATTTCCTATATACAAATATAGCAAATATTTTGTAATTATGCAAATAAATATTGAAGGCCTTTACCAGCGTTCGTCTTCGATAGTGATGCGAATGTGGACATTTTGTTGAGGATGCTCCTTTAACCATCTCTCAATCTCTCCAGCCCTTTCGAGACTGTCGATATAGTCTGGAGCTAAAGCCTTAACTGTTTCATAAGGTAAGCTCCCATCGGGATTTATCCAGGGTTTAGCAGGTGGCTCTTTTTCCTGGTTTTTATTCTCGATTACTGCCATAATAACTACAATCAGAACAATGGCAATAGCTAACCACATGAATATGATTAGAGTACTGCCTTCTGAGTTTTTGTCTTGAGTTTTCATGAGACTTTATCTTTTAGTTGAACATTGTGAGCTGACATGAGTTCAGCTTTTGACATGAACTCTTTCATGTGACTCTCTTTAATGAGAGTGAGTACCTTCTCTCCTGTCTTGGTGTTGACCATCATGGTAGGAAGTATCTTAGACATTTTAGGTAATCCATCTTTACCGGGTTCCAAGTCCTCGATTAACTTTATCTCCGTTTCTGGGTCTAACTCCAATATGTACGGAATCAATTCAAACATTTTCATAGTTTTGACTTTATGATATCCCTGATACCTATTAGTTTTAACTTTTGTTCAGGGGTTAAACCTGGGTCCTTCATTGCTTTGTTGACTTCAATATATAACTCCTGCATCTTTATTCTATAGAGAGGCCCTTTGATATGTTTACATACCCAGTTGTATTCTCTACATATTTTGTTGATTGAACTCATGCCCTGATGGTTATTACTAATCCCAGGTTACAGCTCCCTACCAGTACTTCATCATCCCCGGTAGAGAGAATCTCCTTCAATTGGGTTAATACCCCTCGGAAATTCATCCGAGTTGCTCCTTCTGATTCATGGAACTTAACCAAAAGAGTATGCTTATATAACTGAGGAATCCGGTCCTGGTCATATTTAATCTCTACTTTATAATCGTAGAGTTCCAACCCCAGTCGGGAATCTAACTCTTCTACCATTCCAAGGTAAGTGTCTTGGATTGCTTCCTTGATGCAATCAACCTCTTCCTCATAAATCTTCCCTAACTTGTAGGACTCCTTGAGACCCGTAAGCATAACCTTTTTATAATCTTTCATAATATTAGGGTTTTATCCTTTTCTTATTACAAATATAATGAATTAAATTTATATTTGCAAATAAAAATCATCGGTCCGAGAATGGTATACCATAGTTTTCGAAGGCATCTTTAGCCTCCTGAGGTAAATATCCGTGTTGTTTGGATGCAAGGTATACTATACCATTGCAATCGATTACTACCCCGGTGATAGTATGTTCAAAAGGCCATATAGGCTGAACTGCGACCATTACTGGTGCCTGGGGGTCCATTTCTGATAAAGTTCCTATCAGATCTTCGACGGTGTAAGTACTGTTATATCTCATGTGATTAAAGTTTTAGTATATCGTTTGGTCGATAGTTCTTTCTATTATTGTTTCCCGGGTATCTTTTACCCGGTCAATTAAGTATGCCTTAGCAATACTCTCATCGGTTTCGTCTACCCATTTGGCTATATCAACCTTTCGAGTGAGTTCCACTTCCATGTCATGAGCTGCATGGATAGTTTTGTATTGATGGTGATTCTTTAAGTAGAACCAGATAATCAGTTTATATCTTTTCTGTGACATATTTTTGATAGTTAGAAGGTGAAATCAATGTAAACTTCCTTATTACCTTTACGGAGTACTTCATGATTGGTATCTGCCCATTTATAGGTACTGTAGGCTTTTGCTTCAGGTATGTATTCTCCTCGGACCCATACCTGAGATTCCCGGGGCTCTTCGATTGAACTAAGGGTAAAGTATTCTCCCCTTTTCAGGTCCTTAATTGTTTTCTTTTCCATACCTTAATTATTTTGGGGTTTATTATTTCTTTTTCTTTATACAAATATAAGAATAATATTTTTAATATGTAAATAAAACTTCTCGGCATTGGGATGTAGAAAGAGATTCTAGAAACTTTATCTCCTATTTAGGTCTAGTTTTATTAGTAAAACAAAAAAGACCTCTAGAAAAGAGGTCTAATGGTTCTTTATTTATTAAGCCTTAGCTGGTATGGGAGCCAGTCTGTAGTAGATATCTTCTCTTTCGGATATAAGGGGATGTTTTAACAGCTCGAATTCTAGGACTGAAGTATCGGGAAACTCTATGAGAATACGTATACCTGAATATACTTTCCACATCGGTCTATTTTCGATATCACCCTCAAATAAGCTTATGATATCTATCTTTACCCTGCTCTCAATTCGTTTTGTACCAAACAGCTTATTAGTAAAGTTGAGTACTACATTCTTGATAGTGGGGTAATACTTCGGATCGTACTCCCGATACATGTTATGGCAGTAAAGTCTGCTTGCCCTTACTAAAAGGTCTATCTTTTGATTAACGTGCATAGTTATAAAAGTTAATGTTACATTACTTTATCAAATACAAAGTAGTTAGTAGCTTCTTTAAGAGAAAAGTGGTAGATTTTCTCGGAAAAGTTTTCTCCCACAATGGTTATTGATCTCACGTTGTTCTCTTCATCATCCTCTACATTGATGATCATTCCGATATTGGCCATGAATTTTTGACAAGTTACTCCGAGTAGCATACCCGGACATATATCATCTTGTATATACATCCCAACATAGCCTTCGTCTTCTGATAGGGTATCTACCCATTTACCGTTCTCTATGTATTTGAAGAGATTGCACCAGCCTGTGATAGTATGTATCTTTATCTTACTTGCACAAGCTGATACGGATAGGGTTACTTTACTGTTTGTACATAGCCAACCCTGTCGATTGACTTTTTCATCGGTAAAGACAATGTCTTCCTTATAAGGTGGGTAAGGTAAGCCAAATACCTTAATTTTCTTACCATTATTGATAAGTTGATTGACTCTAGCTACCACTTGATTAGCATTTAGAATTTCTTTCATAGTAGGTGTTTGTTATAGATTGAACTGAATTTCTGCTTTATATCCTGGCTCTAAACTCCCTGCCGTAAAGGGTATACCCAAATAATGAGGATATGGATTATGCCAGATGTTGTGGTTAGATAGTTGTTCAGAAGCTTCCTTGATATTATCTTCTCCCGAGATATAGAATCTTATCTCTTTCTCATTGGCCGAAACTACTTTGAGAAACCCTTGTACAGTTATATTAACTGTAACCTCCCGAGCTTTAATTATTAAGTCCATAACCTTTTAATTTTTGTTTATACAAATATAAGAAATTAAATTTAATTTTGCAAATAAAAATCAATGGTTATCTTCGAGTTCTGGGTCTATTTCTTCGTAGTCTATCCCCTCTTCTATTTCTCGTCGGATTTGATGATGGTCTTCTTCAAAGACTTTTAAGGCACCATGGTAGTCTCCTGTTACGCTATCCAATTCGGCCTTCTTGAGAGTTAAGCCCTCTTTATCTCCTCTATTACCCTCTTGTTTTGTTGCAACAACAACTGGTAATTCTTTAAAGTCATACTGATTTTCTACATATTCTATCTCTTTTATACCACCCTTGTCAGCAAGCTCTTTTTGAATCATAGACATGGCTATATCACGGGTTAGTACTGGTTCAGACTCACCCGTATTGTTGAATTGATTGTTCTGTTGGTTGAAGATATTTACAGTACCGCCACCAGACACTGCCCGTACTAAACTCTGAAGAGAGGTTGTGGACTGTTGCTTTAATCCAATGGCTTTATTGACTTCTGCAGTTATAAATGGAGCATATCTTCCCCCCTGAGAATCCCTGAGTATTTGTAGCTGTTGACTTATTTCCATACGGTCTTCCAGTGCCCAGCCTATGCAAGCTCCCATGAGAGAATCAGCAATCTCATCCATCTTGTTACGGTCAAATAAGCCGTTGTCTAGAAACGTTTGTTTCATTTGCATCTGAATAATTGATGGCTCACATTTCAAGAAGTCTGCGAGTTCATTTACTGAATAAACCCTTGACCATAATTTCCCATTGTTAACTATCCAAGTATGGATAACGAACTTGGTCAGATTCTTAAGAGCTTCATCATCTCCAGCATTAGCCTGTATGGCTAATTGGGTTATCCCTAACCCCCTTGGGAATCGTGGAACTATCTTTGATTCTTTCATAATGGTTGATTTTGGTATCTAATAGTTAATCCCCATGAAAATAAATAAAAAGGCCCTATTATGGCAAGGGCCTTTTTGAATTAACTCTTTGATAGTCAGGTTGCTGGATCACCTGAATAGGCTTACCTTCAATTTTGATGAGCTTATTGACAGTTGAAATTCATTTACTTGATTTTCGAACTTAAGCTGGTTACTCAGTGTCAAAAGCCCTGAATATAGCTGGTCTACATGTTTGGGGTAAATTACCTCTATAGTAACTGAATTTAATCTATACTCATAGCTCAGATTTACCTCTTCTTCTCCGGCTGCCTTGTATGATGTCAGAATATTATCCGTTATCATAACAGCCAAGGTTAAAAATGTCCTCATAAAATCTTAGTAACTTTAGAGTCTTGTATTATTAGGATTTACTTCTTTCCCTTTGCTTTAGTAGCCTTAACCTTGCCCTCCTTGGCCAAATTTTGGGCAACTCCGTAGGCAACTACGGCCTCCAATATTGGCCTCATTCTCTTTTCTTTCTCCTTGGCTTCTTTTTGCCTTTCTTCTTCCTCTGCCATAAGTTTAGCTTCTCTTTCCTGGGCCTTTTTACGCCTCTCTTCTATTTCCTCATGAATATTAGGGAATAGGTTTGCCCTGAGAGGTATTACATGAAGGGCAAAGAATGCTGAGAATAATCCATCGGATAAAGGCTCACCTATCTTTTTCTTGGAAATTTGCCAAAACTTATCCTGCTGTTCTTTGATGGCATGCAGGAATTTTTCATAGGTGAACTGCACCTGCATTTTTTTACATGCAGTAATCATGGCCTCAATTCGGTCCTTAAATTCCTGGCCGAATGCCTCCATAAATTTTTCCCGGTTGAAGTTGTAATTGGGTTTATCCAATTTGAACTGTTTTACATACTCTGCAGTTTTCATAGTGTCTCGTTGTTTATAAGTTTTTTATTAAGTGTTTTAATGCTGATTCTCTAGTTACCACTTGGAAAAGGTAGCCTATATACCTATCTTCCCAATAAGATAACCAAACTGGGTTAGGAAACCTAAACTTATTCCTTTCCTTTATCGGAATATTTCGAGGCATTCCCGAAATATATAATAAGTGAGGCCCATTAGTATTCTCGATAAATACCGGATGTAACATATTTTCGTCTACCTTAAAATACCCCTTTATGGCATAATCTGGGATATACTGATTTGACCTTATTCCGCAATCGAATGCCAAATCCTCTACCTGATATAATTCAGGATTAATAGGGTATTCTTCTTGGGATTGTACCCCTTCCTGAGATTGAAGGTAGTAGGTTATTTTGGATTTATCAAGCGTTACGCTTTTTACTCTTTCGGGAAACATGGTGCTTATCTTTTAATGGTACATAGTCTTCGATGTCATCCAATCGGTCAGTCACTAAAGCATATACGAATAGCTTAGCAGGACGGAAGAAGAATCCTCTTATATTCCTCTCCGAAATGTAATGGTCGTATATCTTAAAGAATTTTTTCTGATGCCTATGTTTAAGGTTCCGTTGCGTTAGGTATGACCTAAGGACTTCTTTGTGCAACTCTAACAATTCTTTATCTACTTTCTGAATTGCTTTCTCGGGTAAGCCAACAACCATAATCTTTTATATCATTAAAGGGTGATTATACTAAGGGGCCAGAGCCTTAGCCCTGTGCCCCTCTCCTACTATGAAAGATTAGATTGCAACGGATTCCTTGACGAATTGGTTCTTGTACTCCAGGTATTCCTTCTTGGCCTTCTTGTACTCCTTCGAATCCTGGCTCTCGATTCGGAGCATGGCCAGCTCCAGCTGATGAATCTTGTTTCGGACCTGCTGCCGGAACTTCTTCCTGGAGAGTGTATCCTCGCAGTCTGCGGGGTAGATGTACTTGACTTCCCGTTTCGTTACTACCTCCTCGACGAGGTTGGCTTCGACTTTCTCCTGGGTCTTTGAGATGAGCTTGTCCTTCTTGGACTTTTTCTTTTTCTTTTCTTCGGCCACCGGTGCTGTAGCTTCTTCCTTTTTCTTGCCCTTTTTCAGAGCCTCCTTGGATTTCTCCACCTTTTCAGCCTTCTCCTCGATGAGGTTGTTGATGCCTTCGACCAAATCGGTCTTTTCCAGTTTCTGAGCCTTGTTGTTCTTGTTCTTTTTCATGGCTTACAATGTTAAAGGTTTGACATTAAATTAAAATTGTTATTATCTTTATTTCCTAATGCAAATATAGGGGAACTTTTCTATATTTGCAAATATTTTTATCATTTTCTTTGAGGTTGTGTTCTTGGCTTCTGGTGTGTTAACCTCTTATAGTTTTTCTCCTTTATTGTTTATGCAAATATAGATATAAAAATCAACCTCTGCAAATTATTTCACTAATTCTTTAGAGGTTCGTTTATGGTACAGGTAATCTCAAGGTATTCTAAGCATTGAGCCTGTTTTCTATACATGTTAACATAGACATTTTGTCTGAATCCGTCATCTTGAATCTCTACGGATTTAACCCGAGATTCAGGGCCCATAAGCTCATTATAGGTTTCAGCTACGGTTGATGGCTTCATTTCTCGGATAATTTTTTGAGAACCTTCTTGAATTTAGCCATGTAATAACAGTCTTTGGTAGGGCATTTACCGTCAGGTGTAATGTTTTCATTGGCACCACACTTGGTCATGCCCGTTGCTTTGTAAGGACAACACTTACGATGTGCTGCACATGCAGCCTTAAATTCTACTGTACTCATCTCGGTATTTCTATTACACCACCTTCAGGATTAACTACCAATAATATCTTGGTGCCATCGGCCTTGGTTAAATAATATCCATAGGCCTTTATTTCATTGTGAAGACCTTTGAACAATATCTCGTAGTCTACATGCTGGGTTTTTAACAGCTTTATATCAGCTGCCTTTGCTTTGTTTACACACCCTATAATAAACCCGGCTATAATGAGAAGGATAGCAACTGCTATCATTACTTTTATCATTATGACTATGGCTCTCACTGGATTATTCATAATATTCTTTTACTTTGGTTAAACGGCATTTGAATTTGAACGGCATTACATAGTCTCCCCACCACCCCGATAGAGGTAAAATACACCCGATAATGGCATAGTAGTAGAAAGTTTTTGCAACAAATTGCTGTTTCTCATCGTCCCAAAAAATATCTACTCTAGCATCTTCATCTGTTGCAGGGTCTACATATACCCAGTGATATGACAACCTGATAAATAACCATTGTAGTATCAGGATATTTATCCATCCAAGGATAGTCATACCCAATACTTTCTTCCATACCCAGCTGTTTGTTTGCTTTACTTCTTTTCCCATAATCCATAGGTTGGTTGAACGTTTTTAAGTCGATGATATATGTCCAGAGTTTTCCATATTGACTCTGCTTGTTTTATTACTACATCCTTTGCCTCCCGATGAGTACTAAAGGTATTCCATAATTCCGGAGTGTAGTTGAGACATTCCATACATTCAGGTTCTCCCTGCACATGTTTTACCCTTATGTAGAAATAAACCTCTCGGTCTATTATGTGACCAATACGTTCCCCCTCGAATAGAATCTGAGCTTTTGGTTTGAAGTCGAATACATTTTTACTTCTGGTACCGTGAACGTATTTGTTTACTTTGAATCTTACTATCCCTGCCATATCAATCCATGTTTCTTTCAAAGTATTCGTAGAAGTCCGCATCCTCAGTTAACTGGTCCAGTAATTCCTCTACATCCATATCCAAGTATACTGATGCCCCTGATACTTGTAAAGTTATCCCAGAACCATAACTGCCAGAAGACCCATGAAGTTTTAACTCCTTGGGCCTTTCTCCGGTATATTCATCTCGATAATGAATAATACCTTTAGAGTAATCATAACTCTTTACCTCGGATAAATGCCTGGATTCATCCCAGTTTTTCCAGTGAGGAGTTGCATCAGGAGTGGGTGGAACTGTTTTACCATCCCACAGTATGCATACTACGCAGAAGGCTGATACTCCTATTATCATCCTCTTTGCAGCTTCCCAAAGGGTCTTGGCCTCATCTGGTTCTCCGTCTGGTGTGTAATATCTTTTCATAGTTTCAAATTGAATATCCAACAAATAAAACTGAATATTAACAATATTATTGAAGCCGTACCATACAATATAAATAAGGGTTTAGCGGCTTCCCACATAGGGTCTCTCTCTTTCATAATCTTTTTCCGGCATACTTATTCCGGATTCTCTTTTCGAATGATTTACCTACTGATTCTCCATTTTGGATATCCTCTTTGAACATCCTGAAGTCGAACTCTGATACCGAGTTGTATTGGTATACCTTTTCTCCTTTGAAGGTAATGGTGATATCTCGGGTTTCATCATCCATCACTACCTTCATAATTCTGGATGACCCCGTAATTTCAAATGTCTTTTTCATCATTACTGTCTTTTAAGCTCAAAAGTGTTAAGTCCCATAGCTACCACATTATTTTCTTTCCTGAGTGCTTGACAGGTAAAGAAAATATCCCAGAGAGTGAAGACAGAATCAGAACTCATTTCCATCAAGTCCTCTTCCATCATATAGAGTGTACTCATTATAGTATTGAACCACCTGTTATTTAATCCCTTTACCAGCATGGTTTCAATATCTTCATACCTATTGTTAAAGGTATCCCCCTGAACCCTTTGAAAGGCAGCTATATATTCTCTGGCCATGGATTCCACCGCTTCTAGAGAAGTCCCATAGCAGGGGAATATAATTTTCCATTTATCTAAGCTCTTATCCTCTAAAAGGGATTCCAGCGCCTGAATATGCACATCCATAATCTGATTCCATATTTCCTGGGCAGATAATCGCCTTTGCAATTTCAGTTTGATACAACCTCGGTTTATTTTCATTTTAACCCTCGTTATAGATATACAGAATCTGATGGTTCCTATCTAACTCCTTTTCCAAATACTCCCAATGAGTATTGTGGTCTATATGGATATTGACCCTATAATCATCCATTTCTTTGGGTAATAAATCCAGATAATCTTTCAGATTCTTTACAGTAGTGAATTTTGGTTGTCCCATACTTATTTTATTTCGTTATGCAAATATAATAATTATTATTATAATATGCAAATCAATTTCAGTGGTGTTGTATAGGTTAGTTCAACAAAGAACCCCGAATCTATATTAGGTTCGGGGTAAGAGGTTTCATAAACGATTGCCTATTGGGTTAATCCTCCTCTTTCTTTGTCTTCTTTTTCTTCTTGTCCTTGCCTTCTTTCGAAGGTTTGTCTGCCTTCTTTTCCTTGGCCGACTCTTCTTTCTTGGCCTTCTTCTCTTTCTTGGGAGCAGCCGCCGGAGCACCTGATGCCAACTCTGCAGCATACTTCTTGCCCTCGGCCTCGGCCTTCTCTTTGGACATGGTCTTCAGAAGAGTACGCATCTTCTGACGGTACTTTTTCTTCTGGTCGGAGGTCATCTCCTTGCCGTCCACGGTAGGATAGTCGTAGGCATTTGGGGTACTGGTAACCTTTCCCTTCTTGGGATGGGCTTCTGGCTTCTTATTCTTTTTAGCCTTCTCTACGGCCTTCTCCTCCGTAGCTGCCCTGGCCTTTTTGTTTCCCAGGTTGATGATGTCTACCCAAGCTTGGATTTTCTTTCCATGCTTCTTATGGCCTGTCCAATCTTTCTTGGGGTCGAGATCATTCTCTTCCATGTAGGCCAGCATTTCCTTCTGAGCCCTGCGTGCTTTCTTTGCGGCCAGGTCTTTCTTGCTGATGTCTTTTGCCATTGTTGTTGAGTTGATTAAATAAAAACTGGTTTGAATTACCTTTGCATGTTTATAGTTTGGTTAAGGAGTTTTTGGTCTGTACTTCCTTTACCTCTGAGATGATTATTTCCATCCCCTGAAGATTTGCCATCAACTTAAGATGGGCAACAGCATCATCCTGAGAGATATTAGTGTATACAATTCTGTACCTTTCACCAGAATCTTTGTTTTCAAAAGTTATGGTTAAGATGTTTCCATTTGCCAAATCTTCTATGCGCTTTGCCAGAGATTTTACCTTACCTATTTTTAGGGTTTTATCCTTGATTAAAGCTTGCCTTTTACCGGGAGACAGTCCAGGCATGGATAACCTTGTATCTATATCCTGAACCATTTTGGTTAGCTCTTTAATCCGATATATCAACCCTTTGACTGAGGAGTTAAATTGTCCCATTGAGGTCTTTGAATAGTGGTGTCATTTCCTATTTTCTGAGCATATTTATCAATCAATTCTTCCGTTCTAGAGATAATATACTCTGTCATCATTCTATTTTCTTCAGAGATATCTTTTTCTTCCTCTAGTAGCAGCTGATATGATTGTAGCTGATTACATAATGCCAGATATATAATGCTGTCGTCGTCTTGCATATACCTATACAAAGTGGGGAGGCCCACCCTTAAACCTTCGGATGGCCTCCCCTGTATGACTCAAGTTTTTGATGTACGTGGGATTAGGTGCTCAGGACCTATTCCTCATCGTCTTCATCTTCCTCGTCATCCTCAGCTTCGGCTGCTTTCCCTTTCTTGCCCATACCGGGTACCTTGGGGACCAGAGTGCCGTGCTCTTTCTTGGATTTAACCGATACCCCCGGAATGGTGGCATTCGAGACGGCAATCACTTTGCCATCCTTGTCGGTTACGACCGAGGTGATGAGGACTCCGTACTTCCGGACGTTCATAGCGAAGGTCTTTGCAACGTTGCCACCGCCCAGGTCGATGATATCGCACTGTTTGCTGTTGGGTCGCTGACCAGGTGCCCGGTTCTTGAGTCGCTCCTTCATGGCCTCTCGTTTGGCCTTCTTCTCTTCTGCGGTCAGTTCTTTCTTACCGCCTTTTTTCGTTTTTGCTTTTGCTGCAGCATTTGCCTCAGCTGCTTTGTCTTTCTTCTTGGTTGCCATATCTTTTATTGATTAAGGTTTTTGATTAAAAAGAGGGCTGACCTGAATGAATGAACTTGATGCCATCTTTACCAGGTATTATCTTCAGCTAATTAAGAGTATAGCAGCCCTCAGGAATTGTTATAGTCGGAAGGACCCTTACTTTTTCTTTTTCTTGGTGTCCTTACTGGAAGCGGCCTTTGCCTTGGGCAGAGTGATGCCCAGCTCCTTGGCAACCGCCTTGCGGAGTTTCTCCACGTCCTCCTCGTCGAATTCGTCGGGGTCAGTTTCGAGTTCCTTGTCGTCGCAGAGGTCTTCGAGAGCTTCGAAGTCCATGCCGGCCAGGTCCTCCGGTGTCACTTCGTCTTCCTCATCTTCATCCTCCTCGCCGTCTTCGTCTTCGTCGGAGTCTTCATCCTCCTCGTCATCTTCAGACTCATCGTCTTCGTCTTCCTCATCGGAATCTTCGTCGTCTTCGTCCTCGTCATCTGAGTCCTCAGATTCCCCGCCGAAAATTTCCTCAGCATCTTCTGCCGAAATGGGGGTCAGAAATGCATAGGAGCCGTCATCGTATTTGATGAGAATTACTCCGTTAGAGAGAACCTTACGTTCTACCCCTTTTGCTGCAGCTTTTTTCTTTGCCATAATTGAATTGATTAAAGGTGTTTGAAAAATGTTTGATTGATTATAGTTTCGTGATAAACTTTTGAGTGTATATCTCTCTATTTTCTTGGACTGCCATAGCTTTCAAGAATACGTTTTTATCCCTGATAGCTTCTACTTTCTGAGTGAATTCATTCTGATTTTTTACCTCAAACGGTTCACCTTCCTGAGTGTAGGTATCATCTACCGCATTATCATTTTCGGTATAATACCTTTTAACCCCCACTATGAGTTTTACTCCATCCCATGGGTTTTCGGGTTCCCTTTTATTTACTACTGTCATTTTGCATAACCGTTTTTATATGCTGTATAATAGATTCTCGTATATCCTTCTTGTCCTATCCCTGAAAATACTTCGCTTATAAATCTGTAGCCTTTTTTATTTGCTCTACAGTCATGAGCAAAGTGTTCAGGGTAGATATAGTGTTCTCCGCATACCTTTTGATTAGTTATTATATAGGCATACCATCCAGTTTTGGTTTTCATCCTGAACTGAGATATTGGTACAAATCCCTGGGTTAATAGTTCTTTGAGAATAAACTTCTGTTCGAGTCTTCTTCTCACCATTGGCATTCCACCCAACCTTCTTAATACTGCCTCTTGATATTCTGACCAATGTCTTTTAGTCCATCTTATGGAACTAATAGCAGAACGTTTGGTTATAGCCTTATATGCTAAGGCAACTTTCAATTGGTCCCAGGTTAAATCACTCTTCTTCGTAAAGAGCCTTCTTTCTCTTGGACTCAATCTCTTTAGCCTTCGATAGCTTAATAAGCTTTTCTGGAATAGGCTTGAGAACAGTTCTATATTCTTTTGTTCCATAATTAAACTTATCTACCAAGTTCAAAAAGTACTTTTCTTTCTGTTGAGAGCCGAGTCTCTTTTTCCGAGCAATTCTTTTCCCTAACTCCCTTTGGGCTGAAGACTTTGAGTTTCTGTATACCTCGGTTAACAGTATCTTAGATATCGGCTTTTTTCTTCTCCCAGCAATTAGTAGAGATTGACCTATAACAAACTTCTTCTCCAGTGCTGTTTTCCCTTTTATCCAATGTACTGCTTTCAGATTCTCTCTACCGTAATAAGTTAAAAACCTTTTTCGAGCAGCCTTCAATGAATAGAATCCCTGTAATACTACTGCTGGTTCTCCTTTGTAGTTATAAGACCATGGATACCATTTATGAAGGTAAATCTTTAAGTCTCTTTCTTTGATAACTTTTCCGAATCTCCTGTGGTATTCTCTCCTCCTCTTCTTTTCCAAAAAGTATGCTCTTACATCGGGGGGCAGAGAATCCGGGTCTACTACTCCGTTAATCCAGGTAGCTTCTTTTAAGCATTCCCGGTATCTATCCAGAAAGCGTTTATTCCTTTCCCTATATTTATGGACCTTTATTTTTCCACAAAGTACTTTCCTTTGCCACTCTTGTTTCTTTCTTCGGCTTAATTTTATAATCTGAGGAGGTACCCAAGGAATTCCCAATCTGTAACATGATTCTTCAAAGTCATCATCATTCTTAAACCTATAAACTATGGGCATAGTACTTACTCCTTCTTTTGTTTACGAAGTGCTGCCCGATACCATTGCTGAATGGATTTCTCTTTGGCGTCCGGGAATCTCTTTTGCACTCTCCGAGTAATTCGGTCAATTGATAACCCTTTATAGGTTAATTCGAATACGTAGGATTTCTTAGTTCCTTTCCAAAGACCATTGTCATCCTTCTCTTTCTTGGGCTTTTTAGGTTTTTCCAACCCCTTTACCCGTTTGGTCTTTTTCTGTTTAGTGACTGCATCTTCACCAATGAATCCGAGATTGAGTTGATAATTCCTCATCGGGTCATCTTTAGGATATCCAGCAAGTTCTAATTGCTGGTCCATCCACTTATCATATTCATCGATGAGAGCATTATCCGGCTTGTTATCCGAATGGTGAATCCATGAAGAGAGTCCATTGTAATCGGCTGAACAAGCATCAGGGAAAGGCATGCCAAGAGAAACTGCTCTTCTCTTCATGTCCTTATAGGTCATATTTTCTAACCCACTTCCCATGACCTTTAGCTTTTCCTTGTTAAGCTTTAACGGTCTTTTGTCTTTTTTCTTACTTTTGCGCATATTTATATAGGTATAAAATTTTATTTCTTATTTCCTATTGCAAATATAATCAAATTTCTCGAAGTTGCAAAATATTTGTATAAAAATTCTAAGAGTTCGATTTCAAGGTTCTTTTTCTGCGTAACTTATAGGCTGTATCTAGAGTTTCACAGGTAAAGTCCATATTATTTATTGATTTGTAGTTAATAGCTTTCTGTATGACCTCCCTGTATTCCTTCCAGAACTTCAAGCCCCCTTTACTGTCCACGGTTTTTTCAAAGTATTGGGTTGCCAATAATCCAAATGTATCTGCAATGGTTTGACTCTCGAATATGTATATTCTCAAATCTGTTATAGCCTTTATTATGTCATCCTCGCGTTTGATGGGCATTACTCCATATCCTTCTTCAGGAAAAAGTTCTTCTGATACAATAGCTGTAAAATACCTTCTACTTGAAGGTCCATTTTTCCAATACTCGGTTATTAACTGCCTTATCTTGAAGTCAGGTATTCTATGTAAGTAAGATAGATATACCTTATCCTTCTTTGTAGACCTCCTTTTATATGCGGTTGGAGCTTGCAATACTCGGGGCATTATCCTATAATTATTCCACCTATCAAACTCAAGAATCAGAGCATAAAGGTCTTTGTCCCATTTATCCTCTGATTCCTTCAGCCTTTTCATATTCTTTATGATACGGGGATTGGTTATAGAATTTAATACCCAAGAAGCATCTCCTGAATGTATTTTAGCTTCTTCTTTGGGTAGTCTTTTAACCATAGCTCCAAATATGTAATCCCTGAATCGAGGTTCTATAGGAGATTTGGGATTTACTAAAGAAGGATGTAGTTCAAAGTAATCGGAGAATAGCTTGAAGAACTTCTCGGCTCTTGCCTTTAATTCTAAGTACTTGTAATGAGACATCTTGAGAATTTCTCCAGCTTCCCAAGTTGATAGGCCTTTGCCTTGTATAAACATAAGGCTGGCCCTCTCTTGCTCGGTCAAACAATCCCAAGCCAATTCTTGATGTCGTTCCATGTTAGTATTGTTTGTTCATTAGAATCTCTTCGGTACTACCATCGGGAATTTGAGATAAATCTACCTCATAATCAGCTGAGTACATTTTATATTCATCCGATTCGTGATAAGCTGAATAGAGTACATTTTCCATGGGTACTTCTATCTCTAAACTTCCATCCATTTCAGGGTATAGCTTTACCAGCATCGTCTTTGTAGTAAGATTACTTTCAAGTATAATGGCTGGTATTCCCTCAAATGGATATCCCCTCAATACAACATAATCCCCAATACCAACTCTTGTAATATCATTTACCGAGAATATCTTATTTTCTCGAGACATTCTACGATACTTTTTTACCTCTTCCTTAGTTATAGTGGCTACTACGGAATAATCATCAAAGTCTTCGGCATTATCTACTCTCAACCTCTTTCTTTTGGGTCTGTAATCCAAAGACTTCATGAATGATATTATGCCTGGGATATCTTTCTTTAGTTTGTTTAGGTAATATCTGTCAAAGGCTTTTTCAGACTTCATCTTTATGAATCCGTAATTGAACAGTAATGGTACATCTTCGTACTCATTATTACCTTTTCGTGACTTCTTAAGTACACTTATAGTTGGTACTATGGCTTTCACATGTTTGTACCCCCTGCATTTCAAATCCGAGTTGATTCTCTTGTAGAATTTCCTGTCAAGCCTGAATATACAGTATATATAGGGGGTCTTCATATTACTTGTTCAATTTACGAGCGTATTTGAATACGTCAGAATATGTTACCAATCGTTGTATCTCTTTGAACATGTACACAGCTAAATGTACTTTCAGGGTTTTTATCTCCATTCGGGAAAGTTCTGAGCAATTGTTCATAAGGAACGAATCTATTTCCCCAGCTTCCACAATAAAGAAAGCTTCACCTTTTGGCATAGAATTATACCGCATGATAAGTATGGGTATTTTTCCTGCACGTTTAGCATCCTTTGTGGCCTGTTCCCAAAAAGATATAATTTTGCAGCTCTTTAGTCCTAGTAGGATATGTTCGAACTTAATCTCTTGATAATTTTTACATTCGATTGAGAATGGGAATCTACGAGAGTGTTTCTCATCAGTACATACCAAATCTCCCATAGCATCCTTTGCCTTTGCCCAACCTCCTGAACCTGGGGTTCTAGAGAATTTATATCCGGTCCAGGTTTCCCAGGCCTTTGCTATAGTACGCTCGAACCTGCTTCCTTTGTTTCGACTGTTCTTTCTCATGTTCTGATAGTGTTTAATACCAATAGTCATTAGTGGTATTGTGAAAGGCCTCTTTCTCTGGTCACAGTAAGCACCCTGGCATTAGGAATTGGTAATGATTCCTGGTGGGATATAAGGTATAGGGTTTTATCCTTATATATCTTGCGAATTAACCCTATAACTAATTCTACGTATTCTGAACTAAGGTTTTCAAATACCTCGTCCAAGAAAGCTATGTTTAACCCCTTAGCTTTGGTCATCACTTCATTCATTGCAAATGCCATAGCTAAATTACATAATTGTTTTTGGCCGCCGCTGAGTTCCTCGTATGATACTTCTATACCATCCATAATTATCTGAGTATTGAAATCCTTCTTAACTCCCTGTATATCTACATAGAATAAGATACTGAATCCAAGTACATCAGAGTATGATTCAAGTGTTTCATTCAGAATATCCATTGAACTCTCGAATAGGAATGCTTTTATACCCCTATTCCCCAGAGGGTCATCCATTACCCATTTGTAATTATCAACCTTTTCCTTCTGGTTTTCCATTTTCTCTTCTACGGTTGATAATTTCTTGGTTAAGGTTGAAAGCTGAGTTTTATATTTGGTTATTAACCCTTTGTTTACTCCCACCTTCTTTTCTGAAAGAAGTCTTTTGATTTCTGATTCTACTTGTTCTATCTCTCTTTGTATCTTCTTTACTTCGTATTCCTTATCCCTAAGTTCTTCCAGTTCATCTCGATAACCAGATATTCTGTCGGATATTTTGGAATATTTACCCTGTAACCTTTCAATATCTCCGAAGGCTTTCTTTACTTCCATTAGGCGTTTCAAAGAATTCTTAATATCACCCCTCTTCAATAACTTTATTATTCCTTCAATGAAATCTTCTAGAGATACCTTGGTTTTCTTCCTGGCATCATTTATCTTGTTGATAATACCCCTTTGACTCTCCTTTGCATCTGATAACCTCTGTTCGATTCGGTTTTTCTGAGTTACTGTCTCCTTAAGCTCACTTGATTTTTTGGCCTTAGCTAGCAGTGATAATCTCTTTTCAAGAACTTTAACCTTTGAAGAGATGTCATCTTTCACAGTACTAGCCTGTTTCTTTAGGTCATCAACCATCCTTTGAACGGACTGTTTCTTATCCTCTAAGGTTCTATATCTTTGATAGATATTCTGATACTCTCTCAGAGCTTCTGTATAGTAGCCCTTAGCAATATCCCGAGCTTTAGATATGTATTCCAACTCAAAAATCTCCTCAAACAATTCTTTCTTGTCTGAAGAAGATTCTTGTATCAGTCTTTTCATACCTTGACCGAAAAGTACTGAGTTCATAAAAAGGCTATACGACATACCCAAATCAGCGACTATAAGCGCCTGTATCTCCCCCTTACTTTTCTCTTGTACTTCAACAGCATCTATCTCATATATAAGTCTATCTTTACCTTTGGCTCCATTCACTTCACCTTTATACTTAAGGCATCTGGTTATCTTATGGGTTTTACCATTCTTACCAAAGTATATTTCTACTTTAGTTCCCTGATATGATTTGGGCCTATACTTCTCCCAAGTATTTACATCTGACTTACCCTTTAGATTCTTACCATAAACACCCCAAACTAAAGCTGATAGGATGGTAGTTTTGCCATCTCCTGTTGCCCCTCTAATTACAGTTATCCCCTTTGAGCTTAAGTTTAGTTCCAAATGAGATATAGAACAGAAGCCGTCAATTATAATATTACCGAATTGTATCATTCTGCTTCCTTGATTACTTTTAATAATGTGGCCTTTTTATTTTGGTCTTTTATACCTTTTGCTCTCATATATCTCCTTACCATTGTTTTCTTAGTAAGTTCCCGAGTTATTTGCGGGGTATCTTCCACCGCCACAATCAGAGACTTGCTAGCAATGACAGTATAATAATTCCCGTCATCCTTAATTTCATCTTCTGATGATACATCCACAAATTTAGGAAAGCCTTTGAATGGCTTGAATTCCATTGATAAGTCTTCATATATCTTCCAATATCCAAGTTTACAATTACGATCTGTTCTCCTCTGTTGTAAGGGAGCTCCTACCATGTATACCTTTTTACCCAGCCTTTGAGGTTTATGAATGTGACCTATCAATACTAATTTGAACTTAGAGAGTAGATTCACATTCAAATTTTCTACAGTTCCAACTTCAGTATTGTCTGTATCTTTAGCTCCGGGATAGTCAGTATGTAATAACAAAATTGTTGGCTTTATCATTGCTTCTTTCATCTCGGCTTTTATTAGACCATCTAATCCTTTGTTGTGGTCTAAGTAAGGAATACCTACTACTCTGAACTTATCAAACTCATGGTAAGAAAAGTCCAGATTATGTAAGAATGAATATCTACAGCATAGATTTGCCCAGTGTGAGGGAGATTTACTGGTTATTGAATTACTTTTCTGCATATCATGGTTCCCGGATATACCATATATGTTAAATTCCTCACACCTATTTAACTCTTCGAAATGTTCGATTATAATTTCATCAAGCGAAGTACTTATATATTCTGGACGGTGCATAAAATCTCCGCAAAAGAATGCCGGACATTTATACTTGATACATAAGTCCTTAATCAAATAGAGGACCCTTATATGATTCAGGGTCCTCTTGTTATCTTCATTGAACTTAGAATATTCCCCTAAGTGCAAATCAGAAAATGCTATACCTATTACCTTCATAGGTTAAGAAATTTCTTTATTAGGTGTTTTCTCTTTTCGTAGTTCATTTCATCCAAAATGAGAACCTTTACCTTGTAACCCATAATATCCAAAGTACCCGTATTAGGTATATCATTTATATACTGTACAATATTTGAATCAGGTTTATACCCCCACAGATCAAGTATACCATACATTACTTGTGATACCTGGAATTGATAGTACTTTGACAATACTCGTTTACCGTTATCTTCTGTTACCCATTCATTAAAGAAGCTTGATGAGAAAGGTATGAAGATTAAATGAGTACATTGTTGACCTAATAACATACGACATAAGTCTACTGCATGATCTAAGTCACATTCTGCTAATCTATGAGATAGCTTATTGATAAAGTATGCTGCCGAATCAAAATATGACCTATCCGTTACAAAGCTATCTTCTCCTCTAAAAGCTTTGTTACGAAGGTTAAGTACCTGCATATCTTGCATAAATACAGTCTTCGCATCTTGCTGAATCATGTCAGCATGTGGCATGTCTTTGGTTTCTGGTACCAAATCCGAGTATGACCCAGATATGAAAGGTATCTTTAACATATCTGCTACTTCTTTGGCAATTGTTGTTTTTCCAACTCCTGAAACACCAGTGAACATTATTTGATATTTCCTACCGTTGTACATAATGTTGTAGTTTTTTGAAAGGTTCCAAAAAATCGGGTATCTTGAAAGACCTAAGGTTAAACTTATCTAATACCATGAATAACCTATCTTTCCTTTTATTATTAGTACATCCTTTTACCCAAGGGACTTTCTTAATCGGGTGCAGGGTTAATGCAGTTCTCAAATCTATTAGAGGCTTGTTCTTTTTGTATAACTCTTCTAGCTGATCCCTTTCAATACCCTTAAACTCTGCTCCTTTTGCATTTATGAAGTCTGATATACTCCCATATTGTTCCAAGAAAGCTTTAGTCTTCACTTCTCCCATACCGTAGTAACCAGGTATGTCATCAGATTTATCCCCGTTTAGTATTAGGTAATCAACGCATTCCTCTGCAGAGTAACCCATAATACCCTTGCAAGTTTGATTTAGGATTAGAGTATCTTTGTTAGGATTGAATATCTTGACTCTTTTGTCTAGTAATTGACAGAAGTCTTTGTCAGATGATATTATGAGAGCTTTACCTGGATGGTTTATTGCCAACCAAGCAATGTAGTCATCTGATTCATATCCCAAGCCTTTTCTATCAATAATCATCTGAACTCCGAGTAATCTTAGAATCCTTCTCAACAATGAAAGTTGTTTATTGAAGTCTTCATAATCCATACTTATCTTACTCCTATGTGCTTTGTAACCTTCTAGTAGACCATTACGGAAATTAGACTCTTTACTCTGATGGGTATCGAATGTAATTACTACGTGGCTTGGTTTGAAACGAGTTAAGTATGAACCGAGGATTCTTAAGAACCCATACACCAACCCGGTACCAGCTCCGTTGTTGGCTTTAAGATTCTTAAACTTATGGTATGAACGGTGAGCAAGGTTACTCCCATCCACTACCATAAGCATCCTGGGTTTTCTACCCCTCGTCCGGGATGTATTCGTCTTCTTCTGCATCTTCAGATTCTATTTGAGATTCATAGTCTAAGTCTGCATCAACAGGGAACATGTTTCGTGTAATCTTCTTGAGCTTTCGCTTAGTGGTTCCTATGGTATTTATTCCGGCAGCCTTTAACAGCTTTTTCCTTAACTCACCATCTTCCTCGATTAACCTATGGAAAGCCTCTTCTCCTCGACACAGTTTCTTTCCTTCGAACATATATGTTCCACCACCGAGCTTCTCTATTACTCCAGCATCCTCTAAAGACTCTTCTAACCAGAAGTATCTGTCAAAGCCAACTTCGTGATACTTTGGGTTAAAATATATAGGAGCTTTGGATATAGTTTCCCGAGGAGGAGATACCTTATTCTTTTTCATCTGAACAGTTACATATTTACCTGCTCGTCTTTCCTTGCCCTTATACTTAATCTTGAGAGTCTTACCGGAATAGAAAGCTAACCGGATTGAAGCATAGAACTTGAGTGCTGCTCCGCCTGGAGTTGTACTGGTATCTTGACCAAAACCTGCGCCCAGTTTACTGCGCAACTGATTGATACATACCATGGTTACTCCGAGTCGATAGAACAATTCGTTCCTTATTCGGAACATCTTGTAGATTTGCTTTGCCCGGTTTCCCATCTCGGCCTTGCTATCCGCCATCTTTGCATCAATGGCTTCTATAGAATCCAGAGCTGCTATTGAGTCTATCACAACTATGATAGGCTCATTGTTAGTTAACTTTGACCTCCAGTATATGGCTAAATCAGCAATAGCATCTGAAATAGTTTCTATTCTGGTATCATTCAGTACTGTTACTCGTTCGGGGTCCAGACCATTTTCCTCTGCCCATGAATTCATCCAGGCTTGTTCTGCATCCACCCATATTACATGACCACCGAGTTGTTGTGCAGCATAAGCAAAGTTGTAAGCTATCAGGGACTTACCTGAGGATTCTTCTCCCATGATTTCAATTATCTTCCCGAATGGTACACCACCACCCATTTGATAATTGAGAGCAAAGAATGTGGATGGAATCCATAGTCCATGGTGATTTATAGTACTGGCCTTGAACTGGAGAGATGACCCATATTTTTTGAGTATCTCATTCTGTGTTGGTATCTTAAACTTTTTGCCTCCCGATTTTCGGGTAGCTTTAGGTTTTCTTGCCATACTTGTAATTTATAATATGAAAAGAGTGGGATATAAACTATACCCCACTCCTACTTTAGGTATATATCTAGAAAATCTTAGATATCACTCTTATATTTCTTTCCCTTTTTCTTTTTCTTGTCCTCTAGCTTGCTTTTGGAAGAGGACTTCTTACGTGGTCTTTCATCCTCATCGTCATCATCCCCCTCATTGAGGAATGAAGCCAGCTTCTCCTCGAGTTCGTCGTAGGAAAGGATATTTGCCCGGATTGCTTTCTCCAGGTCTACCTCTCCCCGATACTTCTTGTCCAGCTTGGTTTTCTGGCATGGTGATACCGAATAACTGGTATCATTCTTACCGGTACCAGTACGGGTGATTTTGATATCGTATCCCTCTACGGGGTCGGTCATATCTCCCCAGTCCTCTTCATCGAGGTAAAGGTCGATAATATCCTGATATACCGAACGGGGTACCATCATGGGTTTATCTACCCGGTCTGGGTCAATTTCCTTACCCTTGGTATCTTTGTACCCGAGTACCCCGATGAGATACTTTCTCTTCGGTACCAGTTTCGATGCTAATGCCTTATCATCTGGGTCGTCGGAGTTTTTAAGCTCCTGGAACTTCTCCATGAAAGGACATGGCTCATCGAAAGTAGCCGGAGATATAATACCTCCCTCCTTTGGTCCAAGGTAGAATTGAATAATCTCTATTCCTAATTCCTCGTCTGCACCACGAGATTTGATACGTACTCTGGTAGTTCCTTCTTTCGGGTAGATTATTCCACCACCTCCACTACGCTTTTCCAGGTCCTTCTTCCTGGCAAGCATCTTTTCTCGGGTAGTCATTACACTGCCCTTTTTCTTGGTTGTTTTTTCCTTTTTCATGGCTTTATTTATTGGTTTCGATATAAAGTATCTCGTTCAGAGATAATATAGTTGTTACTTGATTGGGAATGTCTACTACATCTAGTTCTTTACCAGCATACAGACCGTATGTAACTACTGCTCCAACCTGAAGACCTGGATATTCTTCACATTGTTCATCGGTGACGGGTCCCACCTGAATTACTACTCCCTTGCGGGGTACTGTATCTTTATCGTGTTCCTGAGGGATATAAAGTCCTCCTTTGGTTTTGGTATCTGCAGTTACTACCGGTGATACAATAAGTACTCGACTTCCTGTGGGAGTTCCTAAACCGTTCAGTTTCTCATTCAACTCCCTTGCTTCTTTGACCGAAATAAGGTCTAACTCAATTCTTGACATAGTTACTGTTGTTTACGTAAGTTTGCTGATATCGTTCTTAATATATTCTCTCTTGATTCATAAGCTTTACATATACTTATCATCTTACTCGCATTGTACTCAGCCTTCATATATCTTTTCAATGCTCCTTGATAAGCTTGGTTGTTCTCTGCTTTATGAGCTGCTGCGTCATTGTTTACATTACCTGATTCTTTATAGTAAAGCCATGCCTTACTATAAGCCTGATCTTTTGCCTTTTCAAGTTTATCCCTTTTATATATAAGCCTATCCCTTACCATTACCAATAGAGCATAATTAGATGGACTTCTACGTAAAGACTGATTGACCAGGTTCTCATCAATCATGAGTTCCTGGTCTAAATCAATCTCATAGGTTTTCCCTTGAAAGAGAATCTTTAGTGTGTTTTTCTTAATCTGGGATAGACGTACTATCTTTTGCCTTTTTTCCATATAACACCTCTTTCACTGAAGTATTTATACATGGTCATAATGCTTATTCCATATTTGACCTTTATCTGTAGGTTACTCATACCACTCTCATAATCTTCTATCCTCTTATTTATAGACTCCTCACTCAACTTAGGGCTTGGTATATTAAATCTACCGTCTCTTATACATTGTTGAGTATTCTCTTGGTTAGTACACCAATATAGATTTTCTACTTTATTATTTTCTCGATTATTATCCTTATGACCCACACACGGTTTATTATCTGGGTTTGGAATGTAGATTAAAGCTACCAACCTATGTATATTAAACGTATACTTAATCCCCTTATTATTTCTTAGGCTTACTATCAAGTAACCATTGTTCTTCTTTCTCTTAGCCATTTTCCTCCAAGTAACTCTATCTCTATACTTAGAGTACACATTACCTTCTCGAGTAACATGGTAACAATCAAAATCTGGTATATTACCTTTCATACATTCTCTTCCTAAACTCTCTCTTATTTTTCTCTATCTCTTCTGGATATAACTTAGGATAATCTTCTATTTCAATACCTTTGAACTTACGATGTTCCTCTAAGTACTCATCAGGATTAAAATCTGGTTCAAGCATTTTCCTATAATCATATCCAGGAATAAAAGGTAGTTCCTCTGCCATAGAACGCCCGATAACGAAGTCCATTGACATACTTACGTCGTCTATCTGGAAGTTGAAGTATTCTTTAGTATTTGGGTTACGGCAAGTTTCCCAAATCTCGTATACTACCCAGGTATTTATATATTCGGGACTTACCAAGTAATAGGTAGCATCATGAACATTACAAGTCTCTTGCATAAATGGTAACTTACCTTGCCTCATTTTCCAATAGTTTAGGATTGAAGCGAATAAGTTCATATCTGATGCAGCTGATTGACATGGCATATTAACCGATAATCGTACTGCGTATGCTGCTTCCTGCTCGTTATCCGAATATACCTGGGGTAACCTTCTCTTCCTACCGAACAAAGATTTAATATATCCATGTTTTATCAGTACCTTCTCCTGGTTAATCATGAACTTCTTAATCTTCGGGTGCTCCTGGAAGAACTCATTCAACTGTTGCTGAGCTTCATCTGGTGTTACGATAATACCAGCTTTTGGGTCAGATAGTTTAACTGCAAGCAGTTTCTTCTGAATACCATATATAATACCGAAACATATCTGCTTTGCCTGCTTCCTTCGGTTTTTCCAAAGCTTATAATCGGGATGTTGTTCATCACTGTAAGCTTTGTTTGCTTCCTCATACGATACACCATACTTATTTGCTGCAATAGCAAGGTGAGGGTCCTGTCCCTTGGCAAATGCTTCAAGATAAGTCTCATCCCCTGAAAGATGTGCCATGATTCTTAACTCTGCCTGAGAGTAGTCAAGTGCCATGTATAGTTTCCCTTTGGGAGCTACCAACTGTTTCTTGATATTAGCATCTACCGAAGTTTTGGGTATTTGTTGGAGGTTAGGTTCAGAACTACTTAATCGGCCAGAAGTAGTACCAATAATTTTGAATTGCCCGTGAATTCTATCATCATCCTGAACTTTATCATGCCATCCCTCAATATAGGTTGTATACATTTTCTTTAACCCTCTCAACTCGAGAAGATTATCCAGGAAGATTGCTTTGGGACTTTCAGGGTCTTTAACCGTTAATCGAAGTTCTACCAACGTATCCTCATCGGTACTCGGCTTATCGGTATCACGATTAGTTTTCTTATCCTTGGTATATTTTATGATAGGGAATTTGAACCCCTTTTCGGAATACAACAGTAGAGGTAAATCAATTGTACTTCCCAAGTTTACTTCTCGGGTTAATTCCAATTCTTTTTTAGTGGTGAATACACCTGCTCGGATATTGGATATTTTTTGCTCCCTGCTTGCTATTTTCCGTGCGTCCTTTGGGTTATGATAATCCAGGTCTTCAAGTTCACTTTCAATAGATGCAAGGTACTTGCTTATTCTTTCTTGAACAAGCCATCTAGAGAATTTTTTCACTCGTGGAAGATTCAAGCAATTAGAAGTTGCTTGTTCAATCTTTGGCTTGTAAGATTCAAGCAGTTCCTGATTGAATTTCCTATCGAGGTATAATCCGGTTTTTTCAGCATGCTGCAATACCCTAGAAGCTGGCATAATCAAATGCCTAAACAAGGGGTACATGCCAATCTCTATTAGCTTACTTTCAAAGAACATAGCTAACCTAAGAGTATAATCGGTATCCTGACAACCATACTTGCATAATGGTTCCAAGGGTTTCTTATCCCAAGGTATCTTGTCAAACTTCTCTGCCTTCTCGTAATCGCCATGCTCTGGTAGATACCTTCTAACCATTGACTTCAGGTCATTGGGTTTCTCTTCATTTAGAAGATACTTCATAAGCATTCCATCCAGAACAGTACCTCTAACATATATCCCATACAACTCGAATATCTGAAGGTCAAACTTCAGATTCCATCCCACTTTAGTTATATTGGGATTCTCAACCACCTTTCTACCAAAATACTTTAACCAACGTTTCCAATGAGGGTTTTCATATTCGTGGTGACATAATGGAATAGATACACCAGAACCAACTTGAAAGGTTACAGATAAAATTGTGGGTTTGAAGGTTTTATTATAAATACCTTCTGCATTTGTCTCGAAGTCGACGGAAGCTATGCCGGTTTTCAAACAAGCTTTCACAAGCCGCTTGACTTGTGAGAAACTTTTGATTATGTCATATCTTGACTCCATGTTTATTCTTATTATATGCAGTATAGAATAGATTTTTACATGACCCTAAGTCTGATGTATTCTTTACTACTTGAAAGATACCGTTCTTTACTCTTTTTATATACCCTGCTCTACAAAGAAGACAGCATAACCAATATAAATATGCTGTCTTAGCTCCTGTACTTTGTAAGTAAGTATACCTAAATGTCTGACCAACTTCTTTATTTTGTAGAAGTTTTATCAAGTTATATATAATGTCTCCTTTCATAAGAATTATAAAATCATGTACTCGGAGCGGGAATCGAACCCGCACGACCATTACTGGTCACAGGATTTTAAGTCCGGCGTGTCTACCTATTTCACCATCCGAGCTTTTATAAAAAGGGGAGATGAGCGAAGAACAGTAACTCATCTCCTAATGCTATAGCCTTCGACTTTAATTATGGGATTTTGGTATCTCGTACCAGTTTATTGCCCATTGCTAGCTGGAGGTCGTATCTCCTGTTATAACCCAGCTATAGCCCTGTACGGAAGACAGGATTCGAACCTGCGACCCCTTGCTCCCAAAGCAAGTACACTAACCGGACTGTGCTACTTCCGTAAATTAGGTACCAGTCTATATCCCTACCGTCCAGTACCTGGGAATGAATCAGGACTCGTTGTCCACAGCGCAAAGTAAAGATTCATTAGTGGACCCAGAGGGGCTTGAACCCCCGACCTTCGGATTATGAGTCCGCTGCTCTAACCAACTGAGCTATGGGTCCGGTTGAAGGTAACGGCCTTTACTACTAATCTCGGTATGACAGAAAAGAAACTAAGACCAATTACCGTTACCTTCTTTGTTACCTTAATTCGGTCTGGATAGAAGTTTTTAGTTTTACCCAGTCCTTTTTATAACTATGCAAACTATCAATAGTATGATAGAGATAACCAGGTTTGATACCCACTTCTCTAGCTACGTATTCCATTAGTTTCCATGCCAAGTATACATCATTTCCAAAATGAGTTACAAAATCGGATGACCTTTGGTGATAACAAATATTCAGTTGCTTTTCACCCCTTGCGTTCTCCCGGATAAGGAAGTCGTAATACATAGAGCATGGTATACGCATCTTACCATCCAGGTTTTCGGCATCAGAACATTCTACCTGCCCATCTTCACCATAGATATTAAGTATGGCTTTACGGGTATCATTATCATCCTTGAGCAGACCTATGACAGCCTGTAACTTGGTCATTACAATCCCATTATACCTTACTACCTCATTCATTCTCTCCGAATAGGTGTAGTCGAAGTACTTACCATCTACCAGGAACTCTTCCCATATTTCGGGACGCAATTTCCATGCTTCACCCGGGTTAATTTGTCCCGGGTGTATTCTTTCCTGGAACTCAGCCTCTGCCCAATCTTTAGATTTGGTGAATACAAATAAAGGGGCCGGGTCTTCCAGGTGAGTCAAACAGTATTGCTCGCATATAAGTTCTTTGGTAATGAAGTCATCTTTACCTTCGATAACTTTATTCTGATAGGTACGGGGTTTTACCTCATTACCCATCTCATACAAATTTCTTGCCGTCTCAGACATCAATTCGTAAGGATTTGAATATATTCTCATATCATCTTTGTTTGAATAGTTTTACACAATTCCCAATAGTTACTCTACTAACGTTATATCTAATTGATAATTTTCTCATAGTGTACTTTCCAGTTCTGTATAAAGATTCAATCTCCTTACGTTGATTGTAAGTTAATTTTGACATAGGATGATTTTCGCCCTTTAGTCCTGGACCTTTACCAGGTTTATATGTAGTTTTTATACGCCCATCTCTGAAGGCCTGTTTAATATTGTCAGACCCAGTACCCCACTTTAAGTTGATTACTTGGTTGTTATGTATATCGTTGTCCAAGTGCATAACTATTGGTAAATTATCTGGGTTTGGAATGTAAGTTAAAGCTACTAACCTATGTATAAAATACCTTTTACCATCATATAATCTAACTCTTAAGTACCCAGTACTATTGGGTCTAGCTATTAAAAATACTTTTAAGTGTTTGTCCCATACTTTACCCGTAGTATATATCCTATACCTACCATTAAATCCAGGTAAAGTTAGATGACTTCTCATTGTTCGTGATTTTTAATATATTTTCTTATAGATTTTCGTAGTTCTTTTAGGTCCTGAATATTCATGTTGGGAAGACCTACCCAATGATGAGCATTGATACATACAGATAACTCTATGTCCCTGCCATTCCTATCAGGATATTTACCCTTGGATATCTCTACTCCAAAATAGAGTTTATCTTTCCTCTCGTACTTCACTTAGATACCTCCTTATCTTTCTTTTAAGTTGCCTTAAATCCTTTACACTGATATTGGCCACGGTATTAAATAACCACCCATCATCCGTGGAGAAAGTTATATCTATATCTCCTCCGAGTTTACTGGTGTAAGGAGATTTCTTTACTTCTATTTTCATTGCATTGATATTTGCAATTCAATAGACTTCCCTATCTTAGAATGGTAGCCAGTCTTCACTACCGAGTGTACAATCCTTTGCCAGGGTTTTGGGATATTTGAACAACTCAGGTCTGAGTACTTTCAAAGCTCTTTTATGTACCTTATACTTTATCTTGTCAGGGTCTACTTTAAGTAGATACTTCAACCGCTCATACCAGTTACCATCATATATACCAAGCTTATCACTAAGCTTTAATAGGTCTTCATGAGCATGATACATTAGTAATACCGTATCATCATTGAATATCTGACTGAAGTGTATTGATACATGGAATTTATGTCCAGTGGGGAATAAGTATTCTCCTATCCTTTGAATCAGTAGTAGGTCACAGATAAGTCTTTTAGTTACCTCGGATGCCCTCATGAATACCGTTATCATGGGGTAATCCATGCCTGCTTTCTTTGATACAGTTAGAGACAATAAGCAATTCTTACCATGAGCATGCTTATTGTCAAACTGATAGCCTATGTTAAATATCTTCCTTGAGTTTAAGGCTTTTACTACTTCCTGTCTTAAATCAATCAGACCATTTTCATCCACATAGTTTGCTACCAGAGACTTCCATTTAGCCGAAGTGTAGTTGAAGTGCCTACCAAAATCAAATTCGGGGTCTACCAGAGGTTCTTTAATATAAATGACTAAATCATTTAAGTACTGTGCTTTACCAATTCTTTCAATATCCAAACCGGGGGTATTGAACAGGAATAACCTGTTGAGTCCCTCCCAAGCTTTCATACTTGTTTTGAACTGCAACAGGTTATTCTTTAACTTGAACTTACTCATCGGCTTCAGGAGTTAATTCACCGTCTTCCATATCATCTTCCTCTGAAGAAGAGAATGATATTAACTTCTTCCTTTTCTTTTCCCCACTTTCCTCAAGCTTTAGTTTGAGACCATACTTTTCTGTAAACTTTAAGTAGGTCTTTTTTATCATATTACGCTTGAGGATAGATGGGCATACCTCGGGTAATGGGATACCATCCCAATCTCCAATTTCTAAGGCCGAGGCTAACATAGATTTCTGTTTATACCCCAAATCTCTCCTTAATACCTTGAAAGCTCTGAAACTGTTACCATAGGTTTTATAACCTGCTTCATCACTTGTCATAAGTTTTTTGAGAGATTTACGTATCTTCTTTCTACGTACCTCATCACTACAGTTTTCTTTCAAAAACTCCTTTATGTCCTTGCGATTCTGATATAACAGTATGGTAGTATCATTTGCCCAAGCCGCTTTGATAACCAACTTTAACGAGAAGTTATCATGGCCATATATATACTGACCCATACGACAGAATAACAGTATATCTATTGGTAACCTTGTAACTATCTCTGAAGAACGTAGTATTACAGTTATCTCGGGGTTTTCCACTCCAATCTTACGAGAGAATATACCACCAACTAAGCAACCTTTGCCACTACCATGATTGTCAGCAAAATGGAACCCAATGTGATAATTCCTGTTTACTGTCTTATTCTCTTCTAACTTCCTTATCATCAGTTTAGCCTGGTCAAGCACATCCAAATCAAGGTAGTTAGTAATCAGCCCAGTCCACTTGGTCATGGTATAACCAAACATCTTACCGAAGTCGAAGTCTGGGTCGAATTTAGCATCAGCTATTTCTACCATCAAGTCGTATGTAAAAAGAGAATCGGTTAGGTTATAACCAATTCCTTCACAAAACCAGTCTGGTTTCTTGATTAAGAAATTTTCCAGTATCTTTTCCCAAGCTTCTATTGGGTTCTTAGCTTTTACAAGATTCATAGTTTCTTAGAAATTTACTAATAGCTGTTTGATGTAACCCTAATCTCTCAGCTATAGCCGATTGTGATAATTTATCCTCGTATCTTAACTTTATAATATCATCTCTTAAGAATACCGTTTTTCCCCTCTTTAGAGATTTTAGGGTATTTGAAATTTTTAACTTTGTGTCTTCTCTTACCTTTCTACCTTTGTTAGCTATGGAGATTAATCTCTTTGTTTCGCTGCTTCTTGGTATACCATAAAAAGGGCTTAGCTTACCCCTTTTACCATACATGGGATTTTCTTTTCCTCTCTTAGCAAATTGTGTAAATCTATTTTCCCTAACTGCCTGTTGAATATTCATTTTCTGGGTTCCCCAGTATAAATTACTTACTCTATTATTCCGTGGATTATTATCTTTATGACATACTATGGGATAGTTGTGAGGATTTGGTATGTAAGCCATAGCTACTAATCTTGATGCTTTAAACCATCGACTTGTACTTGTATCTATACCCCAAGAATGTTTCTTATTCCCCAATAAGTCAGTATTTATCCTCTTGTATAACCTATACTGTAACCTATTATTACATAATTCACCTCTAATTCGTATCCATTTACCTCTCTTATTACTGTATAGCCTGCCACTCTTACTAATATAATAGCATGGCCAACCATCTATATTACTAACTTTCATATTCTATAATACTGTTGTCAATAATTAATAGTAAATTTAGTAATATCAGGTTGGCCATGTATCTAACTAATATAGTGACTTCTGCCGAAATTTATTGATATGGTTCTTCTTAAAATAGATGTAGAATACATCATCTGAACCCATACCTATCCATCCCAAATACCCACAGAAGTAGATGAAGGCCTTCACTAATTCCGACTGATACTTTAACTCCTGAGTCATTACCTGGGATTGCTTCCAGGGTTTATTCTTCAGGAAGTTACGAGCAATGTTCAGATGATGGGTTATCTTCCATAACAGATATGGGTAGTTTACTAAGTACTCTACATAATTGAAGTATCTACCTCCCTCGAGTAACTTTGTGTTATAGTCCAGATGTGTTTCTGAATCCATGTTCTCGTACCACTTGATAAGGTCTGTGGCATTGTTGTGTAAGATAACACTGATATCTCCCTTGCCCATTATCCACATTACCCCGAGATTCATTGCTGTACGCAGAATATCATCGTGGTTCTTGTTTAGAGAATCTACCACTGATTGAGTACAATGGTTGTCCTTTACCCACTTCTCCATATATGTCATTATATCCTCTGGTTGGATATTGGCATATATAAGCAGTTCTATAAAGAAGTGGATTGCATCGGCGTTCTCTTCGTTAGCATTCTGCAGATTATTGAGTATCTCTGTATACTCTATGCAATCTCCTTGGGTTTGTACCAACTTGGCATGATTGGCTTCGAATAAAGCCATAACATTTTCGAAAGATTCATATCCTTCGGATAACTCCTCAATAACCCGGGCAGTAAAGTCCTTCAATAGTGTTTGAGAAGCCTTTGTATTGATGTCTACCGGATACTGTGGTAGCCCCTCTATGCCTATATACCCAGACAAGAGGTTCTTTTGCATTTGATATATCTCTTCGAGATACTTATGGTCGGGAATTATACCAGGTTCTTCTTTTATATCGCGACTATCCATGGTCTTACTTGTTATCGTGTGCTCCGAATCCTTTGTCTCCTCTTGTACCCCAGTTCTTTGCCTTCTCTTCGTACTCTTCATTGGTAATCTCTACCGGAGTTGAAAGTATGATGGGAACGTGTACGAATTGCATTATTTTCTTACCTTGGTTCAGAGGAATACAAACCTCTTCGGGTGAACCGTTATGAATACCTATGTGCATTTCCCCAGTATAAGGGCTATCCACTATCTCGGCAGTGAACGACAAACCCTCTTTAGTTGCAATCCCAGATTTATTTGCTGCCATGAGCATGGACTCTTTTGGATTGATAAGTACCTTTATACCAGAAGGGATGAGAAGTCTTCCACCTGGCTTAATTACCACATGTACATCATCAGTACCCAACCCATTTAGTTTGATGTAACCTTTACCTAACATCTTCCGATTGATACCGGAAAAGTCATCCTTACCTTTCTCCCCAACCTTAAGAATATCTTGGTCGGATAACTGAGGAATGTAGAAATCAAGCCCTGCATCCCCCTCATTTGCTCGGTTAGGGGATTTAACCTCTCGAATCTTTGTGAACTCTAATTGTACCATGTTATTTACTGTTGAATTTACGATAAATGTCTCTTGCTTCCTTTCGGGATAACTCGAACTTACTCTGAAGCTTATCGAGTATTTCCTTCTTACCCAGTTTTTCTCTTACCAATTTACGGTAGTACTTTTTACAACCTTCTATACCTACCAAAGGTTCCAAATCCTTGAACTGGGTTTCTGCTTCCAGCTCTTTACGAGTCTTACCCATAAGAGCTGTGAACTTAATACAACAGAGTTCGGAATCTCCGCACATCTTACATTCCTTGGTTGAAAGGTCATAGTGTTTACCGAAACAGGGATCTTGTCCTGAACCAAGTTTGGTGATGTCTATAGGTTCAAGAATATCCCCAGTCTCTAACTCCTTTCTTACTTCCTTAAGTTTGTCTTTCTTTTTCTTCGCCATATATTTGATAGTTTGATATCAAGTGATAGTTAATAGGTATTTCAGTGTCATTGATGTAGAATAGTATATGCACTAACTTTCTGGTTCACCATTATACGTGCGTGCGTATTTAAGCTTTAGCTTAAGTTAATACTTACTAAGTAAGTTAAGTATAAGTTTATATAGCTTTAGCTATATAAACCTCTATTAGTATTTAGTATACTAAATACTAATAGAGTTATAAGTGTGGGTATATACGTGCGCATATATGCGTATTACCCTTCCACTCTGATTACCTTTAATTTTTCTTTCTGATAATACATTCGTCTATGGTTACCATGTCTCTTTAGATAATTACCCGGGAATTGAAGATCGTCAAGATAGGCTTTTTTCTTGTTCATATGAGTTCGTGCAAGACGTCCCAATATCTGTATGGATTTTTCATTAGAATCCATTGATGCAGTATTCTGCAGATATTTTAATTCAGGGAAGTTTTGACCTCTAGAAATAATCGTGGTAGCTATTAGTATATCGATTTTACCTTCTCTAAAAGCTTGTAGAATTTCATCACGCCCTTTGGTATTATGATGTACATATTGTATGTTGTATTGATTCCCGAGATGTTTAACATAATACCGATAAAGATTTTCACAATGACCTATAAACTTACATACTATCAAAGCTGGTAATCTCTTTCTATCAATGTTATACTTGGTACGATCGAGGGATAGTTTCCAAGCTTTAACATTATCTGATATCACTTCCTTGTATTCTGTTGGGTAATCCACATCTTTAGAGTACTTAAAGGGAGCATATACCAACTTGCAAGTAATAGGGGTAGAATACCCTTTCTCTATCATATCACTTAATTTTATCTGGTTAACCTTATCACCAATAAATGACATGATATTCAGGTTATGTATTAACTTCTTCTTCTGATTACTCATGTAGATGGTACCACTCAAACCTACTCGTATTCTAGAGTTATACAGATGTTGTATTACTGTTTTATATGTTTTATTATCTATCACGTCAGCCTCATCTATAAGTACCATATCTATTTCTGATAAGAATTTTTGGTACCTACTTATATTTGAGGCAAGAGACTGTACCATGCACACATTAAAGTTACCCCAGTCATTGCACTTACTTCCCTGTATGAATGCAACCTTTTCACCGGGTAACAGTTCTGGAATCTCTTTTTTGAACTGCTTAAATAAGTCTGCACTGTTCAACAACAATACAGTTTTCAATTTCCTCTTGAAAGCCTGGTGTAATCCACAGAACACCAAAGTCTTTCCGAAATTAACTGCCAAATCAGATGCACAGATAAGAAAAGGAGTATCTCCAACTCGATTATTTAGAATCTTTTCTAGAGCTTCTTTTTGTACTTCCCGTAATTCTTTATCTCCAAGTATTGTTGGAATTACTGGTTTAACTCCTAACTGGGGTCTATTATCTATGATTTTAACCTCCTGTCCCGTTTTAAGGCATTCATTGTAAACCCTATTTAGAAGACCTATTTTGAATTGCCCATAATCAGAGATATATTTTACGTAACCATCCCAGTTCTTTGCCCTGCTATACATCATTATATGCCAAGCGTCCGGATGCTTAATCCGGAACATTTCATACAACTTATTTGTGAACTTAGCAGGGCCAGATAATTCACAAACATTGCAGTTCTTTATGGTTATAGTTATCATACCTTATTTCTTGAAAGCATCCCAATCTACATGTTCCGATTTAGGCCGAGATACTATATTAAATCTTGCCATATAATTAATAACTCTTTGTCTAGCCTTGTCATTAGATAGATCTTCTATCTTAGGTATACCATTACAGAATTCTAAAGCATAGAACTGAGCTTGAACAAAGGTTTCATAGTCAACTCCAACTTCATCGGCTAATTTTCTTGCTCTTACAAACCATACATACTCTTGAGGGTTTTTATCGTAGGTATTGTTAATCCCTATTCTGTCAAGAATCTCTTTAGTATAATATTCATATATTTCTCGGGTATACTGGGGAGCTGAATCTTCTTTTACTTCTCTATCTGCTTCGTATACATCCATAATCCAATTAACTCTCTGATGTAACCAATTAGCACAGAAGTTATAGTTAACCCTCTTTGCTTGAGACATGAGCTTAATACCAGTTGTTACAAACTCAATATATCCTTGACGAGGTTCAAACCCAAACTTCTGACAAAACTCATTTACAACAGGTACTAATTCTTTTACTGATGCCCATTGTAAATCTGTTTGCTTTATTTTAGTTACTCCGATGTGTTTGAGTTGAACTCTAGTAGAATAGATGATATCTGCTAATAAGTTTGCATCTCCTATACTTCCTGAAGCTCTACGAACAGCTTGAGTTTGTACCCTTTTATCCTCTCCTACCACTGAACGATGGTCCAAAGAGTATTGCCTGGCTTTAGTGAAGAACTCATCTACGAATTCTTCAGATACTCTACCCCCCATTTCCTTCCATAATTTACGGAATAAAGTTTTAGAGATATGTATAGAAGGTTCTCGTTGTGCCATTATAATTTTAACTGTGATTTTATAGTTAAAAGTTCTTGATAAGTCTGATATGTCGTCTCTCGTACATATTCTAAAGTCCTTCGCTTACCCAATGAATTGACATCCTCATTATCTGGTAAGAATACCACCTTTACTTTTTTGAAGGGTACCAACTTGAAGGCCAGGTCTAATGCCTTATCTTTAGCATCAGGGTCAATCAATATGATAAACTTCTCAACTGGACTCTTGATGAACTTGTTTACCTGGTATCTGCTGACGGCCTTACCTCCGGTTGCAATTCCATTCTCCCCCAAAGTTTCAGCATTGATTGCACCCTCACAAATATAAATGGTTCGGTATATTTCTAGAGCATCTGCATTATATATAATAAAACTCTTTCCCAAACCCGTTACATCTACTTCTGGGTTGTTATATTTGGGACCAGCGCCCATATATAATCGAGCATTGAAATAAGTTAATTGCCCATGCTCTGTAAATGGGATAATGATATATCCAAGATACTTACCTGTGTTACAATATCCCCATCCTTTACGAGCTAACTCTTCTATCTTAAATCCCCGTTTCTTAAGGTAATTCCTGGCAGACCTTGCCAATAGAGAAGTGCCCATAGATATGTTCTTGAATCCCTCTGGGAGGAAGAACTCTTTCTTACCTTTTAACTCAACCTTCTCTTCTTTGAATACATATCCAGAATAATCTCCTGATTCGAGTATAGATAGTACTTCTTGAAAACTATCTGTACTCTCCAAATACATTACCAAACTTATAGGAGAAGGATGTTCACCACACTTAAAACAATTACATCGATTGTTTGAAAGGTTGATACCAAACTTCTTTTCTCCTCCACAGTAGGGACAGTCTGACTTCATCCATGAGTGTCTGTAGTCAAAGGCTCCTATCTTCCTCATAAAGTATTGATGGAGCCTACCCTTGAAATTACCATTAAGCTTCATAATACCCAGTCTTTATTTTATGTACATACCTATTCATACTACGTGTTGATATACCCCAGGCTTTAATTAAAGCCTTTATTTTAGTCTTATCATCTATACATTTTAATAAAGTCTGATATCTAACTTTAGTGAGTATTGAACGAGGATTCCTGAAGCATTTGAGTTGTTTGATACCAGGACGGTGTTGACCTTTTGTACTTCTACCATCACTAACCATTTGTTGAGAATTTTCTTTATAGGTACCCCCAATATAAGTTCTCAACCCGGTCGTTGGATTTATTATTATCTTTATGACATACACAAGGTTTATTTTCTGGATTAGGTATATAAGCTTCAGCCACTAATCTGTATACTTTCAGATTATATCTTTTACCATTCGAATATAGATGAACTATATTTCTACCTGTACGATAGTGAGGATGTATAGTTACTTCACGATTACGCCTTATATTATATACCTTTCCATCTTTAGTTACATGGTACAAAGGAAAACCTTTTATATTACTGTTAAGTCTCATATTGTAAACGAAAATACCCGACCATGAATAACATAGCCGGGTAATTATTATTTATTGACTGGTAACTTCTGACATAACTCGGGAACTAAGTGATGAACTATATATCCTCTTCGAATCTTTACCAACTCTGTTTTAGCTTCGTCCAATCTTAAGAAAGAGTTCTTGTAAGGTACTTCATACCTATCAACATTCATATACCCAAGAGTCCAATCATTAGGAGTAACTTCATTCCAACTTATAGAAGCTTTCTCCGAACTAATAGGTACCCATTCACGGAAGAATACTCCCAAGCTATATCTCTCATCAATCGGACATACTACTTGATATCTGTTACCTGGTTGCCTTCTTAAACATATCTCTTTGGAAGCTCTCCTACGAAATATCTTCAATAATCTTACATTCATAACTACATGTGTTCAGTAGCTTGGAATACGCCAATATGAATATTATAATGACAGTGAGGGCAAGTGATGCACTCTTCTCCATTATGCTCTGGACCATAACTTGAATCCAAGAATACCTCCTTCTCATTGAAAGCTATCTTAGAATTACAATTTTTACAAACTGTAGTCCTCTCCTGAATTTTAAGGGGCTCTGTAGTAATAACTCGTGCCATACAATTTTAATTATTTAAGGTTTAACTAAATATCACCTGATGTTTTACTTCTCTTTTCTGGGTCTGCATTGGGATTACTTACTCTCTTCTTTTTCTTAAGTAAGTCATCTACCTGTTTACCCATGGACTCATCGTACTTTGCTCTGGCTTCTTTAGAGAACTCTTTCATACGTTGTCTTTCTGGGTCCATATTAAACATTACCCGACCATTTGGAACTCCATCACGTTGAACTACAACTTCCATTCTCATGATATTGTGTTCCTCCTCGTCTTGAGTAGAATTTAATCCCATGACGCATTTTGCATTCCTTATGATAGATATAGCAGAAGCAATATCATTATCCTCATATCGAGTTTCTTGATGCTTAGCTCCTTCTCTGGTAACATGTTGGGCAGTCCATACAGCATCAAGTCCCAACTCATCTCCCATATTATCTATATCTATATATACATTGTTGATACGTTCTACATCGTCCCTATCTCTAGCAATAGAAGCTAATTTTGCAGCGTAGTCAATCATTATGACATGGACTTTGATACCTTTCTCGGTTTCCAGTTTCCTGACCAAGTTCATAATGGTATTACAATCTGCAATGGTTGCAGGTACACGCTCCACAATAAACTCAACCCCGAGTCGTTTATATTTACGCATGTGCCTTTGCTCCATTTTATCATAATCACCGGTTAACATCTCTCTCTTAGTTTTATTTAGGGTAGACTGAATCATACGGTCCATTAACTGGTTTTTACCATTTTCGGTATCTATGTAAAGAACATTCTTTTTCATAGCCAGATATCCCCGAGCAACATTGATAAGTGCAAAAGTCTTTCTTCGTTTGGGACGGTCAATTAAAACGAAAAGAGAGTTCTTGGGATATCCATCTCCATTACCCAACCTATTCAACTGCCAAAATGGAGTGGGAACTACATCTGGGTCAACCTTTCGCATAAGTTGTCGCATTGCAGTTCCACTAACCATTAACAAAGGTTCGTCCTTCTTTTGTGGTTTTGAACTTTGTAGAATCTTAGTTAGTTTAGCTTGATAGGTTTCGTAAGAATTGTAATCAGAGAAGTCCATACCTTCATTTAAGGCTTTCAATTCAATGTAGGCAATAAACTTGTGTATGTTCTCCAGAACAATATCTACATCTTTTAGAGGCTTATTATAAAGTTCAGATATTAAACTATGAATATTAGGGATATCATCCTTGGTAACTAAGTCTACATAATCCTTACCTTCTAACAAAGTTTTAACCTGCTCAACCATTAAGACCTCACTTGGTATTCGTTGATATTTCTTTACGAATTTTACCAAGGCCTCTACTACTATTGAGTGTTCAATTAAAGTAAAGTACCCAGGTTTTATCTTTGTAACATATAGAAGAGCTTCCTTCCCTTGTACCAAAAACCTAAGTACTTCTAATTGAAACTCGATAGAGAACGTAAACTTGTCACAGGAGTTTAACCTCTTCTTTACCCTATTTTGTTTCATATATTATATAATATTCATGAGTGTATAATCAATAGTATCTGCTAGATAATATAGTTCTCCAAGCTCATCTTTGAACATTCTTGAACACAGACGGTGAAATAATTTTGATAAAATTCATACAAGTTGTTACTTTATTATTTATATTTGCATTGTTAAAAATCTTTACTACTATGAAAGGCAACAACGGAAGTGAACTACATCGTTTGACAGAATTAAAACCTTATGATGAGGATTTGTTTAATAGGTTATATAAAACCTGCAAACCCTTAATCCGTAGACTGACGAGAGGAGTTGATTCCAGAAGATTTAATCTCACACCAGATATTATTAACTCTTTTTTCTGGGATAAGTTCTTGTATGTATTTAATAAATACCAAGACGAATACGATGAAGAAAAGTTGAAAGCAACTCTCTTATCTTCCCTGCAAACTTATAAAAGTAAGTTACTGAGGAATGCTTATACCAAGCAAGCAGAGTTCAATCAAGAGTTAACTTCATTTGAGGTATTATTTGACAATAATAAAGAGCTACTTGATGATTCCGATGAGACCAGAATAAAGGAGGAACAATCTCAAAGATTCCATCAATACATGAAAGAACACCTTACACCAGATGAATATCTGGTTATGCAAATACAACTTGAACCTCCCAAATGGTTTGAGTCTCGTATCAAAGATTCCCATGGCAAGCTTTCTATATTACATCTTATAGATTACTTTGAATTACCTCGGGATAAGTTTGCAGTTAATATGTTTTCCCGGATGAGGAAAACCATTCAGAGGGTTTTAGAACAAGCTGCAGTAGACCTTAAACAATGAAAAAGGCCAGAGTGAGGTTAGCAATAACCTCACCCCGGCCCCACTTAACCAACTCAACTATGGTTCAGTTTACAATATAGGCACATAACCCTCGGCTTGTATACCCGCATATTCTTCCCCAGTTCTATCAGAGATGGGTATAGTAATCATATGGGCTACTTCTACCCATGTTTCCGGACCAGATGCTTTAGTTACTGTACCCACTGATGCCTTAACCCTTGCTACGGAGTTAGTTATCTCTAACCATGAAGTATATTTAGAGAACTCACAATCTTCACTTGAGGATAATTCTGGCTCTATATCTCTGGCCTTAAAAGTAGACGGCATAGCCATCATTACTCGAGTTATACTTTCAGAACTGTTCCTTAACCTCAGTATTTCTGATAGCATCAAGGACATCCTTGAATTCTTAGAAAATAACTTGGATAAATCATAGGTCAAACCCGCATTACTAGTTCCCTTATTGTATAAGTATACTACTACTCTTAGGGTTAAAGTAGATGTACCCATGAAAGCTTTTATATAAGCATAATGGTCAGGAGAGCTAGTTGTACTAAATGATAAATTACCACTATCTGCTACTTCTACTTTTCCTAATCTACTGTGTAACCTTTTCAAATTCATAGCTACTCTCCATCCGATAGCAGCATCAGGATTCATAAGTTGATAGAACCCAGTAGGTACACATATACTCCCATTACTATAGGCAGAAAATTGAGGGAGTATACAACCCACTAATTTCCAAGTTTCTTTACCACGGGGGGGAGATACAAAACTATATTCCATGGCCCCCTCTGAATTGGGTTTAAAGCTTACAGTGCCTATGTCCCATTTGTCCGTGGGTACCTGTTGGGTTTTACTATCTATATCTATCTCGGGAGATACGAAAATACCCATAGCATCTGATGACTCATACCACTGATAATTAAGGGTTTTGGTTACTGGTCTAGCTGCAACAAAGTTAGAACCATTTATATTTAGCTTAGTAAAAATAAAACCCTCATTATCATCCGAAGAAGCTGAGTCCTTAGATACTACTACTTCTATGCCTTGACCTAGAGAAGAGATTAAGTTATTCACATGACTCATTAAATAATTAACATCTCCGGGAACTGTACTTTCCTCCAGAACTTTTACCCTAGCCTTGAGGTCAAGAATATCCAAAGGATTCATTCCGTATGGCTTTACAGGGAATTGACCGTGGATAGGTACCAAACACAAAGTGTAATTCAATGAAGACATAATAGACTTATATCTTTGATTGCTTGGGTCACTATTCCATTCAGGTCTCCATCCAACCAAGTATACTCCTATGAGAGAATCTACATTCTTGTTGAAAGGCATCCCTGAATCAGCCAGGAGTTCTAACATCCTTTTATAATCCCAAGAAAGTACCTCATCAAGGCCATACACCTTGTCAAAGGTTAACCACCCACATGTGAAGTTAGTTACACTGGGGGGATTTTCACTTCCATCGGGACGATAAGTATGAGTTGCTTTTACAGCAAATGCCACCAGCTTCTGAGGGTTACTCAGACTTGGCCATCCCCCCGAAGGTTGTACTCCGTTGAAAGTAAGTACATCTGGAGCTATGTGACATAATCCATCAGGAGTGGTGTAGGCATTGAATACCTGGCCTGCAGTATTATCCTTATTTGAAAGAAATACCCTACGAGCTCTTCCCAGGATATTAGCCACTCCCGAAGGTAATGTACTCGGCTTCTTGAATACACTGGTTATGGTTACATCTTGTTGGGTAGTATCTACCCAGTCGAAGCCGCAAATAGGACCGGTACCAGCCGTTATGGCAAGAGGTTCCATAATCTCTTTAGATTCTATCAAATCTCCGTAGACTTGGTAGAACCTCGGTTGTACTATCCCATTTACTACTTCGGTTACATTATTCTGTGCCATGGTTATATTTTTAACTTATCGAGGTTCTCATCGATGAATATTAAGGCCTTGGTTAAGGATTCTACCAGTTTCTGGTTCACTGAGTCATCTTCGAGTAGAGCCACGTCATCGGGATTATCCTGGAATAACCACTCGAGAAGTACTCCCCAGTAGTTGTTGCCCATCAGTACAGTAAAATTGGCTTCCTTATCAGGGTCACCATCTGATGGGTCTGTTCTGTGTTTATAACCATCTGTAGTGGGGAAGTCTTCCTGCAGTTGTTCGAATATTACTGTAGCAAATAAATCCGAACGGGTTTGTCCTTTGGTGGTATATATTTCAAATCCCCGGGCAGTGCACCACTCATTTCCCATGCCTGCAGCATTGTTATGGAGGGATAGCAGAAACTTAGCTCCCCCTCGAGGAGTATCTAAGTTATTTGCAATTTCTTTTCTTCTAGACAGTCCGATTTCGGTGTCCTTGGTATTGGTGAATGCTACTTCGAACCCATTCTGTTTAAGGCGTTCTGCCAACATCTTGCCCACTTTTCTACTCCACAGGTATTCCTTGTGTCTACCATCGGGAGATTGTTTTCCTGCCACATCAGACCCATGAGCAAAGTCTATGATAGGCAATAACCTTCGTGCCATGTTATAATTTTTTAAGGTACATTAGTTTTAATCCGTTTAGATACATACCAACAGATTGGTCCATATTAGAAATTGTAAATTGGTCCTTTGGTATATATATCTGTTCAATTACCATATCTTTTATTGCCTCATTATCTTGAGGCTCAAAGATATTTGACAGAGATTTACCATTACAGGTGAAGTTTGATAGTAATCCACATAGTTCGGAATACTCATTATTCACCAAGCTCTCTACCTTCTTTACAGTTGACTCTTTGTTGTCTATATGATTCTCAAATCTGATCCGCAGTATCGCATACTTCAGGATGTGACCCAAGCAATTGAATTCCCTACGTATCAATATCTGAGCTTCAGTTATACCTATGGTAGAGTCAGCAGCTCCATCAAAGAATTCCTTTACCTGTTGTGATGATTCTGATACCACGGTTACCTTTTTATTTAGGTTCCAGATGGTATATACGAACATTACTACCATCACTAAAACCATTACCATGAATATACCGAATATCACTTTGAGTGCCCCATAATTAGAGGCAGCTTCAGCCAGTTCAATCGAAGATTTGGTTAGAGATTGAACTACATGGTCAAGTTTGGGGTCTTCCTGAGCAAAAGAAGATAGTAGAGTTATTAGAGAGAAGTTAAGCATATACAATATAGATTACGGCAGTAGTTTGTTCAAATATTACAGAACTGTCCTTGGGTTCAAAATATTTTACATTTACGGGTAGGTACTTATTGACAATGTTTACCAGAGTCTCTCTTACCTTGTCACTGTAGTCGGAGGGATGTTCTGATTGTATTTGTTCCTTTTCAGCCTCTATCTCTTCTTCAGTGGCATCGGGATTCATCAGCTTCCACTCTTCCAACAATTGTTCTTGAATCTCCTGGTCTTTCCTTACCATAAAATCCCATTGACCCTTTGGTATGCCAATAGTGAGAATCATTGGGACACATTCCCAACAATCTGTCTCGGTATCATAAGTAGCTGAAGGAGTATCGAAGTGAGAGATAGTATCATAGTTTACAGAACCATCACCTATAGCTTGAGCTATTGAGGCTTTGGTACTTTCATCTACTTCAGTTAGAGTAAATGTCACTCCGTAAAAACGGCCTAATATTTCATAAAACCGTCGAGTACCTCTTATCTTGTACAAAGATATGGCGTATCTTAGAACTAACCGGTAATCAGCAGTGGGAAAACCCCTGTCCTCTTTTACCCAATTCTCTAGATTCTCCTCTGTATAAGGTTCTCCCTTAGTTAATACGCCATAAGCATAAGGAATGAACCCAAAGTATTCCCATAGATAGTTCAGGAATATAGGATTAGCTTTATCCACATCCAAACATTCCATGAAATTATCTATATCGGGCATTACCTCAGTATCGAAATAGCCAGAACATACATCTATGAACCTTTCGAATATACCCTTGCCTTCTGAATCCTGGTAGGTATCATTGGATTTATAGTAATGGTCGAAAAGGTTACTGAAGATGTAATCCCTGAAGAATGTCTTCGCTGGATTAAACCACTTCATTGATTGTGAGTGTTATGTTATCCGAACTGATAGTGGGGATATTGTAGTTGTGAGGAATCAGGTCTACCAATCTGCCGTTGCTTCCCATCGGTTGGGTGGTTAATTGATATACTGTTCCGTTTTCGTAGTTTGCATTTTCAACCGGTAAGTTGATTGTAAGGCTGAACTTTGACTTGGTCAGAGTTACCTCGAGAGGTTTACCATATTGACCAGAGTATAGAGCATTACCCGACAAGTCCTTGTTAGCATACACCTTGTAGAAGGCATTGCCGTTTTCTATTACGGTCTGTATGTAACAATTCTCAAAATCAGATTCCGGAGTAGAGGTTGTAAATGATATCATCTTGAAGTAGGTGATATTCAGTGCGGGCACTGATACTATCTCTTCCGTATTCTGAGAGTTGATATTTATGGCTATCGGGTACGGCAGTAAGTACAGCTCGGTTATGGTAAGGAAATCAACCATGGGCTGATTATCCATGAGAGCATACAAGTCAGACTGTCTTACCGGTTTATTGATATCAGAGTTCTGATAGTTATAAGCGTCCAACAATGCTTTCTTTACCTGGTTGCTTATATCTATGGATTTGAAAGACTTCCTACCAGTAATTTCAGCCGAAAGGTAAATCTTGGCTGCATGTGTAGAATACACACTTACTCGAGTGGTTAACACCTTAGAAGATTCCATCCTTTGCTTTACATTGTTAATAAGCTCGGTGCTTGCTTCTGAACCACCATCTGGAGTGATATATACTTCTACATATTTTCCACAGATGTAGTTACAGTAAGCTTTATCTACTCCATCTATTAACATGGCTATGGCCTCATAATCTTCTTTGGTGATGGCCACTCCCAGAGTCTTAATACTTAATGGTATATGCTCTTTGAGGGTATCAAAATCCTCATAGTCAGAGCCCCCGGTAGCAGCTATAGTATTGGTTAGAGTAAGGCCAGAAGTTACATCGGTCATTACATCTGGAACTTTGTCGAATTGGTTTGCCGGTATATTACCGTTTGCACCATACGTAAGATAGTACTGCCCCTTGATGAGTGAACCTATGGTTGGTTTCCTACCAAACTGACCATCACCAAATACCAGGTACGGAGTGAGAGTAGTATCAAGTTCTACCTTGTACACCTTATCACCAGGACCTGAATAAGCAAAAGTATCCACCAAGGTCCAAGCTTCTCCACCAATAGTAAGTACCATAGAACCTTCTACATACTTCTTATCCGTGGGCAAATCTCCCAAGGTTATGATAATGTCATGAGAAGTATAAGTACCCAGTTCTACTTCCTCCACAGCCTCCTTTTGAGCTACTGGTACTTTATAAGTATAAGTACCCCTTTCGATAGTTACATTACGAGTAGTTATCCACTGTTTACCATCCTTTGAATTAAAAATGGTGTTCTGCGGTACTTGTATATCTACAGGGAAAGGACTTCCATCTTGCATGTAAACAGTTAAGTCTACTGAAGAGGGGATGGCTGATTTTATATGATAATCCACCAGCTTAGCATGTTTGTACAGAGATGAATACCTTCGACAAGTTGGGAGGAAAGCTTCCCTTGCCATACCGTCGATGTAGTAATGTATTACCTCGGCAATACCTGCAAATATTGAGAGTGTAAGGATGAAGATATTACCTTCACTCATATCCGTTATCTCTGGAACCCTTTCATTCAGAGATTGAATCAGTTTGGCTTTTATGTCATTATATGACCTCTGAAAAGGGGTGAGCCAAGGGTTGCTAGTAGACATTTGTTGTAGAGTTATTTAAGTTATACTGAAAGTTTAACTCTTCTACCCTTTGAGAGTTCTGTACCTTGAAATATATCAAGAGTCTTATAGATTCCTTGGTGGGTTTCAGAGCGAATACCTTTAATGCAGTTATCCGAGGTTCCCAAGCTGCTATGCCATCCTTCACGAAATTTTTAATCATGAGATTGAGAGCACTGGTGTTAGGTTCTTCCAAACATTCCCAAGTTCGAGAACCAAAGTCCTCTTGCCTGAACCTTTGGCCTATCTGATAGGTTAGGATAGCTGTGAGATTCTGCTTTATTAAAGCAACATCCCCTCGGAGTATATACCACCCTATCTTTGGTACTACTCTTCCATCTGGCAGCTGTACTGATTCTGGTTTCCCATCACTCCCGAGGGCTTGTTCAAGCTTTATCGGGAAATAGGCACCACTACCAATAGTGTTGAGTTGATTATAGTTTGCCATTAGTTAGGTTGTTTAATTGTTTCACTTTCAATATCCTCCACCTTGGTCTCTTCCAATTTAGAACCAGCCCAAGATGCAGCAGCAGTCTTCAAAGCACCACCACCGTCCTGAGGTTTAGGTACCCAGTTAGTAAATGTCTGCTTTATTTTATTTAGGTCTTGCTCAATTTTATTTAACCTCCCTACTACCGAATTGGATTCAGGAATACCAACTTCTCCCCCCTGCATTATAATGTTATTCGCATCGACGTTTATGTTACCGTCTAGAGACTTAACAATTATATCTTGTTGGATTATTGCAGTTAATACTCCCGATTCACTTTCATCCAGTATAATCCTATTGCCTTTGGGTGTAATAAACCCAAGTACATGGGGTTTGTCTAAGTCAGGAGGCATCTCTCCGATTGCCCAGCCATGATAAGACCAGAGGGGGTGTCTTGGGTCTCCATTTTCAAATTCTACATATACTATAGAACCTTCACGAGGAGATAACCATTTGAATCCAGAACCAGGACCTCCTTGTTGATGCTTAGGATAGGCCCATACTTCTACACCTCTTAGTATACTCGGGAGATGTACACATACCTTGTTTTGAGAGTCAGGGTCATTAGAAGTTATTACTATACCTCGATAGGTAGAATAGAATCTTCCAATGGCCTCTATACCTCTTTGTTGAATTATTTCGTATAAGGTCATTATTCTCTTGGGCTTATGTTCCTACCTACTTGAAAGTCAATTCTTGAATCTACCTCTACTTTATAATCAGCAGGGTTGTCGGGGTTCTGACGTACCACAATTTGACGACCAGCTCTTTGAGGATTCTCCTTGTCCTCTTCTGTCCAAGTTGAAGCTCGGTATCTAGCCACCTCAGCCTTAATCTTACTTGGTATTTTCCAAGCACCCGTAGTATAAGACTCTTCAGCTATGTCATGAGCTTTTTGGAATACTTCCTGAGTATTGACAGAAGTAGATATTCGATTCAGTATAGAGTTACGTGACTTCTTCTCAAAAGTAACCTCAGTGAAATATCCCCCGGTATCAAAGCTATGTTCAACCTCTTTTGCATACCAGTCACCAGAGTACTTTTTACCGACATTCTTTATCTCAATGATTTGAGAAGACTTCATATCGGGTTTACCAACGAACTTGGCTTTTGCTTTAATTTGACTATTCACCGATTCGATGATGTCATTAGACATGAAGCTTCCCATGGTTGTGAATAAAGGGTCAGCTACTACTCGTACACCTGGTACTTGTATTTCTAATTCCATTTCGGCTAATACCTTAGAACGGTCTGAACCGGGATGGTCATAAGGATAATCTCCGTAAGGTCTCTCCTGAGAAGACCCCTGGATGACCAAGCTTACATCGGTTCTCTTCTTCAAAGCATTGTAACCTTGTCTCCATCGATTTTGCCACTGAGCTGTGCTACTGTTAGGAGCATAATCTATGGGATTCAGCTTTACCAACACCTTTCTCCGAATGACAAAGTTAGATACCTCATCTGGTGGTGGTGGAAGACTTACATCAGTTTTACCTGAACGTATTGCATCTTCGAACCCCTTAAGTCCATCTTGATACTTTTTCCACTCGGCTTCTATCTGAGAATTGTAAGCTTTAACTTCATCCTCAGTTAATGAGGGATTTGAAGCTATCTTCTGTTTAGCATCAGTTACAGAGTTATATACTGGAGGCTTTTTAGAAGAATTGTTTACCTGACGACATGTAGAGGTACTTGGTATTATAGCCCTTTCGAACTTTGCCATACGAGTAACATCTCTTGGCTCCATAAGTATCTCAGGCTTATTCCTTCTAACATAAGCATCCGGCTTACATGGGTCATCGTTGGTAGGTATACATTGAACTACCTCTGTTTCCACAGTTTTAGTATCAGGGTCTATACTTGAAGCTTTACCAGCTTCTATACTTTGTACGTATTTAGTTTGAACCCTGAACTCCAACAGTTCTCCAGTTCCACCAGCATAGGTATATGCAAATACCGTTTTACCTGACTGCTTTCCATTGTGTATCTCTATCTTGTTATCACGAGTGTCTACAAAGTTAGGACCTCCTGGCATAGCCTTAACTATACCCACTAACTGAGAGTATTTGTTTAAGAATGTAGCCGAACCTGCAATTACAGTACCTTCTGCAAATGTGGCCGGTATCATCTTTAACTTATATCTATCAGGGTCCTGAGCAGGTTTAGAAAGGTTCTCTGGAGTCAATTCAAGTATTTTTACTCCTACTAACCCATCATCTATCTCCTCAGAGTTTTGTATTTTTGTATAACAAGGTAAGCAAGGCTTACTTTTCTCTTTGCTCTGTTTTGCCATCACATGGTTGATTATCGGTTATTACCAGAGCTGTACCAGCTTTCTGAGAGTAATCCGTTACAATTAAAGGCATCTTACCCAAGGCTAATTCCTTGAATACCTCCAAGTACTCGGTTTTATTACCCACAAATTTTGAAGGTTCGGCTTCCAAGAACATCTTTGCATCAGCAAATTCTATGGTAAACTTTACTCCCTCTGGTGTAAACTCTATCTGATGACTCTTTATGTTGACCAATCTTACAGGACCGGATTTGAAAGAGCTGTCACTGAATATCCATCCCCACTGTATCTTCAAGGGCATCTTGAATTGTAAAGAGGGATGGTCCACTATTCCTACAAAGTCAGTTACTATAGTAAACTTACCTTTGTCTCCTTTACCTTCTGTGTACTTGTAGTTGAAGTTCTCGACTTCCATACCGATGGGAATGCCATTGAACTCGTCCATAATAGGAGAGCCAGCTCCATCGAATATGGCAAGGTATGGAGTACCATTACCGTTTACGAGAATGGGTTTACTATCCTCCATAATTCGGTATGATTAACTCCATATCCTCATGAACATCTTCGAAAGGATTGAGAATATCATTGGCATCCGCAATTACTCCCCACATTCCAGAATCTCCATAGTATTTGAAGGCGATGTTTTGGATTGTTTCTCCTTCAAGTACCGAATGAATTATATGGTCTGAAGATATTGCAGATATATTCCTTTCCAAAGATACATCCCCGTCTGGGAACTTTATTACATAACTGTCCTCATAGGGACTTGTTCCTGGGATAGTAACCATAAGTATTTAATTTTGTGTGCCTACTCTCTCCGTATCGGAGTTTTCTAGAGAATTTACTTCCCCACCATCATAGATTACTCCAGGCGTATACTGCAACTTACTAGCAGGGATTATTTCTTCCCAAGTTCGATTGTTTTTAGTTACCCTTTTGAAGGTGAGTGTTTGGGTTGCACAATTAGGTAGTAGCTTAAGGTCAAAAGGTTGACTTACAGTACTTGCAATCCTCTGACCAGTCTCTGGGTCATTATCATACCTTTTCCTCATACGAGCTGCATTTTGAAAATGAGTTAATTCATATGGAGCTGAAGCTAGTATGAAAAGGTCGTCTTCAAATAATCCAGAATTACCCCACTGAATTCTTAGGGTAGGGGGTGATGCAGAATAACCGTCAGCTCTTGCCCAGGATTCGAGCAATCTACATTTATTCACCACATCGTCTCTGTGTTCAGCATCTACTGAATACCAAGAGATGTCGAATGTTATTGTATCTTCTCCTCCAGTGTAGAAATAAAAGGGGTTATTACGTCCCATGGATTTAACTGCAGCCCAAGTAGCATTAGGTTCTACTCGTAATCTGTCAGGCCTGTTTTGAATCACTAAACTTACAGCGGGTGATACATTCAGGTTAGCAATAACAATGTCGTTCTTTATCAGTTCAGAAGTCAACTTGTTTGCTACAGTATAATCTATGGACTTAGCCTTCAAAATCTGTTCAGGAGAAACCCCAGCTGTTTCAGCAGCTATACGATTCTGAGTCCAAGGGTCCTGAGCCTGAGCTAAAGAGAACGAACCCTTTCGGGCTACATGCAGATTCTTTGCGTCATAGGCTTTACCCATCTTATTGGGTTCTGCCTTAGCCATTGGAGAAGTAGCCCTGTTTATGAGTATCAGGGCTCTCCATACTTTATTGAGAGGAGATTGGAATATCCTCCCTTGCTCAAGGTCAACTACTTCTTGAGCTACTTTTCCTAAAGGTTTTCCTATGAGCGATGCCATGATTTATTAGTTTACTCCAGCAGCTACATTTATCTCTGAATCTCTTTCACCAAGGTACTCTTCCAGGAACTTCTTACCATCCATATTGATAGTTAAGTGAGTACCTCTATTTTCCCGATTGTTGAGCTTATCAGTATAAACTCCGAGCATCTGTACTAACCACCGTATCTCTTGGATAGTTAACATTTGGAGATTATCCTTTTGTTTATAACCCTCTCGGCTGGCTTTGATAGCAGATGCCAGGTCATTTGTAGCCCTGGTATTTTCATCTTGAGCAGACTTGTTACCTTTAATAGCACTGTATATCATGGGCCCAAATATGGATATACCAGTAATAGCTAACCCAAGTGGACCTCCGAATAACCCGAGTAATCTAGAACCAAATCCCAGTATGCCTCTACCCACAGAAGCCAAAGCTCCTCGGGATGCCGCACCTGCTGCTGCCCCTGCAGCGGTACCCATTAAACCCCGAGTCATCTGACCCGCATTAGTAGTAGTAACCATTGCAGCAGGTACTGGAGTCCATCCAGAAGCTCCTCTACCAGTTTGGGCATAGTATCTACCATTGGCTCCCATTTTTGCTGGAATATTACCATTATAGAAATAACCGGGTAATCCAGCCATACCTGCAATGATAGTCGCACTTGCTCCAATACCAGCTTTCCTTTGAGCTATGATGGCTCTCTCCATGTTTAAATAACCCTGAGCAGACATAGTGGCTTGAGACCAGCCGCCCATCATTAACCTTATCATGGCTTTGAAGGATACTTGAGAGTCACCATTCAGTAATAACCAACGTGCTCTCAGTCCCATCCAAATAGAACCTATCTTTAAACCAACTGCAGCTATAGCAGCAAATCCCGCTATCCATGGACCAAATGGAGTTGCCATTAGGTCACGAAGCTGAGATATGGCCCAACCGAGCATATCCAGAAATCCCATTATAATAGGATTCTTACCCAGGGCTTCACTGAAAGTAGTCATAAGGTTCTCGGCAGCAGATTGGATAATATCAATTTTACCTGCAAGGGTTCCCATTCGTTTCCCTACTACCTCTTCAGCAAATCCCGCAGAATTGTTTTGTATCTTATTTAACAGGTCAAAGTAACCTTCAGTATCACGCATGATTGCAACTGCAGCACGCATACCACGTACACCGAAGATACTCTTGAATACAGCATTCTGGTCTATAGTAGACAATCCTTGAGTAGCTTCTTCTATTTTACCTAAGATTATGGCAAAATCTTGAAGGTCTCCATTGGCATCTACAAAATCCTGTTTACTCAGTCCTAATCTAGCTAAAGCCTTAGCTCCCTTAAAGTTAGGATTGGTTAATGACTGAGTCAGGTAGTCTGCCATATTTCTTATAGAAGTACCTGCCATAGAACCCTGAATACCTGCATTACCCAGAGTACCTATCATGGCAGCTACTTGTGGTAACTGCTGTCTCAGAGTTACCATGGATGCAGCTGAGTATTTTATAGATTCAGCTAAGTCTGCCATGGATACATTTGATGACATAGCCGCCTTAGTAAGCTGGTCTCCAACTACATTAGCTGCATTTTGACCCTCTAATTTGAAGGTCCTCATGATATTGGTCAGTAAGTCAGCTGTGCCTCCTTTACCTCCCAACTCCATGCCCGTGGCATTAGCCATCATGGCTGCACCAGATATCATTTGCTGAATCTGGTTTGCATCATTACCTGCCATTGCCAAGTATTTCATACCTGAAGCTATATCCCTTGACATGAACATGGTCCTTAAACCTAATGTCTGGGCAGTTTCGGATAACCCAGACATTTGATTTTCGGTAGCTCCAGATATAGCTCCCACTGAAGTCATCATGTCTATGAAATCAGCTCCGGTTTCTATAGTAGTGGTTAATGTTGATACTATCGAACTGGCCACACCACTGGCTATATTAGCGTACGACTGAACTGCGGTTAAGTTAGCCTGTACAGCATTCTTAGCATCCCTATGTAAACCTCGGATGACTGAGCTAGCTTCTCTTGCCTGGTTTGAAAACCTATCTTGAAGGACAAGGGCCACACCTATCTCTAGTTGTCCTGCAGAAGGACTACCACTTGTAAAAGCCATATAGTTTCAGATTTATCGAACAAAAGAGAGCTGCCCTACTTTCCTTTGGGCAGCTCTTTCTCAAGGGCATTGTAATATGCTTCGGCGGCTTCTATAAATTTCTTCCTTCGCCGCCAGGGGAGCTTTGCTAGAGTGTTAAAGTCAATACTAATATTAGCTTTAACAATATATAGATATACATCTTCTAGTTCTCCCGTGGGTAGAAAAAATTATCTACCGCCATCACTGGTACCATAATCTTCTGTCCCGTTTCGGGGTCTTCGATTTGAGTAGTACCGTGGAATAGGGGGTCAAACCCTTTGATAGCAGACCTTATGTCCATCATATCTTTTGGGCTGAACATCCGGAAGTTCTTCACGGGTTCATAGTTGTCACCAACCCTCAGTTTGAGATTACGAGCGACTAACTCCTGATTTTTGGTACGTTCACTTGCGGGGAGATTTAAGACGTAGGCTTCCCCGCGGGCATTGAGGAGGTCGAAGCACATCTCTTTCCCACTTTTAGTAGTGAACTGTATTTCCGAGGTTTGTTTAGGTACTGGGTAGAATGGGATAGCGTTAGGTTTTGCTTCCATCTCTTCCATAGTTGGAACTACACCGTAGTCGAAAAGGAACTCTTCCTGAAGGTTTATTTCATAGTCTACTTCACGAACTTGACCATCGGCTGGACCATCCCAAGCATACCTGAAGTCAAGTATTTCCCCAAGAGAAAACACCCTGGAATTTACCATGATTGCATACCTGTCGAGTGAGGGCATTTTCTGCACATCTTCGGAGGTAAGCAATCGAGTTGCTGTTATATCAGTATCAGTTACAATGCCTGCAATGAACTTTGATATGTTCATGAAGGTTTTGGCATCTACCGGATTAGAAAGGATATCATCATCCTCTCCATTCTGTTCCCTTATAGTTACCTCGTAACCACTGGGGAGTTTGAAGGTAAATTTCTTACCATAAAGTGTTTTGTCTTCCATGTTGTTGAGTTGTTAAGTGTATTCTTCTGAATATAGTCTTGGATACGAAAAAAGGGAGAGTTCATTGCTGAGCTCTCCCTTGGTGATTCACTATTACAGCTTCTCGCAGGTGTCTACTGAGAACTCCAAATCCTCCAGAGTGTTGTCCGAACTCATTCGGTCTAAGTCCTGTCCGTTTACCTTGCAAGGCCATACTCCGGTACAAGTCCAGGAATTAAGGATAGATACTCCATCCTCGGCCAGCTCATTGATAAGTACGGTTTCCTTGTACTGACTTGGGGTTAAACCTCCCCCGAGCAGCATATCCTGTACTGACATCAGCCAATCCCATAACCAGGTATCTGAACCAGAAGTTGTCTCCAGCTTAGATGCAGTTAAGTTACCAACTGATACCCTGCCACCGGTCTTTACGTCGTAGTTTACATCCCCGTGTGCAACCTGTTCGATACTTATCTCAGGTACAGTTACCTTCTGAAAGAGGAAGGGGTTGATGGGGTGCTTGACAAATATTATTTGCCATAAGAACTTCTTCCTCGGGTTTTTTACTTTAGCTCCTGCCATAGTATTTATCGTATTTATTTGTTAGTTATTCTGGGCAGAGATGGATACTTCACCGGTGCTCTTGTTTACAGCAATGTCGATGATAACATCCATTTCTATATCCTGCATTGGAACAACCTCCTTATACTTCAGCTGAGCCCGATATTTACCCTGGCGAACGTCGGCCTCATTGTTTATCTGAAGCTCTTCGTAACTCTGAGCATCCTGGTCACCTATCCACTCATAGGAAGTGATGGCATTGCGGGTCTGCAGGTCATCCAGAATTTCTTTTGCTTCGTGATAAATGAGTTTCCACGTATCGAAGGTATTGGGCTCTTCGATGTAGCTCTCTAAAATCGGCCGGAGGTTTTTCTTCAGATAGAGATTGAGACGAACTATGGAGATGAATTTCTCCGAATCGTCTACTGGGTTCGAAGTGAAACCATGCCAGAGCATAGTGCGCTGACCCTGGGTCCTGGTGTTCTTTATTACGAACAGGTTCATGTACCACTGAGCGAACTCGTTAAGAGTATCCACTTCAGCAGGTCCTCCCAAGTTCTTCATCACCGGACCGAGTGCCGATACGATTACACCCCGGTTCATACCGGAGAACGAATACCAGGGACCGTAGGTAGAAGCGCAGATGGCATCGAGTCCCACTACCGAACCCAGCACATCGCATTTCTGGAGAGAGCCATTCTCGTTGTAATACTTGATACCACCTCCGAAATATGCCACTTCTTTCTTGGCACCAATGGTCTGTACCAGAGTCTTCAGTGCCGAAAGGGTCTCTTCGGGAGTTGCTGGGGTACGAGTGTCAGGAGCATACTTAGGCACTTCCACATACAACATCTGTTCGAAGATGTTGTGTACATCGGCAGCTACAGAGGTATATACCTTGGTATAATCCGTAGGCAGATGCTGATGTATGTGAGAAAGGATTACCGAATATGCCTCGTAGTAGGCCTTGCTTGCCTGATATGCCGAGAGCCATTCGTCTGCCGTAGGAGTAGCCCCTGCATTACCCTCAGTACACTGCATGTATACGTTGGTATCGGAAATTTCCTCGGCATCCACGGTACCTTCCGTTATCTTACCCACAGTAATCATCGAGTTCCAGTTGGAGAACTGACGAAGAATGGATATGATATCTTCCATGGTCTGAATACCGGTTGCCAGATTTGCCATGGTACCCTGACCATCGCCTGCCTTACCCTGGATTGCCTCAAAAGTGATGTTGGGAGCATTATCCAGGAAGTTCTGCAGAGTATTCACATTTATAGAGGGATTGGTTACTCCCTCGGAAGTGTTTGCAGATACTGCCGAGAAGAACAGCATTTCGTTGAGCATGCTGTCGTACGTCGGAATATTGGTAATATCATCCCGGCCACCATACTGAATGATGCTTGCACGGAGTGTTGGTTCCGTGGATACATTCAGCTTCAGGTAAAAAGGACGATTGAGATTAACTCCCGTATCATCCAATACCGGAGAACCAGCCTCTCGAGTACGTATGGCCATGTGCATAGAGAGACTGTTCTCAGCCCCACTCGGGTCGGATATAGTAATGGAAATAACCGAAGAACCGTCTGGTACCGATACCGAGGGAACTGCCCGAGAAGAAGCCGATGTTACCGACATAGGCTTTGCCCAACCATAAGTAGCCCCAGCTCCAGCTACTCGTGATACCCGGACTTTTGCACCCATTTCCAGGGCTTTCATGATGTTTGATACCGAACCATCCGGAACTATTTCCGAACCGAAGATGCGAGTGAACTGTGAGGGAGTTGCAATCAAGTCCTTCGGGTCTTCGAATGGACCCTTAGTAGTACGGGCTACTACATTGATTACACCCAACAGAGGTACACTTGATTGTACATTCAGGTTCTTAAAGTTGAACCTTACTCTTGGAGTCTGTGGCATATAATTATTGATTAAGGTTATGATAGTAAAAAAGAATCCACCTCCACGTACCCTCAAGTAAGAACCAGGGTCGATTGGAGGTATAGGTGGGTCAGGCTCCTTGGGGAACCTTCAGAGTGTAATCGGCATTTTCTAGAAGCACGGAAATATCTCTTATTGGAGTAATTACCTCTGGAGGAGTGTTACCATCTAAGAGGCAATCCTGTACTTCAAATTGGTATACCTTTTCCATCAACCCATTATCCAAATCCGGCATGTTATAAAAATTAACTATCCGGAGGAATATATTTCCTGTGAATAGAAATTTGGGTTCTTCGTATGGTTTTAGGTAGCCTCTTTGAGGAACTGCCCAGAACATAATCTGATGCAACAGTCTCATGTGTTCTGCGGAATGAGCACATAGTCTTATGTTCATGTATTGTGATAGGGTTTCATAGGGTACTTCAGTTGCAGTGTAACCTATGCCCTCTTCTTTCTCTATTATCTGTCTCGGTAGTCCAATATCTCCAGGATAGAATCCTTCGGAATCAACCACGATACGGGGGGTTTCTTTTATACCTTTTGAGTGATTGTTACCCACTCCGAATATACTGACGTAGAAACCCTTTTCGTCAGTGATCTTTTTCAGGTCTTCTTTAAACCGTTCAGCATTTGCTGCACTGGTTGGAAGATAGTCTTCTGGGTTTATAGTGTAGCCCAACTTGATGGCCATGTTTAATATAGCCACATATATGGACCTCTCTATGATTTCCTGAGAATTTACCATTTTACTTGATTGGGTCTTACACCATACTTTTGAAGTTCTTTACGTATCTCCGTTAGGATAAGTTGCTTGAGCTTATTCTTACCACCCGCGGCTTTAAGAGATGGTGCCCATACGGGCCGGGGTGGAATCCTACCATCGCTGGAACCGAATTCCAACATCATGGCTAGTTGGTTTAGTGTTAGCTTCTTCTGAGAAGAGCGTCTGGTTCCGATTGGTAATCCTATTAGAACCCTCGATTTATACCTATATAACCCAACTGACCTCGAATAGAGACCAGTCAGGTTATAAATAGGATGTTGTCCCCACCTTTCAATGGTAGCTGGAGATAATGGTTGCCAAGTTACTCCACCACCCATCGGCGGTATACCCAAAGTTAATGACTTCTTTACGATTGCAAGGAGGTTACGTGAGAATTGACTCACAGCTTTATCATATCCCCTCTGCATACTTGGCCCAAGGTTACTGACTAAAGATTCTACCTTTTGCCATTCACCGTTTAGCTTTACCTGAAGTACAAGGTCAGATACTTTGGGAAGTGTGATATTTACCTTCCTTGCCATTTGTTAGAAGTATCTATTGTAAAAAGCCTTCAGTTCATCGTAAACAGTCCTGATAATACCATCTTTGTGATAGTGGTACTCGCCAGCATAACCTTCTATTCCTCCAAGTTTATTTGCCCACTTCTCTGTCCAAAAATCGTAGTAGTTATTAGTACGTTTGTGTAGCATACAATGTAATCCACTACATAAGCCCACGATTGGTAAGTATAATGGACCAAGAATTCGAGATTGAATACAATGACCAAACTCATGGTCATATACCGGCTCTTTTAATCCAGATTTCTCTGATAGGAAGATATAGTTTCCTAAACTTACTCCTCCATTCATTGTTGGAGCCACATAGAAAGCAGTACTCCTTTGTTTTAGGGTTCTTTTCTCACCCCGTAGGATTATTTTATAACCGAGTCCGGCAAGGTTTTGAGGTAATTGCCAAATATACAAAATGATATGCCCAAGAATATGCAGGAACTTACCAAACTTAGTTTTATGTTGGTGTTCTTTTAAGATACTGGACATTGCCTATTCTTTCTTAAGAGATGCCTTTACTTTGAGATAGTGAACAAAATAACCGGCAATGAAATACACTATCGGGTATAAGATGAGCAAGAAAGCTACCAACCCATTGTCCAACCATCTCCAAATGCAGGAGAAGATAATTACTGAAGCTATGGCCAAGGAAATGTATAGCCATCCAAGTTTTGTAATGTTCATGGTTTATAGTTTTAGTTATATGGAGCCACATTTATAAAGAAATGTTTTACACTTCCCACTACTTGGCAGAGTATGGTGTACACCTTATAACCGGAGGTAGGTGCTACATCGGCTGCATTCTGGTGTATGTGTATCACACTTGTACTATTTTGTTTTTTGAATGTAGGAGTTATATTATATGCACATATAAATGAAGCTGTTGGGTCTAGGCCATTGAAAGTATGTTCTAGTAGGGTCAGTGTGGGATTACTTGAACCAGTATACCAAAGGGAATCTTTACCTCTTAGATTCATAGCTACATTTGTACCAGATACATAATTTATCAAAGGGGTTGGACCTATATATACCGCACTACCCTCGTTTATAATGTAGCCAATGATTTGGTCTTCTGTAGCTTGGTCACCTAAATCGCTAAAAGTACCCTCGAATAGGAAATATATCTCATGAGTTTCTATCATGAGATAGAATGCAGTAAATAAGTCATTCTGAGTATCACCGTTCCACCATATCATACCTATTCCAGAAGAATCTCCAAGGGTTTTAACAGTATTATTACCTGTCATCCATTGTAACTTCCTTAGAGCATCTACTAGAGTATCACCGTTTTGGATATAAGGGTCTTGGACATCACCATACTTGGTTATATCTGACCAACCCGATATCCTTGAGTCTGATAGGCTTCCACCGCCGCTTACCTCTTCCCAACCAGAATCGGTACTTACTTTACCAGATATATACACTTTATACCCACGGAATAAGGTTTTCTTGCCCTGTACCCATAGTAAATATTCTACTCGTCCTATAATAGGCATTAAACCCATGGCTATGGCTATACCATAATAATTACCAGAAGTTATACCTGTATTAGATGGTCCATTTACTACAGTAGCAGCATTAGCCACGAAGAACTTTACCTTAGTATTTTGAGTACCGTCAGAAAAGGGGGCTGAATCATTAAAATCAGTTATTACTAAACTATTAGGGTCAGCCTTACCTTTGAAAAGGTTGGCTATCTTCTGCAAGGTAGTTTTCTGTGTGGCTGATATCTGAATTTGTTCGGTACCAGTGGGAGTTACGTCAGTAAACTGAGAACTACCTATTTCATGAAATTCTGCCATGATATTTATATTTATTGTTTACTTTCGTCTTGTATTCTGTTGCTTATATCCAGCTTTCTGGTCGTCATACATAGATACTATGTTGGAGAATGTGGCTACAATTAAACTATCAGTCATCTGAACTACAGTGAGATAAGCCTCAGCTTGTTGGGCAGTTGTTACTCCGGTAGTTGTAGTCCTAAATACCAAAGTCTTCCTTCTCTCTACTCCAGTAAGGTTTGTGTCTGAAGTTATCAGGGATTCAGAACTTCCTTCTATTCCGGTATAATCAATATAAAAATTATCTCCGGAGCCGTCATCCCATGGTATACTAACTTTTGCCATACTCTGATTATTAAATTAGGGATATAGAGGGGATATCCCACCCCTCTATACCAAAATCCCTTGGTCCTATGACTTGGGAGTAACCGTAAAGGTAGTGTTGGTGTCCACCGTAACCTGTACTGCCGAACCATCCTGAGGAACATCGACTAAAGTCGGTGCAACTTCGATGAATGGGTCACCTGCAGTCTGATTGAGAGTAGCAGTTGCTTTCTGACCACCATTAGCTGTAGCAATAATCTGTTGCGTACGGGCTTCTATGGTTTCGTTAGCTGCAGCACTCAGTGTAAGGCTGAAGTTATATTTTGCTTTAGCACCTGGGTCGCCAGCGATTGCAACACCGCTTGTAGCTTCAGCACCGTTTGCCGTAAACTTAATAGCTGCAACATCAGCCCCGATAATATCTCCCGTACCCTTAGAAAAGGTGATTTTGGTAGTGTTTGATACACCGGTTAAGGTTATCGTACCACCATCCTTATCTACTGCCGGGCTAGTATTATCAAACCTGATAAACTCGGCTGCTGGGAGATGATTAGCAACGAATTGCTTCTTCTCAGCTACTCCTGTACCCTCTACTTCAAAGGTAGCAACCTGTGCTAAACGATTCCCTCGGTTAACTACTTCGGCTTTTACCTGAAGAGTAGTATCACCAGAACCAGATGATGGATTAACTACTATACCGTTCTGTTTTACTTCGGCCATTTTTTTTTTTATTTGGGTTTAACTTTGAATGTCGTATTAGTCTTTACGGTAGTTTCATCCTCATAGTTATTCATTTCGCTTAACTCAAGGATGTACTTAGTTAACTCTACGTACCTATCGATGTTCTCCATGTAGGAGAGTATCTTTTTAGTTTCTTCTGGAGTTTCTCTCTTCAGTACTACAAAAAAGAGCAAAGCTTCATCATGTGCCTGAGCAACCTGAGTATCACCAGTTGGTGAATAGACCTTTCCATTGATTACGAACTTATCCTGTACCCAGTCAAAGTTCCAATAACCTTCTTTGGTTAGATGTCCATTCTCTTCAAGTGACCTTTTAGTTACATATAATACAATATTTATACCGTCCAGTTCACCTGAAACAGTCTCTTTTAATGAAGGCCAAGTTCTTATGTAGTTATACTGAATTAATCCGTCCAGAAAGTACGGTTCGTAGTTATTACCAGTATCTTCACCGTAAGACAGAATCTGGTCAAATCTCTTTAACCATATTAGAGGTTGTTTACCTGCATCCACTTCAACAAAGTCATTTACAATGGCCTTGTATCGGTCCCATACTCCTTTAGTAATCCTTTTCCTCCGTGCCATACCCTATTTCTTTACAGGGAAGCCTGGGTCTGGGCCATCTAATGGTCCTGGCCTCCGGTGGTTGACTACTTTTGGAACTACTACCTTCTTCACTGTTCGGCAAATTGGTAGATAGATGGAAAGTCTTTCAGCAAGCATACACAGATTTTGTTTAAGTATATCAATAACTCCACCTGGTTGCATTGCTTTTATGACATTTGATGAGGTTTTAGATTCAGAGTCAGTATCGTTGAAGAATTCTACCTCAGTTGGACCTGTTTGTATTCGCTTAACCTCACCTGAACCCCGGCTTGACTCTGAAGACTCGGATTCAGATGTAGAGGATGAGTTACTCTCTTTAACTGATTCTGCAGTGGCACCAACCATCAATGAAATCTGCACTACCATATAATCATAGGCTGCCAATTCCATAATTAGCTGGTTTTCTAGAGCTTCGTAATACAACTCATTATTAAATTCCTCTATAGGTACTTCATGATTTACTAGCGGCTGAATATATAGCTGCCATTTTTCAATAAACTGTTGCTTCTCTTTAAGCGTAAGTTTACCGAAGATATCCTCAGGGATATAAGTGTCTATCAGCTCGTAGATACTGCCAGGCAACTGGGTCTTTACCTCTTCACTAACCCCAATAACCTGAGTCTTGGATAATGCAACTCCTCCGACGTTGTTAGTTATGGTCATCTTGACCACGTAGTCACCAGAAGCTTCATAAAGATGGGAAGCAGTTACCACACCAACGTGTGATTCTGTCTTCCCATCACCAAATACCCATGTTACTGTAAAGTCGTGGGGTAGTTCATCAGCGAATCCCCTAAACCTTGCATTGAGTCCAACTACGGTAGATAAAAAATCTACCTCTTTCATAGTTTACTCGTCGTCTTCGTCCTTCAGCTCATCGAGGATAGCATTTACCAAGTCAAGCTTGGTATCACCTTCCTCCGGCTCAATCTCCAAGGAGATAGCCAAAGCCTTCAACTCCTCGGTGTTGAACTGTTCTTTGATTTTCTCAGGAGCTTCCTCAGCTTCCACGAGTTCATCGAACTTCTTCCGAACTGCTTCCAGGTCAACCTCTTTCTTTGGAGCAGGTGAGCTTTCTTTCGAGCTGGGTGCCTTGAATTCCTCGGCCTTTGTCTCGATGAGATATCCGTTTGCCAGGGCTGCTTTGATAACCCGCAGATTAAACTGCTTGTCGGTTAATTCCACAACATCTTTGCGGAGAACCTTAATCTTTGAGGCCTGGTCATAGAAGATACTTGCCTTAGGACTCAGTTTTACATATCGTTTACTTGCCATAGTTAAATTAGTTAAGGGGCGGTATTAAGCCGCCCCAGGTTTGAGTTGTTGAATGTTACTCGATGATACCGGTCAGGTACTTGTCGACATCCATGTAGTCGGGGAATCCGTTGGTAGAGAATTCCTTCGTCGCATCGATGAGGATAGAAGCATCCTGATACATCTTCGAGAAGCCCGTCGTCAGCGAAGCATAGATAGCCTCGGTCTGATTCGAAACGATACGTTCCGACTCCAGCATCAGCTGTTTTGCAGTCAGCTTTATCATAGCTGCTGCCGGGTCTACGAGCATTACCTCGTCTGCCGGAGTACCGCCATGGATATAGAAGTCTGCCGAGTTAGGAACCGGAGTCTTCAGGTTCAGACGGGCATCGGTAGTACCCGACGAACGCAGTTTGAACTCAGGGAGGTCGAGGAGGTCTAGGGCCTGTTCCTCGCCGCCGATGATGGTACGGAACTGACGACCCAAGCGAGATGCCCGAATCCATACCCGGAGAAGGTCACGATACTGGATGCCCTTTGTGGTATCTCCTACACCGATGACCGGAGCCGATTCCGAACCGTCCAGCTTGTTGCCCTTTACGAGGACATCCATGGCCAGAGCATCCATTGCATAACCCAGCTGAACACCGAAGTCACGAAGGAATATTGCCATTACGTCCATCGATACGTAGCTTCGTACCTCGTCGGTAACCTTGAAACCCTTGCCGATTTTGAAAAGGTTGACCGACTTCTGGCCGAAAGATACGGTACCCAGAGGAATGGTCTCAGCCTCGTTCACCCGTGCAGGGTTAGCGTCTGACATGTTGACGAGCGGCATGATTGCCGTCAGCCCATTGATAGGCTGGTCGGATGCGATGATGTTGGGATAGAATGGTGCTTCTCGCATTCCCAGATAGATTGCCTCACGGACAATCTCCGGAACGAGCCAACGAAGTTCGGGATTCGGCATGGAGTATATATTCTCCATCGTGTCGACTTTGGGATTGAACCCGACGGCTTTGAAATAATCCTCCTGGGTAATGCCATATTTCTCCTGGAGCATATCACCCAGATGAATGTCTACCGGGAGACTCTTGTTGCTTCCCTGTCGGAAGCCATCCATGTTCTTTACGATTTCGGGAAGCTCCTTTAAGTACTGGTCCCGAGTGAAAGTTTTTTCTGCCATGTTATAAGTGTGTTTTTCTTGTTATTTTGCAAGGATTCGTACCAGTTCACCTGCCTCTGCCGTGTTTATAGCCAGGAAGGGAGTCTCGGCATTAGCCGCCGACGACTTGTAGTTGGGATATATACCGCTGTCATCCAACGTACCGTCGGTCTGTACATAACCAGTAGTAGCTATAGCCTCTTTTGCTATACCGTGAATAACAGTATAGCCCTGTACCATAACTGTTACCTCTACTCCCGCTGCCGAGGGTGGATATGCTGGGTACTGACTGTAACCGATAGCGATACCGATGTAGATTTCTCCCTCTGCTCCGGTATACGGAGAAATGGTACCGTCATTATTCAGTTTTACTGGCTGGCCCTGAACGATGATATCATCTTTCTTTACCGGGAATGCCTGATGAAGCTTGTGCGATTCACTTTTGTAAATCACAGCCTGCGGGGTTCGGGAACCCACTTTGTGTAAGTCTGCCATAATTTAATTTGAAATTTGAGTTACTTTCTCTGTTATTTCTTTTCTCCTCGGAGTTTCCGGTCGGCCAGAGCTTGGGCAACTGCCTGAGTGGATTTGTCTCCGTTCTTCGTCTCATCTTCTCCCTCAGGATTGATAGAAGATGCCCTACCCACGTCCTGAGAACCGCAATGATTGCAGTGCATCGGGAATTTGTCTTCCAGCTGTGCGTCATAAGTCTTACGCAGAGCACTGAGGGTCTCCATGGTGGTTCCTTCGTTCTCCAGTAGTGCCAAGATGTTCTGGTCTACGTTCTCCTCGCCGGAAACTTTCTTGTAGGCAGCCACCGTTTCCTCACGGAAGGATTTGATATGACCGTCCCAGTTTTTCTTTGCTTCCTTGTAAGACTCTACGTCCTTCTCGAGATTTGCTTTCTCTTCCTTGAGAGTCTGAATCTCAGTGTCTTTGGAAGCCACGGCCTCAGTGAGGCTCTGATTCTGCTGTACCAGGTTTTTAATCTGGGTGAGAGCCAGCTCTGTCGAAACTTCCTGACCTTCAGAAAGGGTCAAGAGATTTTCACCAAAGAGGCTCGCCAGCACTTGCTGCAATTCTTTGTCCATGTTTGTTTTATTTGTTTGGTTATTGTGGTTACCCTTTCCGGCACCCTTTTCATTATTAGATTGGGTGGTATTGTACTTTATATCTTTTTCAGAAAGAACCTTGAAGTCGAACATAGATACCCTCTTTGCTGGGTCATTTGCTTCGGCAGCTTTTTCTTCAGAGAAAGAATAGTACTGACTTCCTGCATAAGCAGGGCTGTTTAACTTACCGCTTTTGATAAGCTGGGCAAACGGGTCTGCCCCATGCCATACCAGAGATGTCTCTTTATAAGATATAATCTTGGTAACAACTCTACGAATCAACTCCCCATTCTCAGTATATGTACCAAGTTTGGAATAGAACTCCCATATATCTTCAAAGGCATGAGAAGGTTCCCATGCAAACTCTACAGTTACAGAATTAGAATGTATTGACGGAGGGTCCATTTGAATACCACGAGCTATACGGGGATTTGAAAGACCATCTATCTTCATGATACCATTGATACCAGCAGGGATAATTATCCCGGTCTTTTCATCCTGATAAGCTTCTTGCCACTCTACAGACTTAACTGCTCCAATAGCATTAGCTACATCGGTCTCATGGTCAAGGTTAACTGATTGACCTACCAATAAGGGCATTGATTCCTTCAGTACTGCTTCTGGAAACTCAGTGGGGTTATACTTCCTTGCCACTATTGCGGCAGAAAGCATTCGGAACATTGGCTCTATAAAGTCACTGTCCTTTGGCTTTAACATTTCTGGAGTTACTTCTGGCATGAACTGGTTGACATTCAAAGTGCCTCCCCACATACCAAACCTTTCCAGTGACTTCTTAGGGTCTTCACTGAAATTGCCAGTGCCCTTATAGAAGTTTTCGGAGAGAGAGTGAGCATCTATAACTATTTCTGGCACATCTGATACCATCAAGCTATGAGCTGCACTTAACACCATTACATCGGTGTTCTGCTGAGTCATTAACATAATTTATCTTGGTTTACTGTCTTGGTCTTTCCTTTTGGGATTAGGATTTGCTTTATCCCGGGTTTTACGGTCTGACTTATCTTTATCGTCTTCTCGTTTCTTCTTCTTTTGACCAGTGTCTGAATCGCCAGTACCATCTGAATCATCGGATTCCACTGGAGTTCTTGGTTCTGGTTGGTCTGGAGTTTCATAACCCATATCCCGTGCAAACTGGTCCTGACTGATTATGCCCTGATTGTACAGAGTTACATTTACCCGAGCACGGTATTCACGAGCCTGTTGTAACTTAATATCATCTGAAACAGTTGAAGTTCCAAACTTGATAGTTATTCCCTTGTTGTTAAACCCTGCCAGGCGCAGTTCTAGAGAATAAAAGAACTCCAGTACAAAGATTACCAAGGTTTGGATATTCTTTAACTGGGATATCATCTTGGACAGCTGTATGCCAGCTCCTCCCTCAGTACCACTCTGTGATGCAGATACTCCGATGATAGAACCATTTACTCCCAGGCCATTTGCCACAGATTGCTGATTCATATTCCAAGGGAGGTTTATATTCTGCATAGAAGCTGAAGTAGACCTTAGTTCGAATTCGTGGTCATCGATGTAACCAACCACTACTCCGTCAGACATACCTCCAACTATATTGGTCTTCATCTTCCTAAGAGTACTTTCTAAACGAGCAGTATAGGCTTTTTCACTTTCTCCAGCAGTACGGGGAGGTTTAGCCATTTTAGCTTCAAGGAAACCAACCATACCCATTACCTCCATGATGTGTTTGAAATTCTTTCGCATGGTATGCTGACCAGCGATAGAATCCAAAGCCGACATAAATGGAGGTACCCCGTATGGCTCATCGGTATCATTGTACATACCAACATAACAATAGGTCTCGGTATTCAATCGTATAAATGAATCCTCGAGACCATCTACCAAACGGGGATTCCTTTGGTATGGGTGATATACTCCATTGTTCTCTCTCTTAAACCTTATAGTTTCGGGTTTAATGAAGAGTATGGTTTCCAATCCTGTTAACTTCTTGTTTGGTACTCCTTCCACCGATATAGCACCACTAACAAGAAGCTGAACTATGAACTTGTTTACCAACCCATCTATTCCAGCTGTATACTTCGACCACCTCTTGGATACATTCCTCAAATGCTCCCTCATCTTGGTAGACTCCTCGGGAGTATTGTTTGGGAAGTCAATAGTATGACCTGTATTCGACAGCTTGAACATGTCCTGCAATGCAATACTGACGTCCGGGTTTATCTTGTACAGGTCCCGAATGATAGGTATTAGTTCTGTTCTGAACGTTGGGGTAACTAAGTTCGTCATACCATTAAGGGTGGTAATGAGTTCAGAGTTCCCCACACCATCATCTGGTTGAGAAACTCTGCCCGGACTTATTGAACCCTTTCCCTCATCTTTGTTCTGAGATTCCACAGGCTTAGACCTGGTGAACCAACTGATAGGATTAAGTTTCATGTTATATTGAATGGTTTATGCTTACTGAGGAATTACTACAGTACCAGATGGACTGTGAGACCTGATATGATTAGTGATAGCTTTACCGAATATCGCATCATCAGAATATGTTTCACCTTCCAAATCCAGGTCCATAGAGGAGTTATTCATTCTATGCTTACCACGAGCAATAGGTCTTCCAGCACCGTCATAAATAAAGGTGTATGCTTCTTGTACAAAGAACGGGTCTTTTATAATTACGTTCTCTTCCCTGATATCCTTCTCTAAGTTCTCGATTATTACAGAACGGTTCTTGGTTGTGGTCAACCATCCCGGGAACTTATCTTCTTCTGGTCTATTCTTCCTCTTCTTACGTAAGAGCTTAGTATAGAAGTATAGATTAGGATATCCCTCATCTTGAAGTATGGTAGTTACCGTCATACCAACATCATTGGTCTCGGGAGCTAACTTAGCAAAATTGAACTTCTCTCCAACATCACCAAGGAGTCGGGCATACTTGTTCAGGGGTATTCTCCCCTTATATACTGCAGCCTCTTCCCCTTCTTTATCCATACAGGTGAAAGCAGAGTAGTCAGTACCTCTACCAGTAGCACAGTCACCACCGATAAAGTATTCTTTGTTTGGGTCTGGTTCGTTGAACTCTTTATACTGACCTTTGAGACGGATATTGATAACAGGGTAGTCAAATAAGCATTCCTCTATAGCTTTAATATCAGCTAAGTCGAATACTGTATTCCCAGATGATAGGAAGTCACCGTCTATCTCCTGAGCTGTTCTCTTGGGACCCAAAGCAGCAGACATCTCTTCATACCATTTCTCATCCCTATCAGGGTGCATCTGCCAATATAATCGTATGGGGTTAAACGGATTACCCCCAGATATAGCATCTACCCAAGTACTATGGAAGAAGTTCCCTACACCATAAGGGGTGTTATGAGACACGTAGTCTTCATTAATGAGGTAAGATTCATCGTGTTCAACGCAAATATCGTAAATGGTATCGTAATACTTTCTAACTACTTTAAGCTTAGAAAGGTAGATACTTGTACACCTTTTACCAGATACAATGCGTTGAATATAAGGTTTGTTCAGTTTAACTCCGAACTTATATTCAACCTCCTTAGATATCTTATCTAACACTCCATAATAGTAACCAAGCTCTTGATAACGATACCTTATGTAAGCTACTACTCTTAAGTCGTAGTTGAATCCACCTTTCAGCTTAGACCCAAGCTTCATGCCATAAGAGTATTTTGCAGCTTTTTGACTGTTCTCAGCTACTGTAACTATCTGAAGATTGGTTACATAGTTGTCTGAAGGATTGTTGTTAATGTGGTCAACTACATATCCTTCTGGAATTTCTCCTAAGAATACTTTAGCCACCAGATTGTGGACACATATCTTTTTCTTTTGACCCTTATTCCACAACCTTATATTTAGGTATCTCTCCCTATTATTACAAGGTCTTGGTAACTTCTCTACCCTCGTCCCATTCTTTACAATGAAGATTCTTCCCCAGTTGGAGACTTCATAGTTTGGATAACCAGGTATGGGTTTGCATATCTCTTTCTTGGGTTTTACGGTTACTGGATTCTGCTCCAGACCGCTTATACCAGTATGATAGAAGATAGCAGGTATATCTCGTTTGATTATCTCTGAAACAGGTAACCAACCTTCAAGAGTATACAACTTATGTTTTGGAGTACATTTAATAACCCTACCTTGTTCATTGTGAACTTCCCAAGTTTTCAGTACACCCTTATTTACAGAACCAAGTACTCTCTGCCACTTTCCAGTATGTGATAATACTCTCAGCCCAAGATGTGATATATCCATCTTACCAAAAGTTTTGGGACAAATAGAATCTACTCTGAATGGCCCATCTTTACCTATAATTTGAGTATCACCAGTAATACATGAGTTTACTATAGCAGCACCACCAGTTGATAGAGTAGGGAAGGCTGATGCCCAGATAGTTGAAGCCCATCTTACGATTGCTGCTTCATCAATCACCAACAACGACAAAGATTCAGAACGACCAGCTTGGTCAGAGGTTGGAATAGATTCTATTACAGAACCATTTGCAAACTCTATAGTTGATACAGAACCGAACTCTCCTGCACGACCGTTTATGATAGGCTCTTGCAGATATGAAGGAAGATTCTTGTACATGAACTTAATCTTCTTTAGTACCTTCTTTGCTACGGTGTCCTTGATTGAGATAATATTTATCTTCTTGTTAGGGTGATACATTGCTAACCAAAGACAGTAGAGAGAGATTAGCTCAGTAATACCAGCCTGACGAAACTTTAGGATGATATTGAACCTGTTGAGCATGAATTGGTATAGCACTGCCTTCTGAAAAGGGTAGAGCAAAAACTTTACCATACCCAACACTGGGTTTATCACGTAGCAGAAAGTAGAAAAGAAGAAAGGGTCTTTCATCACCCGAACCAATGTCTTAAGTTGTTCGGGTGTAAGACTTGCATCTTCAACTAATGTCTTCTTTCTTGCCATGTCAGAAATTGTATGAAATTCTTAAGTACGGGTCGAGACCTAAATTATCTCGAAGCTTAGGATAATAGTTGATATTCAACCCGGCTTCATAATTAAATTTACTGGTATTGTATTTCAAGCCAAAATCCAAATCATGGAAGTTATGTACTGGTCGTAGGGTATACTGAACTACTGGATTAAATCTTTTTAGGAAGGGTGTTTTCTTATGGGTTAATTTACCATTCAGGTAGTTATATTGATAACGAAAGTAATTAACTGAATACTCCTCAGTAATAAGCTTACAATCAGTATTGAATGTAGTGATAGATAGTTTATCCCTATTTGAAAGTATTTGCAATAATTTAGGAGCCAGAGGATAATTGGTCAGGAATAATTCATTGTATTCAATTTTAGTTGAATCCTTTTGAATGATAGTAACTACTCTATCAACATATTCAATTCGTTCGATAGGAACAGAATCTATCTGATAGAGGAATACCATTTTGGGTAATTGAATCTTAGGGAATTCAACCTTTGGTACAAAGGGTTTATTAACCCAAATGGTATCAGGTTGCTCGGTAGAATTTTTAAGGTCATGCCTTAATTCAGAATTTCGGTTCCATAGCCAAAATATGGTTAAGGCCATAATTATAAAGGCTAAGGTTAGGATTACATTTTTCATCTTCTTTTATGTGTTTAGTTTTTCTTTCATATACCCCCCTTAAACACGTGTATAGATAATAATATACTGTTTAAGGTATATTATTATCACGCGCATATACGAGGGGGAGTCATCGTAAAATAGAGGCCTTTTTAAGGCACCTTTTTAACCATAATCCGACCTCATATACAGAGCCCTTGGTTAAGGTATTCCTTCCCTTATTTAACCAATAAGTTGGGTTGGCCTTATCAAAATAAATTCGGAAGGTTTTGGGAAAACCCATAATCACCCTATATTCATCAAGTCCCATTATTCTACCGTGGGGATTAAATTGCCTTGATGAAGGTCTTACGGTTAATGGGTAGCTCTTTTTCTTATTTCGATATACTCCAGGAAGAGTCTTCATCTTTTGAGTTCTCATTGGCCATTTGTAATCATTTTTGAACTCAGTTTTCCATAGCTTTCTCACTTGAGCTACTGTCAAAGTAGTTTTTGACTTATCTGCATAATGATACATGGCCAATTTTTTATCGTCAGCTTCTCTATAGTTTATGTCTCTCCTTACTCCTTTCTTCAGTTGACACAGATTTTTGGGTTTAGTAACTCTAAAAGTATGGTCAAATATCTGGGGATTGATTTTCGAGTCTTTTCTCACTCCTATCAATACTAAACGTTTCCTACTTTGTTGGGAATTACCGAATACCGTAACGGAGTGACAGTGAACTATAAGTTTGTAATCGGGTAAATTATGCTCCCATTCCCCGATAGGGATAAAATCTAGAAGTTTAGGGAGGTTCTCAAACATAAATATTGCTGGTTTGAACTTCTTAATACTGGAAAGATATAAATTGAGGGTGACATCCTCTCGAGGTTTACCAAGGGATTTTTTACGAGAATAAGAAAATACAGAGCTATGTCCACATGATGGAGAACCGAGTATTAGGTCTATTTTGGATGCTTTTACCTCTTCCAAAGACCTTATAAGGGGTATATTTCCAAAATTAAGCTTCCATTGTTCTTCTTTTTTGGAGTGAAATACTGCTCTTGGCTCTACATTGGCTACCAGATATTTCTTAAACTCGAATAATAGAGCTCCTTGAGCTCCACATACACCTAAAACATTCATTGAAAATAGATTTATATAATATATACCTGAAGGTCTTGCGAAAACTATATAATATCGCATTAAAATAATAACAAAACTCATGAAAGTTGGTGATTTACTACTGGTAACAGGTCCTGCCTTCTTTGAAAAGACGGCAATTAAAGAGAGGAAAAAGGGAATTTACACCCTTGATAATGGTATTAAGACTGACCGGACTCTTCGTCCTATCAATTCTAAGTATCAAATCGAGGTTTTTAACGAAGAAAAGTATAAAACTCTGGTAGCACAGAGAACTTTGAACCGTGATTTGGAGAAATTGGCCGCTATCAACAAGAAAGGGATTAAAAATCCTGATATAATCCGGTATGCAGCTGCCAAAATCAGTCGTATTATCGAAAAAATAGAAGGAAAGTGATACGTTTCTTATTACATTGGATTACAGTAAACGTTATTAGTTACTCTGCATATTGTGGAGATATGACTTGGAAAGCTTTGAAAGGAGTAAACAAGGAATATGAAGGTAATGAATCTTGGTCCAAAGGTAAGAAAGAAACTATTCAAACACTCATAATTTGTATCACCATCATAATAATCATATCATGTCTGATATCTTAATGACTGCTAATCCTGCTCCGGCTTGGTTGGGTTATACCCTTTTAGTGTTCTACACCCTCGGATTTATCTTCTGCCTATTTATCAGAAGTGTAATCGAAGAAACTCCTCTTAAAAAAGCCTCCAACCCAGTTAGATATGGAGTTTTATTCCTTATATGGGCAGTTAGTCCGGCAGTAATAACTGGATTATTCATACTAACCTTTAAAATTCTTTTCAAGAATGATACTCGAGTTAAACGACATTGAAATAATTTTAAGGAAAGCCAGTGATGAAGAGAAGCAATCCATTCCGGTTTGGGATGCTTATATAGAGAAAGTAATCATAGACGGGAATATTCCTTCCCTTTTACGGGATAAACTCACTGGTAAGATAAATAATCTTACTCAGGGATTCACCCAAAAGTTCAGCGGTCAATTAAAGGGTAATATTGAAAATGAGATATCGTCCTTAGAGGAATATGTATACCGTAAACATGACCTAACCTTTACTAAGCTAAGAGTAGTAAGAGAACATTATTCATTAAGAATAACTACAGCTAAAGGTCAAACATTCGATATTTGGGAACCTTAATAAAAATATCTATACGGCAGTAAAAGTTTATACTCCGGGTCAGTTTTATGCTGCTGGTGGAGTAGTAGAGGAAATGTTTTACCAAGAAGTTGGTAGAACAAAGAAGTACTTAAGGAAGAGAGTTGGTTTTGTACGTTCTTTTGAACAAGTAATCAAGAATCTAAGGGATGAAGCTTGGAGAAAGTTTCATTACATGAAAGCTAACGTTAGAGGGGTAGATTATACCTTGGTATATGACCCCGAGAATAAGGGATACCCCTATCTTTTCGTAGAAACCAAGTTCTACTTTAAACAAAAGGCCAAGGTTAAAGAACCAGACCAAAAGTAGTAAATGTAATCACACAAAAGAGGTCAGATAAATACTGACCTCTTTCCCTTTTATATTATTCCAAGCTGTGGTATTGATAAATAAGTATTCCTGTAGATGAGATAGTAACGGTGACTATGGCCCTAGTTTGGTCGTTGTTAACGAAACCTTCTCCAATGGGCTGATTACCGTTTACAGAATAACTATGACTAAAGTGAAACTCTACCTTTGAATTATTAAATCTGAACCCCGTGGATATGGCTTTCTGTTCATATTGACCACCATAATCATGGCTATCTACTATCATAATGCCATCTATCTGTTCATTTTTAACTTGATTGTAGATAGTTATCAGTTCAACGGTAGATAGTACATTGGTCATCCAAGTTCCCATATCAGTGGTTGGTAAGGGTAATTTTGCGAATTTCATATCATCTTCTTCTATTATGATTGGTACGTTTTGAGAATGGAATCCTAACATAGCCGTATTGTATGTGTTTAATGGTAAAAGTATTTCTTAGAAGAAATACTTTTATGCGTATATAAGGACCTTAACACCAAAAGCTATGTTAGGATTTCACTCACAGAATGTATTACAAATCTTGGAAAATATGAAGCCGATAATTTTTAGAATCAATGTTACCGATGAGGGTGAAATAACCTTCAATAAAGTAGAAGGAATGACCAATTCCCAGGCCTATGAACTAATGCTTCGGAATGGTTATGGTAAAGAAGGCGATGAACCCATCATACCCATCATAAGGGTTTCTTATGAAGAAGTAGGAGCTGATTATGATTATACCATGGATTTCATAGCTACACCAGTCATCAGCTTTAGTTCGGGTACCAAACCTCTCACCTTTACCTTAGCAGTACCGGCTATACCAAGAGGGGTTTCGGCCAGGTTAGATTTCGATGCTGCCTTATATGGTAAAGGAAGAATGGCAGACAACGTATTCGTTGGCCTGGTTATAAATGCCAATGGTAATGTAAGCGTTAAGTATTTCGAGAAATAACCATACTACATATATATATATACCCGGTCATTTAGGCTGGGTATTTTTGTGTGAGTAGGTCACCTAAGAGTATATCTTAGAGATATACTTTTACCAATAAACCTTACAACTTCTGAGTTTGTTAATGTTTCATTCAGGCAATGTGCCTTTCACACTAAATGAAGATATGGTAGTCAGAGATTTGAAAATAGCCAGTACAAATGGTAATGGGTTTGAATTCCAGTCCACAGAAGTTGAAACCCAACAATTAGCCAAAGATATCATTGATGGTAAGGTAGATGCGGTAAGGGTGGTATTCGATAACAAAGCTCTCCAAAATCAAGGAGAGATGGACAAATATGGGTACATATATCCACCAATTTACATTAACCTTAGAGATTGTAATATGGTAGTACTTGGAATGGTTATGTTTGCTGTACCGAATAAAAATGGAGACCAAGTCATACAACAGATAACTATTGACAGTTTACCAGGTAACAGGGAAATAGTTACATGTTACCCATTGGATGGTTTTTATTGGAACATAGATTAAAAATTAAGTCCAGTAGTTTATAGGTTTCTACTGGGCTTTGTTGTGTATACATTACATCATTAAAAGTATATCATAGTGATATACTTTTAATCCATAAACCATACGATATGAGTTTACTTTTATTTCACCAAGGTAATGTACCTATAATCGAAGATGATATGAAATTCGCAGAAATCAAACTTGAGAACAACAAAACAACCGGTAAAAACTGGGCATACATCGGGTTTGTTACACCAGAGGATGTACTCTCCCAAATTGTAATGGACCTCATCTATGGTAGTATAGATGGTATTAAACTGGTAATGGACCTGACAGCTTTAAGAAGTCCAAGTACTCCAGAAGGAACCCACATTGTAGGGTTTCCCTGTTACCATTTAGACTTTGACAATCAGAAGCTGACTATAAGGGTAAATAACTCCGGTATACAAATGCCAACAGACGACGGAGCACTGATAATAGACTACATTACCATATATGCCAATGGAGATTTAGATATCCGGTTATTAGATATCCAGTTATTAGATAGGCAATAATCCTAAGAGGGGCTCACTACCAAGGGTCCCTCTTATTGTGTGTATACCTTGATACCGAAACGATGTCTTCAGGTCTATATCCCTTAAATTCATAAATATCATGTTAAAGATTTTATTTCATATCCTTTTCTTCCTTATGGGATTCACACTTACATTGGGAATAATGGGTGGGGTCCTTTGCTCGTTGCAGAAACATTCTAGTAAATTATTACAAATAATAGGTGAGTTTTTTATATTCGGAATAATTTGCATTCTGGTAGTCACTCTTACAATAGTTATAATTAAACCCTATGCCTAATCATGGAACAGAAAGAAAAGAATAAGATTATCCTGGAATGGATAACCAAAGCCAAGGAGATTTATATGAATACCATTATTAATTGTGGAATGTGCAAGTCATTCAAATTGGCTGTATTAAGGGATTCAGAATTAGAGAAGTCTTTGATTTGTATCTTACAGGATATGGGACATGAGTCAGAGATACTTGATGGTAAACTATTGTATAATCCTGAATGGCCTTTTATACTTATCCCTGAATTTAACTTTGAGTTTTTGGGTGGGGATAAAACTACTAAAGCTTATAGGGAAGTTCAAAACCATAAGTTGACCCTTCGAGAAATATTTTGGTGGAGCAAGTGGGATAGTGAAGTAAGGATTAAGGCATTTGATAATCTGATAAGGATATATAAGGCTAAACCATAGGCCTTATAATTGGAGCCTTAAAAATATCCTGGAAAAATTTTGTGAAGAGCCTTTAGATGGGTTCTTCATTTTGTGTAGGGAGAGGGGGGATGTGATTATGTGGCATGTGCCTTTCAGGAAGAGCTTAATGCGAGGTTCTTAAAAACATCTAGCAGTAAAACGGGACCACGGTGTCCCTATCGCAAAATTAAATTTTATTAAAAATAGGGGACAAATTTGTCCCCTATTCGATTTTATTTACTTGCTTTCTTTTTCATTCATTGCAAGTAAGAAATTTTTGATTGTGTCCCTTCTTTCTGTATTCGCATTTGCATCAACGATGCAATTTGTATTTATATATACTTGCTTTGCGTATTCTTGCCATGCTTTTTTTAGTGCTTTCCTTTTTTCTATATTTTTATTGCTTGCAATAAATTCTGCTATGAACGTATCTAACTTTTTACGCAACTTCATTCGCAGATTCTTTTTTTCTTTGTCGGTTTTACATTCTGCAAAGATTTCTTTTTTGTAGATACTTTTTCTTTCGTTGATCGAAAAAATTTCGTTGCCGATTGCTAAAATTTCATTTGCTTTCATAGTAGTAAAATTTTTAATTGGTTTAACTTTTATTAGTTCTTTTCTGTATTACAAATATACAACAAATATTTTCAATTACAAAATTTTAGACATAAATTTTGATTATATTTTTCTATAATAGAACGGATTAGAATAAATATTGCCTATTAAGGAATTAGGGTGTTATGGTAGGTTGGTTTAATGGTAGGTTGAGTATAAGGTTATTGTTGGTAGGAGGGTTTGTTGGTATAAGGTCTGATTGAAATATGGCCTTAGCTGGTACCCATTGGTACATTAATTCCCTTGCTAAGGCCTTTAATGTTCCTTTTCATTTTCGGCCTTAGTCCCTAGAAATCTAGAATTCTATAATTTTATAACTAAGTAAACTTATATTCCGTAAGTACTAAGTTTCTATGATATGCTCCTACTTGCAAATGGGAACACTTTATTTTGCATTGCACTTTAGGAAAATTTTGAATACAGGGTTGGGATTGGTGCCAAGAGGTGCCTGCATGGCCTATAATATAAAAGGCCTATAAGCCAAGCTACTAAAAGCGATATAAGGCCTTAACCCTATACATATCTAAAAGGCCCCCTATAAGGTAGGCCTAAGTTTAGGTTTAACCTGGGTTTTATTCCAGGTAGGATATATTTAGGAGAATAAGCCCGTCGGCGATATTTGATGAAGTTATTCGGATAGAGCCCAGGTCCGAATTAAGTTCGAAGTTGAGTTTTTCGATTATGGGAGTTTCGAAGTCCCGGTCGGATTCCTGGTAGGAGGTATCCAGGATAAGGGAGGTGATTTCGGCACCGTGGGCAGAATCGATGTCCCAGTTGTGAGGAGCATAGAAGGAGAGTTCCTGGGGTTGAGGGAGAAGGTCGGAGAGAATTTGGGCAATTTGGGAGATTGCAGGGAGTGCAGAGTTGAGCATTGAGAAGGTTGCAAGTTGGTTTTCGATTTGATTTTTAATTACTTTCATAATTGTAAAGATTAAAAATTAGTTATTTCTTTTTCTGTATTACAAATATACAAATAATATTTAATATGTACAAATTTATATTCTGGGCCTTCATTAGGCCTTGGGCCCTTAATCCTAAAGGCCACTAAAAGCTAATCCTTATATAATATAAAGGCTATATTAAGGTACCTTAACCTACCATAAAAGGCCTTAAAAGGTACCCTAAATGTGCCCTAACTAAGCCTTAAC